>OGYL01002220.1_pt1 | contig 13935 bp, 15 predicted proteins | sample 1576541 | NCBI WGS metagenome assembly OGYL01 (sample SAMEA3541551, study PRJEB24748) | human gut metagenome | biome: human gut; feature: human-associated habitat; material: faeces | place: China | collected 2012 | reverse complement strand
GGTAGCGACGTCATAGGATTCAACGGTGACTTCAACGCCAGCCGCTTCAAGATCCATCTTAACAAGCTCTGCGAGCGTAGCTTCGGCAGCGGTATCCTGGCCGACGACAAAGCGCAGCTTGAGGCCGAGAGGTGCAAGCACTTCCTTTGCAGCTTCTGCGTCATAGTCGTACTTTACAACGTCGTCGCTGTAGAACATATTAGTCTGGGGAACATAACCCGCGCTTGCAACATGGCCGAGCCCCTGAAAGACGGAATCAACCATCTTTTCGCGGTCGAGAGCCTTGTAGATAGCGGCTCTGACTTCAACGTCCTGAAGTTCGGGAACCTTCTCCATGTTGAGCATGAGGCGATAGCCCATTTCGTCGTTTTTGGGGATCATTGCAATGTCTTCCCTGGAAGCATATGCGTCATAGAGGTCAGCGGAAACGTCTGCCATCGCTATATCACCATTTTCGAAAGCAAGTATCTCATCGCTTACGGGAGAATAGTCGATGTAGTGAGCTGCAGCTTTGTGACCGTAGTAATTTTCGTATGACTCAAACTGATAGCTGCCGGTTGCGCTGTCGTAAGAAACAAGCTTGTACATACCGCAGCCTATATACTTGTCATCGCCGTCATAGTTGTACGGATCCTCAACATTTTCCCAGATGTGTCTCGGAATAATTGGAAGGGTTCCTATATTGCCGGTGTTGGTGGAGAGAGCTTTGGACACGTAAATCACAATCGTGTAATCATCAGTCACTTCGTAGCGGTCAATAATAGAGGAATCAGCGGTGAAGAGATTGCCGCCGTTATTCGGATACTTCGAATAATAATCAATGGAGAACGCAACATCATCTGCGGTTACAGGCTCGCCGTCGTGCCAAGTCGCGTCCTTATGCAGAGTAAAGGTGTATGAAAGATTATCATCGCTGATAGACCAGGTTTCTGCAAGCCATGGAATATAGTTTTCGGGACCTTCCTGCAGAAGCGAGTCAAACACATGGCGCATTTTGGTGCTGCCGGGACCGCGGGTAGAGTGGCGGAAGGGGTTGGGACCGCCGAAATCACCGCCGTCATTGTCAAGGCGTAAGACTTCAATGACATAGCCGTCATTAGAGGACTCGTCAACAGCGGCAGTTGCATCAGCCGCCGGAACGTCGGTAGCGGTTGCAGGCTGTTCAGCGCTGGGCTGTGAGCTGCTGCCGCATGCGCACAGTGCAAAAATCATGCAGAGTGCAAGGATCATTGCGAGAGTTTTTTTCATTTCGTTGTCTCCTATCTTTTTATATCTGACCTGACGGTCAAATGCACAGTTAAATGCTCTCAATGAGCTCTCCGGATCTCATGCGCTCTCGGCATTGCATGAGCTTCTCATTCATGATTTCAAGCTCTGCAAGCACCGCGCGCTCTCTGATAGTCGTTTCTATAATTTTACATATGCCACCGTTTTTGATCACAATTCGGCGATCCGCCTGAAGTGCAAGTACAGGGTCATGCGTTGCCATGAGGACAATTTTCTCTGATTTCAGCAGGAGATCTATCGCATTCTTGCGGTTGATCCCGGCGTTTTCGATTTCGTCAATGACAACTATCGGAGCGGTGCTTATGCATGCTGTATCCGCTATCATCAGTGCCCTTGACTGTCCGCCGCTGAGTGATGTAACCGGCATATCCATTTTCAGCGGTTCGCCGGAGAGAAGATTCGCTGCCTGCAGGATTTCCTCGGTTTTACGTTCTTTGTCCTTTATCATGTGACTGTCACAGTGGATATGCAGAAATTTTTCCACAGTAATATCCATGACAAAGTTCATCGTCTGCGAAAGCTGCGCAACAAGCTTTTTATCTGTTGAAAAACGCAGGAACTGCTGTGGGGTATGACCGTTAATGAGTATCCGGCGCTTCGAGGGCGTATCGCCCTGAGCAAGCCATTCTATATCCCCAAGGAGCCTGCTCTTGCCGGAGCCGGTAGCTCCGACGATTGAAACAACATCGCCCTTTTTCAATGTCAGTTCAGCCTCTTCCGGGTTTCCGTCCTTGTCACGGCCACCAATTATTGTGATCGACTCAACATTCAGTTTATCACCGTTGAGCCTTTCAAGCATCTGTGATATAAACCGTTCAAGCAGGTCAGGCAGTTCCTCACGATCAAGCCCCACTTCATCCAGAGTGAAATATTCAAGATCATCGCACCATTGCCCGAATGTGCGCGTGTCCGTCTTCGCCGGCGGCTTTATCGCGCACGAGAAGAAAAAATCATCAAGAAACGGGTAGCTTTTATAAGCCTGCTCTATTGTCAGAGAAAGAATGTCACTGTTCATATTCTTTCATTTCCCTCATCGTTGCAAGTCTGCATTCGTTCTGCAAATGTCTCTCACCGACGCAGTAAGCACATACGGCGGCCGGCATGGTAAAACGCAGATAAAAGTCGTCGATCTCAGACTTTCCGGTCTGCTCGATCAGCTGAGATAGCTCAAGGCACCCTTGCCCTGTTATGCCGTTTACCTGAAGAATTACGGCGTTGGGATTTGCCTGACGAACGTAGAATGAAAATACCTCTCGCTCTGCCTGAGACACTACGTCGCCCTTCGTCACGGCAACAATATCGGCCTTTTTCAACATTGGGCCTATTTTTCTCGGCGTTTTCGCACCCATTAGATTATCAATAACACATATCGAGGCAATGTCCTTAAGGTGTGGTGAACAGCGGTTGCACAGTCCGGCACTTTCAAGAAACAGAACATCAAGTTCTCTTCCCTTGCCCCAGTCGTTGCAGGTCAGCACGGAGGAGACATAGAAATGATCCGGGCACAAATTTCCCGAAAGCCCCGTTATCACCTCGATGCCATTTCTTGCATAAAGCTCATCGTCCTCGGTTGCGAGACAGTCAAACTTCGCGACGCCTACCTTTTTGCCCGCCGCTTTATATATCTGCGCTATGTGCAGAATGACCGAGGTTTTCCCCGCAGAGGCGGGACCTGATACGGTAATAATCTTCATCCGTTGTATTCCTTTTTCAGCGCTTCAGATACACGAACCAGATTGCAGTTTTCATACATCATTCTGCATAGTCTCGCAGAAAGCGCGTTTATATCATTATTCTCAATGAAGTCCCAGCCGTGCCATATTATTTTCCCGTTCCCGAGAGGCTCTGTATCGGCAGCAGAATAAAAACCACCTATTCTGAACGCTCCTGCAGTTCTAACGCCGACAATTTCTTTCGCAAGTTCACGCGATTTCCGCGGAGCACTTTTCCGAGTGAGCATAGTTATCGGTCCGGCAAAAATGCCCTCCTCCGGCCAGACAAATTCACATTTGCTGTTTTTCTGCCCGGCTGCCTTCGCCATGCTATAATTCAATATTCCGACTGCGGGAGCCAAGTCGTGCCTGCTGCCCGCCATACGCACCATCTCCGCCGGAAGCAAGCAGCTTCGCGCTGTGCGGGCGAGCTGCAATACGCCGTCCTCCCCAAACAAATGATATGCGGCCATGATTGGAAAATCCTGAAATCCGGCGTTTTCTCTCCCCGGCATACCGACCATTTGCGTATACTGCGGATCATATAAAAGCTGCTTCCAGCTTCTTGGCACGTCCATTTCCGGGTGATATGATCTGTCGGCAAAAAAAGCGATCGGGCTTATGCCTATAATGTCGTATATGTGCTTTGGGTCATAAAAGCCGCACTCTTTGAAAGTGGGGTTCGTTTCGTCCAGAATACTTTCGAAGCAGCCAGAATTGCGGAACCTTTCCATGAAGCGTTTTGAATACGGTATCCCCATGCCGGGGATCATCATAACGGCAGGAAAATCCTCAGCATTTTCTATTGACATGAGGTCGCGCAGCACATCCGTGTCCATGCCGGAAACAGGGAGAAAATTGACTTTTTCGCCCGTCCTCTCCGCATATTCCATGGAAATTTGATTTGCTATAATTCCGAATGCCGCTTTCATAGGACACGGTAGCAAAACAAGAAAATCTATATTTTTATAATCAAACTTCATTGCAAAGCACCTCGTTAAAGCGTGCTTTAATATTAATTTTAAATCTACTTTTCCGCAAGCCCCCGGGGGGGATTATAATTACTGGTAAATGAGATAGTGCAAGTTTTCTATATTCAGTCCAAAAATGATCACGATTTTCGAAGCAGATTTTGAGCACATTTAACAAAATATGCTGCTGTTTGAAATTTAATCCCCCCCTGGGGCTTGTGCCGCAGTCTCAGCACATGATATATTTTAGGCACAGTAGATTGAATGCTTTAGATCTTTCAAAATTTGGGATGCGCTTATAGCAGGGGCGCATCCCAAAACACTATCTGAACGCCAAAACTTCATCATAATAAGATATATTGACGGGAGAATTATATGCACGCTAAAGAATATTTTGATGATATTGCCGAATGCTGGGACAACGAATTTGAATTTCATCTCGTAGCCAGAAATGCTGCCGCATTGGTTTCCGGCGCGGCGAGCGGCGCTTATATGCTCGATATCGGCTGCGGTACAGGAGAAATGTTCGCGCCGCTGCTTGACGCAGGAGCAAGCGAAATAACCGGCGTGGATATCTCCGAGAGAATGATTGAGTACGCGGAAGGAAAAATCGGCTTTGACCCGAGGATATCTCTGCACTGCTGCGATATCCTTGACTTTGATGAGCCGGGATATGATGCGGCCATTATGTTTGACGCTTATCAGTTTATTCAGGATAAAACGGCGTTCATCAACAAAATTCATTCTCTGCTTCGCCCGAAAGGTCGCTTTACCGTCGCGTTTGGCTTTGGACGTGAACGGATCAACTCGTACAGTATGCTTGTCCCTGACGGGCTTGCAGTTCAATTGCATCCGGCAGCAAATGAAAAAAAGGCGTGGGAGCATTTATTCGATGTTGACATCATATGCGACACTCCGGAGCTCTATATGATTTCGGGCTTAGCAAGGGAACTGCCCCGGCAAGTCAGCAGGCAGGCGATATGAATGAATGGTGAATATACACTTTCCGCCCATGATGAGCAACATATGCACGAGCATACACATGAGCATGCGCACGGGCATTATCATACGCAGACGAAAGCTGTCGTAAACAGACTTGCCCGCGCAATAGGTCATCTTGAAGCAGTAAAGCATATGGTGGAGGAAGGACGTGACTGCTCTGAAGTGCTTGTCCAACTCGCGGCTGTGCGTTCGGCCCTGAATAATACTGCGAAGATAATACTTAAAGATCATCTGGAGCACTGCATTTCCGATGCAGGCGGAGGAGACGCTGAGCAGCTTTCAGAAATAAACGATGCCATAGACAGATTTATATAAATCGCTTCACCTTATGAGGACAAACTATGCTTACAATAGACGATATTAAAAATGATTGGGCATCCGCCGTAAACCCGGCAGATATGAATGAGCGCAAAAAAATTGCGGATCGTTGGAACGCGTACTATTCGTATCTTGCCTCCGGTCAGGCACATACCGAGTACCACGTTGACCGTGAGGCCGTTGAGCTCGCGGATTTCATGCTGCGCGAAGGTATAATAAAGTTCGGCGACAAGATTATAGATATCGGCGCAGGCAGCGGCAAATACAGCATTGAGCTTGCCAAGCGGCACACCTCCGTTGTTGCTCTTGACTCGAGTGAGGACAGTCTGGAGCTCCTAAAAAAATATGCTCAGCAAACAAGTGTAACAGATGTAGCCTGTGTCCCTATGTACTGGGAGGATCTCGACACTGAAACCCGCTACAAGAAATATGACGTCTCTTTTTCCTCCATGTGCCCCGCCATATGCACATTTGACGAGATTGAGCGCATGGAGAAAATAACGAAGCGAACAGCATGTCTTATCTCTGTTTCTCGCGGCTCATATGAAAAGCACCGCAGAGAAATAATGCGTCTAATGAACGTCAAGCCCCGCGGCATGACGACTGAGACAGTCTACTATTACAATGCGCTTTACCTCAACGGACGCTGTCCCAGCGTAAAAACTTGGTCGGTATCAGGAAGTTACTCTATCAGCCTCGACAGCTTTATCGAGCGCTATCTTGTGTATCTGAAGCTGTTTGACGTTGATGAACGGACGGCGGCGCCGATGCTTGAAAAGTATTTTGCCGAAAATGCTCAGGACGGACTCCTCACGGAGGAATGCCGCATGAACAAGGCAATAATATGGTGGAACGTTCCGGATGAGCGCTGAAATATTGAACTATGCAAGCGGAAATATCAGCGCAAAGCTTGAGGATTCAAGCAAGCTCCTGCTTTCCGACGTTCGGTTTACACTTTCCGCCGGAGAAAGCGTTGCTCTCATCGGCGAAACCGGCTCCGGCAAAACCATGGCCGCGCTTTCAATGATGGGATTGCTTCCGGCAAACGTGGCAATGTCCGGCGGTGAGATCATTTTTTGCGGCGAGAAAGCGGAAGCAAAGCTTATGCGGCAGCTTCTCGGCGTTAAGCTTGTCTACATTCCGCAGAACGGAGCCGAATTTCTGAATCCTTCAAGGAAAATAAAGAATCAGCTTTATGACAGTCTGAAAAAACTCGGCTGCCGCAGAACGGAAATGTTTCCTCGCGCTCTCGATGCCCTGCGTGCGGCGGGATTTGATCGGCCGGAAGCCATCATGGATAAGTACCCGTTTCAGCTCTCCGGAGGCATAGCGCAGCGCGTGACCATTGCAATATCCGTCTGCTCAAATGCTAAACTCATAATAGCGGACGAGCCAACCAACGGACTTGATACGAACGCAAAGGAGAGCTTCAAGGCGCTGCTTGACAGTCTTTTCCCGGATGCCGCGAAGCTTATCATCACGCATGACATATCGGTTGCGGCCTTGTGCGAGAGAACCATAGTTCTCTGCGGAGGAAAAATTGCCGAAGCCGGCCGCACTGCCGAGCTGCTTTCAAAGCCGAGGCATCCATATACGCAGGAGTTGATCTCAGCTCTTGTTGAAAACGGTCTTAACGAAACGCCCATGCTCCGCAGTGAACGCGGAGCGTGTCCGTTTTACCGACGCTGTCCGAAGGCTGTGCAAAGCTGCCTGATGCAGGTTCGGCGGCAGACGGACGGAGCGTCGGAATGGTGGTGCAACGCGGAATGATAGAAGTTTGTAACGTGTCAAAAAGCTTTGGCGGCAAGCCTGTTCTGTGCGAGGCAACGCTTTCCATAGAAAAAGGAAAAATAGTCGGCTTATACGGCAAAAGCGGCATCGGCAAGTCCACTCTTGCAAAAATACTCTGCGGCGTGCTGCGCCCCGACACGGGGAGCGTGTATTTAGACGGAAAGCTGCTGTGCTCCAACACCGCATCTTATGACCGCAGGGCGGGTCTGCGGATTCAGATGGTGTATCAGCAGCCGTATTCTTCGCTTGACCCAAGCCAGCGCATTTATAACGGGTTTTCGGAGCTGATTCGATATCATCGGCTATGCAGCGGCAAGGCGCAGACGGATGAGCTTATATACGGCCTTATTGAGTCTGTCGGCCTCGAGCGTGACATTCTCAGCCATCTGCCGCACCAGATTTCCGGCGGAGAGGCTCAGCGCATAGCGATAGCGCGCTGCCTTCTGTTCAAGCCCAGTCTTTTGATTCTTGACGAGGCTACATCTATGCTCGACGTATCAACTCAGGCAAACGTCATCGCCATCATAAAGCGTATGACCGCCGAGTATGAGGGCTCCGTGCTGATGATAAGTCATGACGAGGAACTCATAAATTATCTGTGTGATCAAATCTACGAATTTGATGATAACCACAATTTAAAGGAGAGAAAAACAGGATGAAAAAAAGAATTATTTCCATGCTGCTTGCCGCTATAATGCTGCTTTCGCTTGCAGCCTGCGGGACATCGCAGCAGCCCGCAGCAGCGACAGAAGCCCCGGCGGAAGCAAGCGAGTCCCCCGCTGAAAGCAGTTATGCCATCGACCAGCTCGTTATAGGCACGACCGCTGCGATAGAGACTGCGACGCGCGACGAGTACGCCTTTGATATGCTTGCAAGCGGTGTTTCCGAGCCGCCGCTCGTTTGGCAGGACGACACCGGCAGCTATCACCCGCTCCTCGCGGAATACTCTACTGAAGACGCCGCTACTTGGACTTTCACGATCGTTGACGGCATGAAATGGTCTGACGGTGAGCCCGTGACTGCGGAAGATATTCTTTTCACTCTCAACTATGAGGACGCAAACGGAAGCGCAAATTTTGTGGAGCAGACGGATAAGGATGGCAAAGTAACCGCCGCAAAGTATACGGACTATGTCATATCCGACGACGGACGCAGTATTTCTCTCACTCTCGCTTCCCCGAACATCCGTATGCTCAGCAACATGACCTCTTTCCGTGTCATGCCCAAGCACATATACGATGGCAAAGACAGTGTCAGCGAGGATGAATCCCGCATCGGCTGCGGCCCCTACATCTTTGAAAGTTTCAATAAAGAGGCCGGAACCATCACCTTTACCGCGAATCCCGACTACCCCACTCAGCCAACCGTTGAGAAAATAGTATATCGCCTTTTCGGTAATGACGATACCATGTACATGGCTCTGCAGAGCGGCGATATCGACATGGTTTGGAATTACTCTGCCGGTGTTCCCGCGGCATACCAGGATGTTCTGGCGGCGGATGACAGCATAGCTTTTGAAAGCCTTGCCGCCGCAAATGCCCCCGCCGTGCTTGCATTCAACAACGCAAATGGTCCCTTTGCAGACGAAAATCTGCGCAAAGCCGTTTCTTACGCGCTGAATTATGACACGTTCAAGGAGTATTTTGGCAGCACATATGCTGAGGTTCCGAATCGCGGCTTTGTCCCGCCCACTACCGTAGGCTACAAAGAGACCGATAAGCTCGTTCAGGACACCGATCGTGCAGCGCAATACATGGCAGACGCAGGCTATACCGAGAAGAACGCTGACGGCTTTTACATAAACTCCGACGGCAACGTCGCTTCCTTTACGCTTACCGTCAACGCAGGCAAGGAAGCCCATGTCGGCTATGCCGAGCTTATCAAAACCCAGCTTGAGGAATTCGGCATCAAGGTTGAGCTTGAAGCCATTGACAGCGACTCTTATAATGCCAAAACGAGCAACAAGTTCTCCGAAAACAACATAACCATGGAAGCCGCAATATACGGCTATACCGCAGCCGGAATGGGCATGATGGCCGGTCTTGCCACCATCTACGTTGACGGTACTCATGCAGTTCAGGGCGGCTGCCAGGTGTTTGATGAAGATTTTCTGAACACCGTAAACGAAATGAAATCCGCCGTAAGTCTTGAGGACTACTGTGCAGGCGCAGCCAAAATTCAGGACTACTACGCCGAGCATACCCCGCTCATCGCGCTCTATTGGGACAGCATGATCCTTGCCCACAGCGCAGCTCTTAATAACGTCACCGTGGACGCCGTGTTCGGTCTGAACAACATCAATAACTGGTTCACCATCACAAAATAACATGAAACAAAGGAGGCATACCGATGAACAAATATATAAATAGTATATTGACCGCATTGGTATGCTTCCTTATCGTTATTGTCTTTAACTTTTTTCTGCCTCGTATGCTGCCCGGCGACCCTGTGGCATATCTGACAGGCTTTGCCGAGGAGGATATGACGCCGAATCAGTATCAATATTACTATGACGCCCTGCATCTCGGTGACAGTACGCCTGTGCAGTTCGGGTATTATATCCGCTCGCTTCTTGACGGAAGCCTGGGGTACTCGTTCAAAAAGGACAGTACCGTGTCTTCTCTCATCGCCTCAAGGCTAAAATACACATTGCAGATAACCGTTCCAAGCGTACTTTTCAGTACGCTTATTGGTCTTTTCTGGGGCATTCACTGCGGATATAAAAAAGGCGGTATGCTTGACAGAATATCAAGCCCATTCATAATCGTGCTGAATGCAGTGCCGTCATTTTTGATAGGGCTTGTGCTGATAATCCTGCTGTGCTTCAAAAACCGCCTGTTCCCATACACGGGGCTTAACTCTCCGGACGTCGCCGCGGGAACTGCCGCATATCTTGCCGACAGGATTCATCACCTCATTCTCCCCGTCCTTACTCTTACAATTGCCGCCACCCCGTCGCGTTTTCTGCTCATGCGCAACACCGTGAGTCAGGTTGCCGAGGAAAAATATGTGCTCTACGCAAAGGAGCGCGGGCTGCCCGACAGAACGATCAAATTTAAATATATTCTCAAGAACATTGCTCAGCCATTTATAACGATGGTCGGCATGAGCGTAAGCATCTGCGTCGGCGGTTCGGTCGTCATCGAAAACATATTCTCAATAAACGGAATGGGCGGGCTTTTGACCGAAGCCGTCTACACGCTTGATTATCCACTTATGCAGGGTATCCTGTTCGTCTCGACGCTTATCATGGCGCTGTCGATTATTATAACGGACATTATATGCATTCTTATTGACCCCAAGGTCAGACTGGGGGCAGCAATATGAAGCTGAAACGCTATCTCCCCCTTGCGGCAGGGCTTATCCTACTGGCAGTGTTTATAACTGCAGCATTTTTCCCGGAGCTATTCACCTTATATGGGCAAAAGGAAATGTTTAAGGCTTGGCTGCCCACCTCCTCCGAGCATCTTCTTGGAACAAATTCTCTCGGATATGATATCTACACGGAACTTATATACGGAGCGCGTGAAACGCTGCTTGTCGGCATTGCCAGCAGCGCCGCTGCGCTTGTATTGGGAACCGTAATTGGGGCACTCTCCACCACAAAAGGGTTTCTCGGCGTGATCTTCAACTCGCTGATAAACGTGTTTGTGCTGCTGCCGAAGCTCATAACGCTCATAGTGCTTGCAAGCTTTACGGGCGGTTCCGTCAGAAATCTGATTATACTCATCGCTACGTTCAGTTGGGTCGGTGTTGCTCGCAGCATCCGCGCCAAGATCATCCATCTAAATGCACAGCCCTTTATTGAAAATTGCGTTATTCAGGGATACAGTCGGGCGCATATCATTCTCCGCCACATCATTCCTAATCTGTATGACATTCTTATGGCAAGGTTTCTCTTGAGCATAAACAGCTGTATTATGATGGAGTCCACCCTCAGCTTCCTTGGCTTCGGTGACCTGTATCACCCGACATGGGGCACGATGATAAACTTTGCGTATAAGCGCGGAGCCTTTATACGCGGCGCATATAACTATCTTCTGTCGCCGGGTGTGTGCATTGTGCTGCTGTCTCTGGCATTCTACTTCATAAGCCTCTACTTTGAGCAGCGGATGAAAGCTATATCAAGCAGGTGAAATTATGGGGAAATATTTTGACGATATACATGCCTCTTGGCAAAGCCAGCTTGCGGGGGCAGCCGCAGAAATAGATGACTCCGAGGCCGTATGCGCAGCGAGAGAAGCCGCTGTCACGGCAGAAGGGCTATCCGCTTTGGGAGACGCTTTGACAAAGCAGCTCAGATACCGTGAGGCCGCCGATGCATACAGCGCTGCGCTGAAGCTCAAACCGGATGATTTGAGTCTGCTGCGCCGCAGGGCCGGCAGGTATATTTCTACGCTGCAATGCGAAAAAGCGCTTAATGATCTCAAGGAATGTATGACGCTTGGCTCAGACCGTCTGGACATTCTGTATCGCACCGGGCTTTGCCGCTACTTTATGAATCAATACGCCGATGCACGCGAAACTTTCAAGGAATGTATTGACTTATGCGACGACGAGATGGGCATTGCGGTGATATATTGGCATACCTTGTGCTCATATCGGGTTGAGCTGCCATCGGAGCTGCTCAAAATATATCGCGCGGATATGGCCGTTGGGCATCACACGGCCTACGAAAAGGCGGTAAGCGTTTTTGCAGGAGCGCGCAGCTTCGACGTTGTCTGTGAGGAATCACTCTCCGAAAGCGATGACCTTGAAAGCGTAATAACGCTGTACGGTCTCCGCGGCTACGCCTTATTCTGCAAGCGTGACCATTGTGCAGCGCAAATAATGGCACAGATTCTTCCGCGCGACGGCTTCTGGCCGTCCTATGCATATCTCGCCGCATGGAATGACGTGCATAATGTTTCTGAATAGGTAAATTGCTACACAACCCCCTATGGGGGTTGTGTAGCAATTTACCTATATTTCAGGCGAAAAGTGACGCTGATTTGTAAAATGCTCTTCTAACGTCGACAGTGTTTTGGAGAAAACGGCAAAAAACTTTGCTGCGCAAAGCATTTTTGTGAGCAAATACGCCAAATCATCTAATTGTTTCCATTATTATCCCCCAGTGGGGCTTGCAGCTATACGTCTGCGATCCTATAATTAAAATCAAGATAGGCTTTGGTGAAAAGCCGTAATATAGGAGGAAACATTATGGCATGTTTTTTGGTCCCAGCGGCGGAAGCCGTAGTTGTTACAGCTGTTGCATACGGAATAAAAGCAAAGGAAAAGAAATCGCCTACCCTCAATGATACTACTACCGGAAAGGCTTCCGATGCATTTGAGGATGTTAAGATTGCTGTTTCCACCAAATTGATGTGGCTTGCAAACCTCCTTTGGGGTGGTTGCCTGCTCCTGTGCTATGAACATATCTGGCACGGTGAAGTTGTGCCATGGTTCCCATTCCTCACAGCAATGTCAAGTCCCGATGAGACAAGCGTAATGCTATCTGAAATGCGTTCTGTCGGCGGAACGATGGCACTTGAAATAACTGCAGTATGGGTAATTATTGTTCTCATTGCAAACGCTATCGTAAAGCGCAAGGCTCCGACATCTGCTGCCGCATAACGGAGGATAAATTATGACTCTTCTTATTACATTATTTGCTGCGATCATTTGCACCATAATATGGTACAAGGGTAACAATAAAGATTTGCGCGTAGGCACTCTCTGCTGGATATATTGGGGTGCCTCGTTGATGTGGTTCATTGATGCATGCTTCGAGTATGCTGAACTTCACGCAGAGTTCTTTACGCCGGAACCCATAGACATGCTCAATGATGCATATCTCGGACTCTCTGTCGTTGCTCTCGGGCTTGTAGTATGGCTTGCTATTTTGCTCATTAAGGATCCCAGAGGTACCATAAAGGCGGCTCTCACCAAGAAAAACTGAATTTTCACTTTCACCTCTTTCCCGGCATGATTCATTAAAGAAACATGTCGGGATTTTTTCATCTTTTTAATCTCTAAAAAGTTCCATTTTTACGCAAAAAAGGTTCCAAATCTTTCCAATACAAAAGTTGTGATACTATGTATATAGCTATTTTGTGTGACGAGGTCTTGAAGTAGAAACAGAATCACGTCATTTTATATGAAGAAAATAGCATCTTGAAAACGCACTTAAGAATGGACTGCTTAGCCAAAAAGCGCTTACAGTTCATTCCTAAGTGCGTTTTACGTCACTCTGGAATTTTGCCAGAAATTCGCGCGCCTCCAATTCTGAATTTTGACTTTACTAAAATTCAGAATAAGGAGGATCTGCGTAATGGCAGACAAAAAAGACTATTACTTATACGCCGCTGGAGAGAGAGTTCTCGTTTCAAAGGAAGTACACGACGCTATCGTACAAATGAACCGTCAAGAACGCACCCAGAGCGATAAGGACAAACGCAACAAATTACTAAGGTACGAAGAATTAACTACGGGCTCAGTTCTCGGCGAAGAGCTTATATGCGATTCTCTCCAAGAGAGCGTAGAGAGTATTGCATTAACAAATATCATCTGTTGCAAGCTACACAAGGCAATAGAGATGCTGCCGCTGTCTGAGCGTGAACTTATACAAGACCTTTATTTTAACGGCAAGTCTATGCGATACATAGCCGAAAAACGAGGTGTTAGTCATATGACGGTACAGCGGGCGGCTAAGAAAATATTAAAAAAGCTAAAGATTTTCCTGCAAAACTAAGAAATTATGTTACAACCACCCGTCTCACTCGCCTATAAGGGGTGAGAGGACTTTTTCAGGACTCTCGGTGTACCTTGACAAACACCGGGGCGACCGGTCATATCCGGCTACTGAATAACATCAG
>OGYL01002211.1_pt1 | contig 13977 bp, 10 predicted proteins | sample 1576541 | NCBI WGS metagenome assembly OGYL01 (sample SAMEA3541551, study PRJEB24748) | human gut metagenome | biome: human gut; feature: human-associated habitat; material: faeces | place: China | collected 2012 | reverse complement strand
TTGTTACTTCATTTGATTGTTAAACAATTACTTACACGACCTCTTGTCGCACGTACTGATTATAGATGACGAAGAGAAGTTACGCGGATTGCTGGCGCGAATCATTTCATTGGAAGGCTACGAGGTCTTTCAGGCCGGGAGTTGTGCCGCAGGGCTCAAAGCTCTTGAAAGCCGAACGCCGGATGTTGTATTATGCGATGTAAAACTGCCCGACGGCAACGGGGTGGATATGGTCGGGAAAATCAAAACGGCCGTACCCGATACGGAGGTGATCCTGCTGACAGCCTACGGCAATATTCCGGACGGCGTACAGGCCATGCGCAACGGGGCATTCGACTACATTACCAAGGGCGACGACAACAATAAAATCATTCCGCTCCTTGCACGTGCTTGTGAAAAAGCGAAGATGCAACGTCGTCTCAACCGTCTGGAACGGCAGCACGGGGCGGAATTCTCTTTCGATGCGATCATCGGCTCGTCCGAATTGATGCGGGAGGCTGTCGCATTGGCCCGCAAAGTGGCCGTAACGGATGCCTCGGTATTGCTTACGGGAGAAACGGGTACGGGAAAAGATGTCTTTGCGCGTGCCATACACGGCGCAAGCAGCCGAGCCAAGGAGAACTTCGTTGCCGTAAACTGCGCCGCATTCACGAAGGAGCTGCTGGAAAGCGAGCTTTTCGGCCATAAGGCCGGAGCGTTTACCGGAGCCTTGAAAGATAAGAAAGGATTGCTGGACGAAGCCGACGGAGGCACGCTGTTCCTCGACGAGATCGGAGAGATGGCTGTCGACCTGCAGGCAAAACTCCTGCGCGTCCTCGAAAATGGGGAATTTATCCGTGTCGGCGAAACCAAGGCGACCAAGACTAATATCCGCATTATCGCCGCTACGAACAGGAACTTACAGAACGAGATCCGGGAAGGGCATTTCCGGGAGGACCTGTTCTACCGATTGTCGGTTTTCGCTATCCGGCTGCCGTCGCTGTCGGAGCGGATCGAAGATATAGAGGAATACACCCGGTATTACGTCTCTTTGTTTTCCGGCAGAATGGGGCGTAAAATTTCACGTATGGAACCCGAGTATATGCGAGCTATGCAACGCCATATATGGCACGGCAATGTGCGCGAACTGCGCAATGTGGTGGAACGCAGCATCATTCTTGCCGAAGGGGATACGTTGCGGACGGAGGATCTGCCGGTAGAGTTCCGGTCCGACGTTTCGGCGGCAGCTTCCGACAATCCGACGGCATTGAAAGACGTGGAACGCGCTCATATCGATAAAATCCTGAAATATACCAACGGGAACAAAAGCGAGGCGGCACGCCTGCTGGGCATCGGCGCAGCTACGCTTTACCGCAAAATAGAGGAGTACGGAATAGGACGCTGAGCAAGTTCCGGTTATTCGATTTTGATAAGGCAACTCTATCATTTTGATAGAATTGCCTTATTTTTTGTCTTGTCATAAAAACTCTATTTCATTGTATATCTGAAACTTATAAATGTCATCTTGTTTTGGCACAGCGATTTGCTATATGATATAGCGGAACAAAAAGCTATGATCATGATATTCGTATTTCTTCTTGTCGTAATGGGAGTAGGCGTTTGGCTATTCGGTCAGATGGTTGTGCATTTTGTGAAATTGATGTCTAACTCAAAAAAATGAATAAACGTTTATGAACACAATGATTCTATGTATTCTGCTCTGCGCCTTGGGGGTGCTTTGCTATTGGCTTTACTTCAAATGTGTAGATTGGTTCGAAAAAATTTAGACGATCATGTTTACAGGACTTTTAATTTTAAGCATCATCGGGTTCATCTATCTGATGTATGTACTCGTTAAACCCGAAAAATTCTGAATGCGATGAACAGTGAAATTTCAGGCGTGATATTGCAATGGGCAGCGCTGGTGGCGTTGAGCTATCCACTGGGACGTTATATCGCCAAGGTCTACCGGGGCGAACGTTCCTGGCTCGACTTTCTGAATCCCGTCGAGCGTTGGATTTATAAAATTTGCGGAATCGATCCGCAGCAGGAGATGGACTGGAAACTGTTCCTGAAATCTCTTTTGGCGGTCAATCTCTTCTGGTTTTTCTGGGGAATGCTGCTTCTCTGCTGTCAGGGATGGCTGCCGCTCAATCCCGACGGCAACCCGGGCCAGACGCCCGACCTGTCGTTCAACACCTGCATCTCCTTTATGGTGAACTGCAACCTGCAACATTACAGCGGGGAAACAGGGCTTACGTATTTCACGCAGCTGTTCGTCATCATGCTGTTTCAGTTCGTGACGGCCGCTTGCGGGATGGCTGCGATGGCAGGTATTATGAAGGCATTGGGAGCCAAGACGACGAAAACGATAGGCAATTTCTGGGTGTTCATGACCCGAAGCGTAACGCGTATATTGCTACCTTTGTCGCTTGCTGTAGGTATTCTGCTCGTTATCAACGGTACACCCATGTCTTTCGACGGGAAACAGACTATCGAAACGCTGGAAGGAGAACAACAAATCATTTCGCAGGGTCCTACGGCCGCTATCGTGCCGATCAAACAGCTGGGAACCAACGGCGGCGGTTATTTCGGCGTCAACTCTTCACATCCGCTCGAAAATCCGAATGCATTCACCAATATACTCGAATGTTGGTCGATTCTGATTATTCCTATGGCAATGGTCTGGGCATTCGGATGCTATGTCCGTCGCCGCAAACTGGCGGCATGGACCTTCGCGGTGATGCTCGTGGCCTATACGGGCGGTGTCGCCTTCTCCGTATCGCAGGAGATGAACGGCAGCAAGCAAATTGCCGGAATGGGTATCGCGCAGGATTTGGGTTCGATGGAGGGCAAGGAGATCAGGCTCGGATCAGCGGCCTCCGCCATGTGGGGCATGACCACGACCGTCACCTCCAACGGGTCGGTCAACTCGATGCACGACAGCCAGACCCCGCTCAGCGGCATGATGCAGATGCTCAACATGCAAATCAACTGCTGGTTCGGTGGTGTCGGCGTGGGATGGATGAACTACTTCACGTTCCTTATCATAGCGGTATTCATCAGCGGTCTGATGGTAGGCCGGACACCGGAGTTCTTGGGGCATAAGGTCGAAGCCCGGGAGATGAAGATAGCGACAATGGTCGTGCTGCTGCATCCGTTCCTGATTCTGGTCGGTACCGGCGTCTCCGCATTCATAGCCTCCGGAAACCCGAATATCGGCTGGCTGAACAATCCGTCGTTTCACGGATTGAGCGAGATGCTCTACGAATATACCTCGGCGGCGGCCAACAACGGTTCCGGATTCGAGGGCTTGGGCGACAATACGCCGTTCTGGAATATCACGACGGGTATCGTGCTGATTATGGGCCGTTACTTCCCGATCGTAGGTCAGGTCGCCATCGCCGGACTATTGGCGAATAAGAAATACATACCCGAAAGCGCCGGAACATTGCGCACGGATACGGGCACCTTCTCGCTCATGACGTTCGCCGTCATCGTCATCGTCGCGGCGTTGTCGTTCTTCCCTGCATTGGCGCTCGGACCGATCGCCGATTATCTAAGTATTTAATGAAAAAATAGATATGAAAAATCATATAAACAACAAGTTACTCGACAGACAGCTCATAAAAAAAAGTCTGTCGGAATCGTTCCGCAAGCTCGACCCGCGGCGGATGATAAAGAATCCGATCATGTTTACCGTCGAGGTCGTAACGGCGGTCATGCTGATGCTGGTTGCGTACATCGCTGTCACCGGCGATGAATCGCAGGGTTCGCTACTCTACAACTTCATTGTTTTCGCGGTGCTTTTGGCCACCGTCCTTTTCGCTAATTTCGCCGAAGCGATTGCCGAAGCTCGCGGAAAGGCACAAGCCGACAGTTTGCGCAAGACCCGTGAAGAGACTCCGGCGAAACAAGTGCTTTCCAATGGTGAAACACGGATTGTCAGCAGTTCTCTACTGAAAAAAGAAGACCTCTTCGAATGTATCGCGGGCGACACGATTCCCGCCGACGGCGAGATCGTCGAGGGGCTGGCCTCCATCGACGAAAGTGCGATTACAGGCGAATCCGCTCCGGTTATCCGCGAAGCCGGCGGCGACAAAAGTTCCGTGACGGGAGGAACCAAAGTATTGTCAGACCGTATTCTCGTCAAAGTTACGGTGCAGCCCGGAGAGAGTTTTCTCGACCGAATGATTGCACTGGTCGAAGGATCGTCGCGCCAGAAGACTCCGAATGAAATCGCCCTGACGATATTGCTGGCCGGCTTCACCCTCGTTTTCGTCATCGTCTGCGCTACGCTCAAACCGTTTGCCGATTATGTCGGGGCCAACATTACCGTCGCCGCTTTCATTTCGCTTTTCGTATGTCTTATCCCGACTACGATCGGCGGCCTGCTTTCGGCCATCGGTATCGCCGGCATGGATCGCGCCTTGCGTGCCAATGTAATTACCAAATCGGGGAAGGCCGTCGAAACGGCCGGTGACATCGACACCTTGCTTTTGGACAAGACGGGTACCATCACCATAGGCAACCGTAAAGCGACCCGTTTCTATTCCTTGAACGGTGTCGGCGACTCGGAATTTGCGCGGTTGTGCGTCCTTTCGTCGGTAGCGGACGAGACACCGGAGGGAAAGTCCATCGTAGAGCTGGGCGAAGCGAACGGTATAAGACGGCCCGACCCCATGCAGCTTATAGGCGTGCGCATGGTAAAATTCTCCGCCGAGACGAAGTGCTCGGGAGTGGATATGCCCGATGGCCGCCGTATCCGCAAGGGTGCATTCGAAGCGATTCGCACCATGGTAGAAAAAGCGGGGAACGAATTCTCCGATACGACCGAACAACTCGTGAGAAAAATTTCCGAAAACGGAGGTACACCGCTCGTCGTCTGCGAGAACGAGTGTGTGAAAGGCATTATCGAATTGCAGGACATCATCAAAACCGGCATCCGCGAACGTTTCGAACGATTGCGAAAGATGGGCGTCAAGACCGTAATGGTAACGGGAGACAATCCCCTGACGGCGAAATATATCGCCGAAAGGGCCGGCGTGGATGACTTCATCGCGGAGGCCAGGCCCGAGGACAAGATGGAGTATATCCGCCGCGAGCAGCAGACGGGAAAACTGGTAGCGATGATGGGCGACGGAACCAACGATGCCCCGGCATTGGCTCAGGCGGATGTGGGTGTGGCGATGAACAGCGGTACGCAGGCGGCCAAGGAGGCGGGCAATATGGTGGATTTGGACAATGACCCGACGAAACTCATCGAGATCGTGGAGATCGGCAAGCAGCTGCTTATGACACGCGGCACGCTCACGACTTTCTCGATAGCCAACGACGTAGCCAAGTATTTCGCCATCGTCCCGGCTCTGTTCATCGGGTCCATTCCGTCGCTTCAAGCTCTGAACATCATGCACCTGCATTCGCCCGAAAGCGCCATCCTTTCAGCAGTGATTTTCAATGCGATCATTATTCCGCTGCTTATTCCGCTGGCATTGCGCGGCGTTGCCTACAAGCCGATCGGAGCATCGGCGCTCTTGCGGCGCAACCTCTTTATTTACGGTCTCGGAGGCATCATCGTGCCGTTCATCGGGATCAAACTGATAGATATGTCGATCAGTATGTTCTTTTAATCGGATGACAATTATGAAAAATTTTTGGATTTCATTGAAATATACGTTGGCAATGTGTGTGTTGCTGACTTTGGGATATGTTCTTGTCCTGCGCCTCGTGGCGCGGGTCGCCTCGCCTAACGACGGCGAAGCGGAGTTGGTATATGCAGACGGCAAGGCCGTAGGTGCCGCCAATGTCGGGCAGATCTTCACCGACAGCATCTACTTCTGGGGGCGTCCCTCCGCCGTGGATTACGACGGCGGCGGCGCCGGCGGCAGCAACAAGGGAACCACGAACCCCGAATATCTGGCAGAAGTGGAGGGGCGTATCGCCGCATTTTTGGAAGCACACCCGTATCTCTCGCGCGAGGAGGTTCCTTCGGAGATGGTGACGGCCAGCGGGTCGGGACTCGATCCGGATATTTCGGTGCGCGGAGCTGAAGTGCAGGCACGCCGGGTGGCGCAGGCCCGCGGCATGGACGAGCAGGAAGTGCTGCGCATCATCGGCGAGCAGACCGAAGGACCGTGGCTCGGGTTGTTCGGTACGTCGAAAGTCAATGTGCTCAAACTCAATGTGGCGCTCGATGCGGCACAGAAGGCGGGCCGAAATTAAAGAATGCGGGCGATGAAAAACTATCGTAAATTTCTGATTGCAGCGGTCGTCTGCCTGTTGCTCCCGACCGGCGCGGCGTTCGGGCAGCCGGCGGACAAGGATACCCGGAAGGTCGTATTTTCCGGCGGAACGGACATCGTGAGTTCCTATGTATGGCGCGGCGTTTATGAGACGGGACCGGCCATACAGCCCGTGCTTTCGATGAACTTGGGAAACTTCTCGGCAACGGCATGGGGTTCGGTGGACTTCAACGCCGCGTACAAGGAGATGGACATTACGCTGACCTACCAATGGGGACCGGTGACGCTCTCGGTGGCCGATCTGTATTGGACCGGACATAAGGACGACCGCTATTTCTCGGTTGGCAAAACCTCTCCGCACCGGATTGAAATCGGAGCCGGCTGGGAGGTGTCGGAAAAAGTCCCCGTTACGCTGTCGTGGTACACGATCTTGTTCGGTGCGGCCGATGTGAATCACAAGGGCGAACGGGCGTATGCCTCCTACTGCGAGGTGTCCTATCCCTTTGCGGTGAAGGACATCGACCTGCGGGCCGGAGTGGGGGTCGTACCGTGGAATGCCAACGCCACCTACATGACGGGCGACCGCGGGTTCTGCGTGCAGAACGTATTCCTGAATGCCGGCCGATCGTGGACATTCCGCCATGCGGCGGGGCTCTGTCTGGGGCTTTTCTCCAACCTGAACTGGAATCCGGCGCTGGAAGATGTCAATTTCGTATGTGGAATATCATTGCGTATGTAGCGTATGGAAGATGCCAGACACAGTGCCCAGCATTTTCTCGATCTGATAAAAGAGTCGCATCGGGGTAAATTTAAAGTCTATATCGGCATGAGCGCTGGTGTAGGCAAAACCTATCGGATGTTGCAGGAGGCACATCAATTACTTGAAGCCGGTGTCGATGTGCGTATCGGATATGTCGAGACGCACGGCCGTGCGGAAACGGAGGCCCTCGTGGCGGGGCTTCCGCTCATTCCGCGCCGCCGACTTTTCTACAAGGGGAAAGAACTGGAAGAGATGGATGTCCAGCAGGTGCTGAACATCCACCCGGAAATCGTAATCGTGGATGAACTGGCCCATACGAATATCGAGGGCAGCATCAACCCAAAGCGGTGGCAGGATGTCATGCAACTCCTCGATGCGGGAATAAGCGTCATATCTGCCGTGAATATCCAGCACATCGAGGGATTGAACGATCAGGTGCAGCATATCACGGGCGTTGAAGTGCGCGAACGCATCCCCGACAGTGTATTGGCGATGGCCGACGAAGTGGTGAATATCGACCTCACGGCGGAAGAACTCATCACGCGCCTCAAGGCCGGAAAAATTTACAAACCGGAACGGATTCGGATGGCTTTGTCCAATTTCTTCCGGGAAGACAATATCCTGCAACTCCGCGAACTGGCTTTGCGCGAGGTAATGTTGCGCGTGGAGAAGAAAGTGGAAAACGAGATAACGGAGAATGCCGTGCAGCTGCACGACAAACTGCTGGCCGTCATAGACAGCAGTGAAAAGAAATCCCGACGTCTGATCCGCAGGACGGCACGGCTCGCCATGCATCTGAACGCCGGATTCCTCGTACTTTATGTACAACGGGACAGCGAAGCGGACGACCGTATCCCTTTGCCGAACCAACGCTATCTGATCAACAACCTCGAACTGGCACGCGAACTGGGCGGAGAGATATTGCAAATACGTTCGAACCATTTGATCGAGACGATAATCGACACGTGTCTCGACCGAAAAATATCGCTCGTATGCATGTGCAAACCCGAATTTTCGTTATATTCGTTGTTCATAACGACATTCCGCTTCAAGCGTTTGCTGGATCGGTTGGTCCGCATGAATATTGATCTAATCGTTTTGTCATGAATTATGAAACTCAGATATAAGCTTACCATCGGCATCGGTGCACTGTTCACCCTGCTACTGCTTCTCGGTGTCTATTCCGTCAACTCCGTGCGGCATTTGGCCGACTCGTCGCGTACCATTCTGGCCGACAACTACAACTCACTGCATTATGCTTCCGACATGCTCGCCCAGCTCGACCGCTTGTCGCAGGATACGACCTCTCGCGGTTCGTTGATCCGCAGTCTTGCATTGCAGCAACAGAATATCACGGAAGTGAACGAACAAGAGACCACCGAGTCCCTTCAGCGGAAAATCGCTGCCCTGACCGATACGGTCAGCATGTCCGACATTCTGTCCATACGCAGCGACCTGTACGAGATTATGGACCTGAACATGTCCTCGATCCGCAGCAAGAGTTCGACATTGGAACACGATGCCACCCATGCGATGTGGTGGCTGGCCGGAGTGGCTATATTATGCGTGATATTGGCATTGTTATTTTTGATACGCTTTCCTGCTACACTGATGCAACCGATCGACGAATTAAGACACGGCATTATCCGGATAGCCAACCGGAATTATGAGGAACGGCTCGATTTCGGGGACGACACGGAGTTCGGTCAAGTGGCGGATTCGTTCAATGACATGGCGGCCAAACTCGACGAGTACAAGCGCAGTTCGCTGAACGATCTCATTACGACCCAGAAGCAGATCGAGGCTATCGTCAATTCATTGCACGACCCGATCATCGTGCTCGACCCGGAGAAGAGAATCTTGTTCATCAACGATGAAGCCTGTACGGTTCTGAATCTGAAACGGGAGACCGCCACGAAATTCAACGCTACCGAAATCTCGTTGAACAACGACCTTTTGCGCCGTCTGATACGCGAATTGTATACCGAAGACAAAACCGATGAAGGAGGCGAGCCGATCAAAATTTATGCGGACAACAAGGAGAGTTATTTCAAGATGGAGAATATTCCGCTTTATATCACACCTGTCGGTGAACAGTCGAAGCAGTTCGTGGGCAACATCATCATTCTGAATAATATAACGAACTACAAGGAACTTGATTCCGCAAAGACGAACTTCATTTCCACGGTCTCGCACGAGATGAAAACACCCATATCCTCGATCTTGATGAGCCTGCAACTGCTTGCCGACGACCGGCTCGGCTTGCTGAACGAGGAGCAGAAACAGCTTGTGGAAAGCATAAAGGACAGTAGCAATCGCCTGCTCAATATTACAGGAGAACTGCTCAATGTCACGCAGGTGGAATCCGGCAAGCTCAAACTGATGCCGAAAGCCATCAAGCCAATCGAATTAATCGATTACGCCGTGCGGACAACGCAAGTGCTGGCTGAGCGTTTCCACTGTTTCGTCGAAGTGGACTACCCGGAAGAAAAAATCAAAAAGCTGTTCGTGGACAATGAGAAAATAGCATGGGTCATCACCAACCTTCTGTCGAACGCCATCCACCATTCGCCGGAAAACTCGCGCATAATCATCGGCGTAAGGCAGCAGGACAAGTTCATGTCCATCTACGTGCAGGATTTCGGACGGGGAATCGATTCCCGCTACCACAAGAGTATTTTTGAACGCTATTTCCGCATACCGGGTACCAAGGTGCAGGGAAGCGGATTGGGACTGGCTATCTCCAAAGAGTTCGTCGAAGCACACGGAGGCTCCATATCGGTGGAAAGCGAATTGGGCAAGGGATCGCGTTTCACGATTATGCTACCGATATAAATATAATTTGTAGCGAAAAAAGACGATTGAGTGTAAAAGCGAGTAGGTTCATGGCATCGACCATGAATCTACTCGCACGGTAGCTCATTAAATTGGACCGATATTTTAAGACATATCGGATATTGAAATTGAATGCGTATCTACACGCAGGAAGACTTTCCCGTTATGAGAAAGTTACTCTGCTTTTTGCATGTTGCCTCACCAGTTTTTAGCGTTTTTCAATCATTTCGAGATGAATCCCTCAACAACTCATGCTTTCCTGTTGAAAGACAGGTAGGTCATTTCTTCCTCATAAGCTCAATAGCTTCCTTACCGGTCAAATGTTCTATGTCAAGCAAGGGAATAAGCATATGCGACAGCCCCTTTCCCAACTCTTTCTGTAATCCAACATCATCAACGGGATTGTATCTGTCCCCCAACAAGGGTACCGCACATATTCTTTCACTCTCTGATTCGATGATTTGAATTTTTTCAAAAGCAATGACGCTTCGGAAATAGGTGGTAAACTCAGTTGGATGGATATCATCGGCAGCGATGACACAGAATGACGCTTTGTCATGCTGTCTTATGGCATCACCTTATGACCCGTTTGGGCGCTATAAAAATATAGCTTGCTGTCAGCATATACATGACTTATAGGAACGGCATATGGATAGCCGTCATCACCGAGCAAGGCAAGTGTGCCGGAGGCCGCCTTTGACAATATAATCTCACATTCCGATTTTGTGAGCTGTTGGCGAAAACGCCACATTTTACGAAATTCCACTTATGATACAATTTTAAGTCCTATAATTGATGATACCAGCGTAAAGATGAAAAACAAACGCCAAAAGGTTGCAGGTTCGTGGAAAAAGAGAATTCCCACCAAAACTGTTCCCACTGCTCCAATACCAGTCCATACGGCATAGGCAGTACCTATCGGCAGGCTTTGTGTGGCTTTTGCCAACAATCCCATACTTAAAATTGTAAACACAAGGAATCCGGCAATCCACCCCCACCATGCGAGACCTTCAACGGATTTTGCCCTTCCGAGGCAGTAAGTAAAGCCGACCTCGCAGAAGCCGGCTACAATTAGAATTATCCAATTCATAACTGAATCCGAACCTGTTTGAGGGCTGCAAGAATTCTCGGCGACTCCTTCTAAGGCACTACAAAATTACAAAAAATCGGTGAGATTCAGGTGCTTTTCTCAAGAAAATGATTTAAGGGTACTGTTTTTGCGGCTTCATCCTCTCCCCAAAACGGCATTATCGAATAATAAAAAATACTTATCAGATGTCAAGATTCAGTTAAAACTTTCATCCAAAACGCACGCCTTTTTCTAATCCTTTTACACCGATCAAAACAACTTTCTCATTTCCTCTTTTCCTCTTTTCCCTAACGGGATAGTTGTAGCGTTATTTTTCCACATAACTGATTTCCAACAATAAAAGTCTCCTCAAGATGAACTGTTCAAACGAACAGTCGTTAAACCTGAACCGCCTTGCCAGCGGATAGTCTAACGGACAAACTGTACGGTCCCGCCGTATTTCTTCATGCTGTCGCGAGACAAGATCCCGTCTTTATCTGTCCAGGCTAATTACAACCGACAGCGTGTGGGTTTCAAACCGTTGGGCGTCTGTCCACAGCTTAAAGAAAAAACGGATGGACATAATAGCCTTACACCAGCCACGGATTCCTATATGGGTCGTAATCCGTTTGGAAAGTAGCCAGCTGCCAGTCGGTGACCGGCTTTTTCATCTCATCGAGTTTGCGGGGAATCTGCGGATTGAGACGCAGCTTGGCGGCATCGTTAAGCCATTTCATCGAATCCTCGTAATCACGCATGCGGACAACGCTGACATTGTTCGGCGCGATGAGTTTGGTGAGTTCGTACAGTGCCAAGCGAACCATATGCTTTTTGAGGTTGTAGTTGCGGGGGTCGTGCGGCGAAAGGTTCTGCCCAACATGCGGTGCATCGGCATTCACGTCCGTTTCAGGATAGAATACCCGTCCGTCATATACGACATATTCATGCTCAGACAATTCATATTCATTGTAGGACGGATCGTAGTCCGCGATGGCGCCCCAGCAATCGGATGCGAGCGGATCGATGTTGTTGTCGAACCCGTCCAGCGTCATCAGCGTATAGAATGCTCCGTCGTATTCTACGACTGACCATAACGGGTAGTCCACCGGCTGCCACGGCTCGGTTCCTGCTTCCAGCCAACCGCCGACCATCGGAATATGGATATCATCGAACTTGTAGCCGTTCTCTGCAAGACAAGTATAGACGACACCATTGTAGTTCACCTTGTCTCCCGGATAGTAGGTGTTGAACTGGGAATAGCCGGCAACCTGCTCCGCATCGACATTCGTATCGATGCACTCTTCCCAATAAACGGTCGTCGCCGGCTTGCGGTAGCCGCTAATGGAGCGAATCACCTCATGGATTTGCCCGTCAAAATAGATGTGAACGCCTACCGGATAGGTAATTCGTCGGTCATACTCGGCAATATACTTCCCTTTGGCAAGTTCCTTCTCTATCTCGTAATTCTCAGAGAGGTATTCCACAATCGACATCTCTGCCGATTCCTCCGCCTGAATGAAGCGGTCATCGTTGCCGCGAGTGAGCTGCGCAAGGGCTTCTGCCGTGATGATACCCAGATAGTCGTTGTTATTGAGAAAACGTCTGTACATATTCCTTCGCGTTATTAGTATGAAAATCCTTCCTGAATGACCGAGGTGGATACGACATAGCCGTTCGCATCGCCGCTTTTGAACTTATACCAGCTATCCCTCAGATAATAGCAAAGCAGATAGTCGAGACAGTCGGACAGATGCCCGTAGCGCTCGTATTTCACGCCGGTCTTCGGATCGGTGGTCTTCTGCTTGGATTTGCTGCCGTCCTCGTTGCGTAGCTGGTAAATCAGATCCTGCGTGAGCTTGCGGCACTTGATGTCGATTTGTATCTCCCAGTCGTTATAGCCGTCGAACACCTCGTTCACGAACTCGCAGCGTGTCGCCTGCGGCGGTTGCTTGCGCAGCAGCTTCACCTTCGGTCGCAGAATGCCTTTGCCGAAGGTATCCACGATAATCGTGTAGTTGTTTATGCCGTCCTCGTTCGTGGTGGAGCGTTGCAGACCTGCCGGGTCGCCCGTCACGTCCACGCCGCCGATATGCTTGTCGCGGTAGAGTTTCATGCGCACCTTGCGGGCGAGTGCGTGCCGGTGATCTGAAAGCAGCGGGCGCGATGACGGCTCTTTTAAAGGATGCCCTGAAACCAAATCTGGTACAGACCTTAGAGCATACACCGGCATTTATCCACGGCGGTCCGTTCGCGAACATCGCGCATGGATGTAACTCCGTCATTGCGACAAAGATGGCATTAAAGCTGGGTGATTACACGATCACAGAGGCTGGCTTCGGCGCCGACCTGGGGGCGGAGAAATTTCTGGATATCAAGTGCCGGATGGCAGAGCTGAAACCGTCGGCGGTCGTTGTAGTAGCGACGGTACGTGCTCTGAAGCATCACGGCGGCGTGGCGAAGGCTGACTTAAACGCAGAGAATCTGGAAGCGCTGGAGAAGGGACTTCCGAACCTGATGCAGCATGTAGAAAATATTACCAAGGTATATGGACTTCCGTGTGTCGTAGCGATCAACCGCTTCCCAATGGATACCGAGGCAGAATTAAAGCTGATCGAGGACAAGTGCCATGAGGTCGGTGTCAATGTGGCTCTGTCCGAAGTATGGGCGAAAGGCGGCGAAGGCGGCGAGGAGCTGGCAAAAGAAGTCATCCGCCTGTGCGAGACTGAGAGCAATTTCCACTACTGCTACGAGACCGATACAACCATCGAGGAGAAGCTGGATGCGATCGTGAAGAAGATCTACCACGGCGACGGCGTTGTACTCACGGATGCAGCAAAGAAACAGGCAAAACGCCTGACTGAGCTTGGATTTGCTAACTATCCGATTTGTATGGCGAAGACGCAGTACAGCTTTTCGGACAATGCGAAGCTGCTCGGCGCACCGAAGAACTTTACGGTAACTGTCCGCAACCTGAAAGTATCCGCGGGCGCAGGCTTCATCGTAGCGCTGACCGGCGATATCATGACGATGCCAGGACTTCCGAAGGTGCCGGCGGCAGAGAAGATCGATGTCGATGAGAATGGACGGATCAC
>OGYL01002210.1_pt1 | contig 13980 bp, 19 predicted proteins | sample 1576541 | NCBI WGS metagenome assembly OGYL01 (sample SAMEA3541551, study PRJEB24748) | human gut metagenome | biome: human gut; feature: human-associated habitat; material: faeces | place: China | collected 2012 | reverse complement strand
CCACACGCCCGGCACCGCCAAGCGTCATGCTCCCGGTCTACGCACTCATATACCGTGCTTTTCTCGCTCATGGTTTATCCCTCCAGAATTTTCTTTACGGCGCGGAGCTGTTCGAGGGTATAGCGGCCTATTTTGTCCCAGCCAGCGGCAACCCGCACCCACTCTTTCAGTTCCTCACGTTCTTGGTACTCGCGTACAGCATCCTCCGACGGAAACAAGAGACGCGGTGAGCCATACTCTGTTTCCTCAATGAGATACGGCATATCCCTGTTGTGCGCTTCCCGAAACCGTTCTCCCCATCTTCCGCTGATGGTCACATACTTTCGGCCCACCTTTGCGACCTCCGCTTTTACTGCGGAGAATTTATCTCTTGGCCGCCGTGCGTCTCCAACGATGTACACGGTCTGCCTCGGCTTAAAAGACTTAATATCCATGGCATACCCTCATACGTTCACATATCGGTTTTGGCAGTTCACATTGTTGCAGAAGCGCTCGCGCCCGATCTCCCGCAGGCGATGCCCGCAATACTGGCAATAGTCGCCCTGCTGTCGCCGTGGTTCTTCCTCTGCGTGTGTCCCGCAGTATCTCATGCGGTTCATCAGACATATCACAGAGCCGCGCTGCACCACCGCCGCACAAACACTTTTCGCTTTACAGTCGTAGCAATCCATCACTCCACCTCCGCCGCTCTCCTCAATCTCCATTCCTCATCCCTCACCTGAAATGCGTCCCCAAGCTGCACGGTTTCCGGGAAATTGTGCTGGGTGGTCTGTACGGCGTATTTGTCAATCTCGGTTGCATAGTAGGCGGTGATCTCCGCGCCCAGCTTGTCCAGCGCGATATGGCCGCAGCTCATACCGTCGTACATAGAAAGCACTTCCACCGGCTCCTCCGTCAGTCCGGTAAAATGGCTCATAATGTGGGCAATCACGTCCACGGTCCAGCCGTTGCCCAGCATTTTGTATGCCTGGGTGTCGCTGACTGGAAAGGCGTATGTGTCCGGCACGGTCTGGAGGCGTTTACATTCCGTCACGGTCAGCTTGCGAATGATGTAAAATCCGTCTGCCAGTTTAATGGGGTATGTCTTTCCTTTGATGGTGATCCGCCCGCCGCGAACCTCATAGACAGGCATTTGCTTTCCGTCCGCCGCCTCAATCACCAGGCGGCTTTGGTGTCCGGTTGCGGCCACGGCGTTGCTTTTCTGGTCGTCCCTCATTTCAAAGGCCGAACCCTTTTCGCGCCCACGCCACGCCATACCGGCAGGCACCGCATACAGGCCGGTAGCTGCTCCGTCAGCCCCGCCGCCGTTTGGTCTTGCCTGGAGGGAAACGCTTTTCCCGTCCGTGCTGTATATGCGGCGGCTCTGGCTTGTGCCCAGTTCTCCGTCCTTGTTCGGCATGGCACCGACGCGGACGGGGACGGCAATCATATTGTCTTTCTGAACGGTTGTCAGGCAGTTGGTTTTCTGCGGTTCTTCGTTTACCTCGAAATACTGGAAATGCGGGATTGCTTCGTTATAATCGTCGCGGTGCCCCTGTTCGTTGATCCTGCGTCCCACGATACGCCCCGCCGCAGGAACAGGAATAGCCACACAGGTTTTGCGATCCACGGTATTTCCCACCAGGTTGCGGATCCCGTCTTTGTAGTAGGTAGCGCGTAGACATTGGGCTTTCCCGTCCACGGTTTCGTTTACGGGTTCCGGTACGGGCACGGCATAAAGCCCGGTTTTTGCCCCAGCGCCCCCGCCGTTCCCGCACAATGCCGTGGCTTTTGCGTCAGGGGAATAGACTTTATACTGCTTGCTGGTGTCAAAACCCGTTCTTGGTGCCGTGTTCTCAATTTCTCCAATCCGTACAGGTTCAGCGACACCGTTAAAGCTGAATTTTCCCGGCTCTTTTATGGTCTTAATAACAGAGGACGGCCCGCCGTGTGGGCCATGTGACGCTCGGAGGGTATATGCTTTTTCATTCCAAACAATGCCGCTTTCCAGAATATCGCGCAGGAGGATCCCACGGTCCACCGGCTGCTCCACCGCCACCCGGCTGTATGTGCCGTCCTGGTTCCGTTTGCCCGCCCAATACAGACGCTGGCGGTTCTGTGCGCTCACCAGGGCACTGTTAATCAGGACAGGCTCCACGCCTAACTCCGCCGTGATCTGCGCCCGGATAGCGGGCGACATACTTTTATTGTTTTCGTACAGGAAAAAATCCGGCTGGTACTTATCCCGTGCAATACGGTAATTTAAGAACAGTTCCCAGCCTATGCCGCTGGCTTCGGTTTCGCGGTTCTTCGTCTGCGCGATACTCCAATGTGTGCAGGGGCTTCCGCCGATCAGTATTTTCATTCTTTCGCCTCCAATTTCGCCGCCAGGGCCTCAATGGTGGCCGCCGCTTCCTCCAGTTCCGTGGCCAGGAGGTTCCGGCCAAAACGGTCCCGCTGGTGCATGGCCTCCAGGCGGAGGTCTGCGGCCTGCCGCTTATATGGGTTCGTGCTGTCGGTCTTAACCGGGCCGCTGCCGGTGTATGCCCGTTTCAGCCACCAGGTAGGGCTATTCCGTTCAGCTTGGTGGGCGCAGTTTTCAGCGTCGCAGTTCTCCGCGTCGCAGCTGTCACAAAATACCCGGTGGAAATCATCGTCCCACGGGCCGGACAGGATAGGGAGGGCGCCCAGGAAATCCCCCAGGGCCTCCGGGGAGGCCGTGATCCTTTCAAAGTTGTTCACCGCCCGGCCTCCTCTTTGTGGAGGTCCACACCCTCCAGGGCGTTCCACACGGCCCGCTCCCATTCCTTTGCCCAGCCGGAACAGGCTTTCCGTACTGCGTTAATCACCACGGCCTCGCCGTCGGCCTCCCACAGCAGGCGATCCTTGTCGATCACGTCCGCGCCGATATGCTCCGCCGGATCCCGCTCGATCATGTCCACCAGGTACAGGGGAACGCCCCAGCAGGCACCGCCGCCAGGCGGCTGGTAAATCTGGAACCCCTGCATAATCACCGGCACCATGGTGACCTCCTCGCCGCGGTCACCGCCGCGCCAGTGGTCCATATCGTCCGCCGCCGTTTCTCTCAAAACCAGCTGCGGCTCCGTGTCCTTAATGATCGACGTGGGCATATCTTTCTCCGGGATCATGCCCATGTGTTCCACGATGGTGGCCAACACCTTGCGCGGCAGCAGGGCGCGGTTGGCCATGGAAAACCAGTGATCCGTGTAAATGGCCACGTCGTTGCCGGTGTTCAGGACGGTGTACCCGCCCGCTTTGTAGGCTCTTTTGATGGCGCGGATCAGCCCGCCCTCGTTAATCAGCATTTGAAACCCTCCTTTTATATAAGGTGCGGCATAGGCACCGGCCTTTCCTCCTTGTCGGCCCTCCACACCTCTGCGTCCCGTATTTCTGTCCAGTCACAGCCCCAAACCTCCGCCGCGTTCAGCAGGGCGGCAAAATTGGAACCGTGCGGCACCACGACGGTGCCATATTTCCGGCTTACCACTCTGGCGCAGCCACCGGCCCGCCAGCGTTCCCGCCGTGCCCGCTCCGTCACAGACGTTTCATACTTGCGGGCGGCCTCGCGGGTTACACCCCGCCCCAGGCGTTCACCGTACATTCCCACGTTTCCATGGCCTCCTTTACCGCTCTGGAGTAATCGGTGGAGGTGATCCCGTTTTTCCATGCTGCTTTTGCGCCCGCTTCACCCATGTTGTAGGCCATGGCGGCCTTTTCGACGTTTTCATACTTGGCCAGGTATGTACCCAGCTTGTAGCAGCCGCCCGCGATATTCCCGGAGGCGGTGGTGGGATCCAGCCCCGTGGCCGCCTGGATCTCCGCATGGTAGGAACCGCCGGGGCCTGGGTTTAACTGCATGATCCCCACCTCACCAGAAGCGCCCACGGCGTCCATGTCGAAATTGCTTTCAGTCTGTGCCACCGCCAGGGCCAGAGGGTAGGGGCAGCCGTATTCCTCGCAGTACGTCCTCATGTAGTCCTGCCATTCGTAGGGCATGGGAACCGCCAGGGAGAAATAGCCCTGCGCCAGTAGCGCCTCCTCGATCTTTTCCGCTTCCTGCGGATCCTCCATGTATTCCTCCTCCGCCGCCGCGGTGAACAGCAATTCCGTTGGCAGGATTGCCGCCTGGGCCGCCGACGCTTCCGGCGCGGCAGGTTCCGCCGCCGGTTCCTCGCTGTATGCCTTGGCCACCATGACCACGCAGACGGCAACGAACAGCGCCAGGGCGATAAAGGCCAGAACCTTATTGCGCCGGCGGGCTTTGCGCTCCCGCTCCGCCGCGCGGGCGGTTCTGCGCTCCTTGGCCGCCTTGACCTCCGCCGCGGCCTGTTTCAACTCACGGGCGGACACCGCCGCCCGGTAAACGGCCAGATCGTCCTCCACGGCAGAGATCCGCACCCCCTGGGTGGTCTGCTCGGTGGTGATGGCCGCCACGTCCTGCTCCAGCTTGTCCATGCGCCGCTCCATGCGGCGGGCGTATTTTTCGCCTTTCTGGCTCATTTCTTCGTTACCTCCTTTTTTCTGGTGGCCCGCCCGATCACCTCATAGGTGATACCGAACCGGCGGCGTCCGCACTCCGAACAGGTGATTTTCTCACACCTCTGCGCGACGGGTTTTACAGTCTTACCCCTGGCCGCCAGATCGACGGCGCAGGGCTTACATAACAGCTTTGTCATTCGTCCGTGCCCCTTTCGTCAATATGGGCGGCGCACATATCGGCCTCATGCAGCCTCCACACCCATGGCGTTGCGTCCATGGCTGCGGACAGGTCCCGCAGGTCTGTACGGGCCGCCGCGTCATAGGCTCCCATGTGCCAGCGGATTGCCAGGGCTTCGTGATCCTCCAGCCGGATAAACCGGGCGATCTGGTACAGGCTCTTTTCTCCGTGCCCCAGGGGGAGGGGATCCCGGAACGTATAACCCAGGTAGTCCTCCCACACACCCGTTTCCTGGTTCCTGCGGCGTTTTCTTTCAATGTGGTACACGCCTGCCTTGCACACGTCATGCAGCAGCCCCAGGATCGCCACGGTTTCCTCCTCCCGCTCGGAGATGGGGGCAGGCCCCAGTGCGTCCCTGGGCGTCAGGTCGCGGATCGTGATTTCCCGCAGACGACGGTAAACGTTCAGGCTGTGAATAACCAGGCCACCTGGGAAAGCGCCGTGGTGCTTGGCTCCCGCCGGGGCCTCGAAAAAGTCCGTTTCATTCTCCAGGCGCTCCAGCAGTTCCTCCGCACCGTCGCGGTGGACGCTGGCCAGAAACAGATCCTTGAAATGTTGGGCCACGGTTCGCAGCCCGTTTCTCTCTAAAAAATCAGACATTTGCCGTTCCTCCTATGCTTCCGGGGCTTCGTTGCCCCAGGCGTCCCAGCCGTCAGCCCTCTGGCGGGCGAACATTTCCAGCCTGGGCACGTCGCCCAGCAGTTCCACGATCCGCCGGCGGGTTTCGTCTGGTTTCTTGCTGTGCCCCTCGAATGGGGCTTCTATAATCTGGTGGACATTGTGGGCGCGGATCTGCGTCTTTGCCTTAAAGCCCGGCGTGACGCCCAGCAGGCAAACCTCCGCGTTTGCGCGGGTATAGGCGCCCATGCCCATGAAATTGCCGCCGTTCTTCCGGTTCTTTTTGACCCACACGAAAGCTGCGGTTTTGTATGTAAAGCCCCACGCCTCCATGACCTTGATGGCCTCCGCGATATTGGGGAATGTCGCCCACATGAAACAAGCGCACCCCCCCCCGCAGATTTCGCGCACCGGCAGGGCGCATATTTCCGCGGTGGTCATGGTGGGGTAATGCTTCACGGCGGTGCCGCGGGCCTTTGCGGTGGCTCCGGCCTGCTGGTATGCCCACGGCGGATCCGCATAGATCACGCTGTACTGTTTGGCGGGGAGGGGGATATGGTCAGGCATGGCCGTTCACCTCCCGCTTTCCGCTGGCGGCTTGATCTGCCACGAAATAAAGGGCCTCCACGTTTGAAAATGTCGTAGCCCGTGCCAGCCCCTCCGCCTCCGCAATCATCAGATCCGCGTCAAGCCCTAATATTTCAGCCGCAGCCCTGACGGCCTTTTCCGCCTCCAGGTATTCGTTGATTGCGGCCAGCTGCGGGGAGGTGTAGGCCGTCACCAGGGCCGCGGTCATGTCGTTACGCTCTGCCATGTGCCTGCCGCCTCCTCTCCATGGCGGTTGTGACTTCCTCCACCATGCCGCGCTCCCGCAGTCCCTCAACGGAAAGGCGGTGCGCCTCATGGTACAGCTGCCCGCCCGCCGCGTCGTGCGTCGTGATCGTCAGGATCGGGTGCCCCAGGGAGGAGGAAAGAAACGCTTTCGTGTGGCCGTCGTCCGTCGTCCATTCCAGCCAGTAGTCCGGGCGGCCATTCGCTTTCTGGAAATCCACGCGGCGCATACCCGGCATGGGCTTGTATGTCGCCACCAGATTGTAAAGGCTGGTTTTGTTAGCTTTCAGCCTCAACACGGGGCCACCTCCGTTCTGTACCACTCCAGGATCCGCTTGGCGTACTTCTTGCGGATCCGCTTCTTTTTGGTGTGGCGGTAGCGGTTATAAAGCGGGCGGTTGTCAACCGACGCCCAGCGCAGCGCCATTTCCATTTCCTGCTGTGCTGCCACCTCCGCCACCACCCGCTGGACCCATCTGCAGAAACTGTTTACCGTGGTCAGAACGCCCGCCGTAATCTCGCGGATCGCCTTGGCCAGTTCCTCACAGTTCGCCGTGGCCTGCTCCATGTTTATGCCTATCTGCGGCACCAGCATAGTGTTTTCACTCATGCGGAAAACCCTCCCCATTCTCCCAGCCCAGCAGGATATGGTGGGCCAGGTCGTTCATGTCGCGCCGTGCTTCCTCCAGCGCCAGCAATTTGTGGTAGGAGATCCCGGCGGCCTCCAGCTTGTCCCGGAAAGCCTTGGCCGATTTGACCGCCGCCGCGATCTCCGCCCTGTCGTCCGCCACCTCCGCCGCGGAAATGGCTGTGCTTCTGTCGTCCATGGCGTTCTCCTCTCGCGTCCGTATCAGGTGCCCGCCTGCTGGGGCTTGCCTCTGCGTCGGAGGTTAGCCTGGAAACGGCGCTGCGCCAGTTCCGGGTCATAGACAGGGCGCTGGTTCCGGTCCAGCTTTTCACCGTCCTGGCCTCTCCGTAATTCTGCGTAGATCGTTTTTCTGGATTTCCCCAGGTGCGTGGCGATCTCCGCCACACTCGCGTAATTGCGCCACGCCTTGGCGATATACTCCCGTTCGGCGGGGCTAATGTATTTTTCGCTCATGGCTTTTTCACCTCCGATTGCGACAAAAAAATAAGAGTAACAAGGGATTTCCCTTTGTTACTCTTATTGATAGCATTTTCTTTTTCGTCCCGAGAGGCGGATTTTTCTTGCCTTTGCACGGTGTGTGTGATATACTTTTTCGGCTAATGAAGGATAAAAGTAAGGAGAGAGAACGCCATGGCTGTGATCGAATACGATTCCTACAAGCAGAAGCTGCTTGCGATGGACGAAACATTTGAAAACCTCTTCAAGGCGCTGGAGATCGAGCAGGCCCGCCAGGAGCTGAACCGCCTCGAGCTCGAGGCGCACGAGGACGGCTTCTGGAACGATCTGGAGCGCTCGCAGAAAAACCAGATGCGCTCCAAGCAGCTGCAAAATAAAATTCACCGTTACGAAAAGCTCGTTTCCACGCGCGACGATCTGCTCGCGCTGATCGACATGGGAACGGAGATGGACGACGCGAGCCTGCTGCCAGAGCTCGAAGAGGGCTACAAAAAGCTCGAAGCCGATGTGGAGCAGGCGCGACTCACGACGCTCCTTTCCGGCGAATACGACAACTGCAACGCGATTCTGACCTTCCACGCCGGCGCGGGCGGCACCGAGGCGCAGGACTGGGCGCAGATGCTCTACCGCATGTATATGCAGTGGGCGAACAAGCACGGCTTTGAATTCGAGATGCTCGACTATCTCGACGGCGACGAGGCCGGTCTCAAGAGCGCGACGGTCATGGTCAAGGGTGAGAACGCCTACGGCTATCTGAAGGGCGAAAACGGCGTGCACCGCTTAGTGCGCGTTTCCCCGTTCGACGCGAACGCCCGCCGCCAGACGAGCTTTGCAGCCCTCGAGGTCATGCCTGAGCTGCCCGACGACATTGAGGTCGAAATTCGTCCCGAGGATATTGAAATGCAGGTCTACCGCGCGTCCGGCGCCGGCGGCCAGCACGTCAACAAGACGAGCTCTGCCGTTCGACTCATCCACAAGCCCACGGGCATCGTCACCGCCTGCCAGACCCAGCGCTCGCAGTTCCAGAACCGCGACTACGCCATGCAGATGCTCAAATCCAAGCTCATGGAGCTCAAAATTCAGCAGCACGCGGAGAAGATCTCCGACATCAAGGGCGTGCAGCTCAAGATCGAATGGGGCAGCCAGATCCGCTCCTACGTTTTCATGCCCTACCAGCTTGTCAAGGACACGCGCACCGACTACGAGACTGGCAACATTCAGTCCGTCATGGACGGCGACCTCGATGGCTTCATCAACGCGTATCTCACCAAGTCTGCGAACGGGGAGCTGAAAAAATAATTCAAAAATGTGCGAAGCACATTTTTGAGAGGGGCTTGCAGAGTGCTGCGCGCACTCGCGTTGCTCGCACACTTGCCCTCTGAGATGAATTTTTTCCAGAAGGTGAATTGCCCCGCAGCGGGCAAGAGAAGCCCCTCTGGAGGGCGCGCGGGTCGCGGAAAAAATGATCAAACTTTGATTCCGGCGCTGCGGCGCCGGAATTTTATATGTCGGAACGAAAAAGGTAAACAGGGAGGAAACATGGCAGAAAATACCAGAGAAAACAAGATGGGCACGATGCCCATCGGCAAGCTGCTGGCCAACATGGCGGGGCCCGTGATGATATCGATGCTCTTTCAGGCGCTCTACAACATTGTCGACAGCGTGTTCGTCGCGCGGCTCAGTCAGGACGCAATGAACGCCGTATCGCTCGCTTTTCCGCTGCAAACGCTGTGCATCGCGTTCGCTGTGGGCACGGGCGTCGGTATGAACGCGCTGCTCGCGCGTTCGCTGGGTGAAAAGAACATGCAGGCGGTCGACCGCGCCGCGGGCACGGGACTTTTCCTGACGCTCTGCACCGCCGCCGTCTTTGCTGTCCTCGGCTTTTCGCTCGCCACGCCGTTTTTTCGCTTTCAGACGGAGAATGCGCAGATCATCGCCTACGGCCGTGATTATGTGATGATCTGCATCGGCGGCTCGCTCGGACTGTTCCTGCAAATTTACGGCGAGCGCCTGCTCCAGTCCACGGGGCGGACGGACCTTTCGATGATCTCGCAGATCGCGGGCGCGGTGTGCAACATCGTGCTCGACCCAATTTTGATTTTCGGCCTTCTGGGCTTTCCCCGCATGGAGGTCGCGGGCGCGGCGGTCGCCACGATCGTCGGCCAGTTCGTCGGCGCGGGCCTCGGCCTTTTCCTGAACCTCAAGAAAAATCCCGAGGTGCAGATCCACCTCAAGGACATCCGTCCCCACCGCGCGACGGTGGCGGACATCTACGCCATCGGCATTCCGTCGATCATCATGCAGTCCATCGGCTCGGTGATGATGTTCGGCATGAACAAAATTCTCATCTCGTTCACCGAGGCGGCGACCGCGGTGTTCGGTGCTTACTTCAAGCTCCAGAGCTTCATCTTCATGCCGTGCTTCGGCCTCAACAACGCGATGGTGCCCATCGTGTCGTACAACTACGGCGCGCAGAAATTCGACCGCGTGCGCAAGACCGTCCGCCTGACAGTCTTCACGGCCATCGGCATCATGTGCGTCGGCTGCGCGCTCTTCGAGCTCATCCCCGAAACGCTGCTGGGGATGTTCTCGCCGACGGACGAAATGCTCTCCATCGGTCGTGTTGCGCTGCGCATCATCGGCGTACATTTCCCACTCGCGGGCTTCAGCATCATCGCGGGCAGCGCGTGTCAGGCGCTCGGCAAGCCCATCTATGCGCTCATCAATTCCGTCTGCCGCCAGATCGTCGTGCTGCTGCCGGCGGCGTATCTGCTCTCGCTCACGGGGCGGCTCGAGCTTGTGTGGCTCGCCTTCCCGATCGCGGAGGTCGTGAGCGTCATCCTGAACGCCACGTTCCTGCGGCTTACGTATCGCGTCTCGCTCGAGAGAAAATAATTTTGCCTGCGCGCAGACGCAGATCGGGGAGAGCCTCTTATTATAGAAGAGGCTCTCCCCTTTTATAAACGTTCCGCACGGCGGTTCAAATTTTTTCTTTTGACAGACCGTACAGACGCGGGTAAAATACATTTGATAAGCTACGCTTGATAAATTGTTTTTGCAGGAGAACCTATGAAAAGACAACTTGCAGCGCTGCTGCTGACGATTTTTGCCCTGTCCCTCACTGCCTGCGGCGAAACGGCTGCCGAGAGCGAGACGCGCACGGTGTACGCGATGGACACGGTGATGAACCTGACGGTTTACGGCGAGAACGCCGCTGCCGCGCTGGAGAGCGCGGAAAAGGAACTGCACACGTTGGACGAAGCCGTCCTCTCGCGCACGGCGGAGGGCAGTGAGCTCTATGCACTCAACACGTCGAACGGCGAAACGGTTGAATACGGCGCGGACGATATCTTACCCGCGCTGATCGAAACGGCGCTGACGATCTCTGACGCGACGGACGGCGCGTTCGACCCGACGCTCGCCCCTGTGCTCGACGCGTGGGGATTTACGAAGGACGAGCGCCGTGTGCCGTCCGCAGACGAGCTCAAAGAATTGCTGAGTCATACGGGCTGCGGCAAGGTCGCGCTCGAAAAAACGGCGGACGGCTGGACGGTCACGCTTTTAGACGGCGCGCAGCTCGACCTCGGCGGCATCGCCAAGGGCTACGCGGCGGATCTTCTGCGTGCGCGGCTTGAAAAGGAGGGCGTCACGTCCGCGACACTCGACCTCGGCGGTGATGTGTTCGTCATGGGGCGAAAGACCGACGGCAGCGATTGGCGCATCGCCGTCAAGGACCCTGCGGACACGGAGAGCTACCTTGGCGTCGTATCGGCGGCGGATAAGTTCATCGTGACCTCCGGTGTGTACGAGCGCTATTTTGAAGAAAACGGCGTGCGATATCACCATATCCTCGACCCCAAGACCGGCTGCCCCGCGGAAAGCGGGCTCGTCAGCGTGACCGTGCTGTGCGGGAACGGCGCGTGGGCGGACGCGCTCTCGACGGCGTGCTTCGTCCTTGGCCCCGACGGCGCGCTTGCGCTGCGCGATGATCTTGCCGACCAGGGGACGGATTTTGAGCTCATTTTAGCCACCGACGATGGCCGCGTGCTTTACACCGACGGCCTTGCCGATGCCTTCACGCCGAACGACGAAAGCGGGTACACGTATGAAGCGCTCGCCTAAGCTGAAGCCGACGAAGTGGGACGCGCTCGTCGTGCTCGCGGTGCTGCTGCTCACGCTCGGGCTCGCCGCAAGGCCGTATTTTGCGGCCAGATCGGCGGGCGAGCTGACGATCAGCATCGCCATCGACGGCGAGACCGTCGAGCGCTGCGCACTCAGCAATTATGAAGGCGGCACGTATGAGAGCCGCGGCTACACGCTCACCGTCGCTGTGGAAAACGGTGCGGTGCGCGTGAGCGAAAGCGACTGCCCGAATCAGGACTGCGTGCACTCCGGCGCGATCTCGCGCGCGGGACAGAGCATCGTGTGCCTTCCCGCCCGCGTGGCCGTCACGCTCGAGGGCGCGGCGTCCGACTACGACCTGATCGCGGGGTGAGCGCATGAAGATCAAAACAAGAGAGCTGACGCTCTGCGCGGTGCTCGCGGCGCTCGCGCTTGCGTTGTCCTATATGGAATCGTTTTTTCCGCTCGCGCTCATTGTGCCGCTGCCGGGCGTCAAGCTCGGCCTTGCCAATATCGTTACGCTCTACGCGCTCTATGCCATTGGATTTCCGAGCGCGCTCGCCATCCTGCTCGTGCGCTGCACGCTCGGTGCACTGTTTGCGGGGAATGCCTCGGCGCTTTTATTCTCGTTGCTCGGCGGGCTGTCGGCGCTTTTGGTGATGGCGCTTTTGAGCGGGGCGAAAAAGCTCAGCATTTTCGGCGTCTCGATCGCGGGCGCGGCGGCGCACAACTGCGGGCAGGTCTGCGCCGCGCTCATCACGCTCGGCTCGACCGCGCCGCTCTACTATCTGCCGTTTTTGCTGCTGGTGTCGCTCTTCACGGGCGCGCTCAGCGGCCTGATCACTGCATTCTTGTTCCGCGCAATGACGCACACGCCCTACGGAACGAAGGGAGAGAATCAACATGGATAAAAAGGACGAGATCATTCTCCAGCAGCTCGACGTCATCCGCACGATGACGCAGAACAACTTAAACCGCATGGGCAGCGACTTCTGGGGCGCGCCGCTGACGCCGGACGCGCCGAGTTCTGCCGCGCCCGAAAAGGCTGTGCCAAAGCGCGCGGACGGCGCAAAGCCGAACAGGCCCGCCGCCTCCACCGGCGCGGACGAGAAAAAGGAAGAGGAAGCGCCGCTTCCCCCGCCCGAGAAGATCGAGGACCTTAAAAAAGAACTCGACACCTACATCGGCCTTGGCGAGGTCAAGCGCGAGGTGAATAACCTCATCAACATGGCGACTGTCTTCAAGCGGCGCGAGGAGGCGGGGCTTCCGAACGCGGACTTCTCGCTCCACATGGTCTTCACCGGCAACCCCGGTACAGGTAAGACGATGATCGCGCGTTTGATGGCGCGCGTCTACCGCTCACTCGGGATCCTTTCCAAGGGTCAGCTTGTCGAGGTCGACCGCAGCGGGCTCGTCGCGGGCTACGTCGGTCAGACGGCTATCAAGACGAGCAAGGTCATCGAAAAGGCGCTCGGCGGCGTGCTGTTTATCGACGAAGCCTACGCACTCAACGGCAAGGGCGACAACGACTTCGGTCAGGAGGCCATCGACACGCTGCTCAAGGCGATGGAGGATCACCGCGACGACCTCGTCGTGATCGTCGCGGGCTACGATGGCTTGATGGAAAAGTTCATCCAATCGAACCCCGGCCTTGAGTCCCGCTTCAACCGCTACCTGCACTTTGACGACTACACGCTCGACGAGATGCTCGAGATTTTCAAAATGCAGTGCCGCAAGTCGCAGTACACCCTCTCTCCCGACACCGAGCAGGACGTCAAGGACTTCATCTACGATGAGAACGCCGACGGTGTGACGTTCGGCAACGCGCGCGGCGTGCGCAACCTCTTCGAGCAGATCTTGACCGCGCAGGCCAACCGCCTCGCGAAGATGGAGAGCTTTACAAAGGATGATTTGATGACCCTCACGCGCGACGATGTCCTCCACGCCCGCGGCATGGAAGACAACACGACCGTCGCCGAGCTCGAAGCAAAAGCAGCAGAAAAAAAAGACGAATAAAAAAGGAAGGACGCGCAGCGTCCTTCCTTTTTTATTTCGTTGTTACGCTTCCTTGGCGGCGGGCTCTTCCTTCGGCTTATCCTTGGGGACGACACGCTTTTCAGGCATCACACGGCCCTCGTCCACCGCGACCATGTGCTCAAGCAGGCGGACGACCATGTTGGAGTAGCCCCATTCGTTGTCGTACCACGCGATCAGCTTGACAAAGTCGTTGTCGAGCATGATGCCGGCGGTCTCGTCGAAGATGCAGGGGCAGGAATTGCCAATCAGGTCCGTGGAGACGACCTGGTCCGCGGTGTAGCCGATGATGCCCTTCATATAGGTCTCACTGGCGTGGCGGATGGCATAGCAGATATCGGCGTAGGTGGTCTTGACCTTGAGGTGGGCGGTCAGGTCAACGACGGAGACGTCCGCCGTGGGGACGCGGAAGCTCATGCCGGTCATCTTGCCGTAGAGCTCGGGGATGACGCGGCCGACGGCCTTGGCGGCACCCGTGGAGGAGGGGATGATATTGTTAAGAATGGAGCGGCCGGTGCGCCAGTCGCTGCCGCCGCGGGAGTCTACCGCCTTC
>OGYL01002206.1_pt1 | contig 14005 bp, 9 predicted proteins | sample 1576541 | NCBI WGS metagenome assembly OGYL01 (sample SAMEA3541551, study PRJEB24748) | human gut metagenome | biome: human gut; feature: human-associated habitat; material: faeces | place: China | collected 2012 | reverse complement strand
CCGCCATGGCGAGGATGCGGCAGGGAACGCCGGAAAGCTCGGACGGAATTTCAACATAATTCGGCACGGCCTGATAGAGGCCGCCGGACTCCTTGGCCTCGTTCTTCCACGTGATGCGGAAGAGGTTCAGCGGGTTGACGTCCCAAAGGCCGACAGTCTTGAGCTTTTCCTGAATTTTCTCAGGGATGGTCTCAGGATGCTGCATCTGCGCGATGGTCGGGATGATAACGTTGTTTTCCTTGGCCTTCTCAATGTTGTGCTGCAGGCCGGTCTTGTTGATGGTCAAATCGATCTTGCCCATGGTTCACTTCTCCTCCTGTTGTTTGTCAATATAAGAATATAGTGTGTATTTGGATATGCCGAAGTATTTTGCGATCTTGTCTCCGGACTTTGTGACGAGGAATGCTCCGTTCTGGCTCAAAAAACCGATGGCGCGCATCTTATCTTCCTTGTTCATCAGCGCGATGGGTTTACCGACAAGCGCGACCGACTGGGCGATCAGCTCGTCAAGCAGGTCGTTGACATTCACGATCTTTTCCGGCTCGCTCTGCGTCTTATCCTTTGTGTCGATCAACTCGTGCACCGCATCCTCGACCATCAGGAGCGAGGAAATGTCGTAATTGATGCCAAGGATTGCGGCGACCTTGCCGTTCCTGCCGCGGATGTACATGGTGGAAGACTTCAATATCTTCCCGTCCGGCGTTTTGGTGAGGTAGCTCAAGTGGTCGCTCGGCTGCGCGTCGGCCTGACGCACCTGCTCTAAAACAACGTGCGACGCGCCGTCGCCCACCTTGCGGCCTGTGACGTGGCCGTTCTCGATGGCAACGATGGAATGCTCGGGGTGCTTGGCGCCCACATCGTGGATCACCACCTCGCAATGGCTGCCAAAGGTCGCGGCGATGCCCTTTGCGACCTGCTCCAGGGTCTTCAGCGTTGCGGCTTCTATGGTCTATCCCTCCTCTGATCGCCCGTCCGCCCTATTTTGCTGTGCAAATTGCACAGCTTTCCATCGGAACGGGCATGTTCTTTCATCCCTATAATACCATAAATTGATCGAATTGCAATCACTTTCTTAAAAAATTTTTGAAATGCAAATTTTTTGTTTGACAACTGCCGTTCTTATGCTATGATAAAGACAGTGTAACAGAAAATTGATCTCGATCGACAGAAAATACTATTACTTTTAACGGAGGTTTTACCATGGATTTCGAAGCCATCAAGAAAGCCGCACAGGCCTATGGCCCCGATATGACCCGCTTCCTGCGTGATATGATCGCCATCCCCAGCGAGAGCTGCGAGGAAAAGGGCGTCGCCCACCGCATCGCCGAGGAGATGAAGAAGCTCGGTTACGATAAGGTCGAGTTCGACGCGCTCGGCAACGTCATCGGCTGGATGGGCTCGGGCGACAAGATTATCGCCATCGACTCCCACATCGACACCGTCGGCATCGGCAACCGCGAAAACTGGACGCACGACCCGTACGAGGGCTACGAGGATGACAAGGTCATCTACGGCCGCGGCGGCAGCGACCAGGAGGGCGGCATGGCTGCGGCGGCCTACGGCATGAAGATCATGAAGGACCTCGGCCTCATTCCCGAGGGCTACAAGATCATGGTCGTCGGCTCCGTGCAGGAGGAGGACTGCGACGGCATGTGCTGGCAGTCCATCGTCAACGAATACTTCAAGGGCCCCGAGGACGCGAGAAACCAGATCGAATTCGTCATCTCCACCGAGCCGACCGACGGCGGCATCTACCGCGGTCACCGTGGCCGCATGGAGATCCGCGTCGACATACACGGCGTCTCCTGCCACGGATCCGCCCCCGAGCGCGGCGACAACGCCATCCACAAGATGGCCGAGGTCATTCTGAACGTACGCGACCTCAACGAGAACGACGCCGCTGATGACAAGGAGATCAAAGGCCTTGTCAAGATGCTCGATCCAAAGTATAATCCTGAGCATTGGGAGGATGCACGCTTCCTTGGCCGCGGCACCTGCACCACGAGCCAGATCTTCTTCACCTCTCCCTCCCGCTGCGCCGTCGCCGACAGCTGCTCGATCTCCATCGACCGCCGCATGACCGCAGGCGAGACCTATCAGTCCTGCCTGAAGGAGATTGAAGACCTGCCCGCGTGCAAGAAGTACGCCAAGGATATCAAGGTCTCCATGTACATGTACGACCGCCCGTCCTGGACCGGCCACGTCTACGAGACCGAGGCTTTCTTCCCCACCTGGATCAACAAGGAGACCGCGCCCCACGTGCAGGCGCTCGTCGACGCGCACCACGCTCTCTGGGGCACCGAGCGCATCGGCGCGGACGAAAAAGCCATGTCCACGCGCACTGGCCGTCCCTTAACTGACAAGTGGACGTTCTCCACGAACGGCGTCTCTATTCAGGGCCGCTACGGCATCCCCTGCGTCGGCTTCGGCCCCGGCGCTGAATCTCAGGCCCACGCGCCCAACGAGATCACCTGGAAGCAGGACCTCGTCACCTGCGCGGCGCTGTACGCGGCTGTCCCCGGTCTCTACAAGCCCGAGAACAAGGACGGCTCTGCCACCTCCTTCCGTCAGGAGTTAACGGGCAATAATATCAAATAACGTGCTTCGCCCGTCATTTGATATTAAGAGGCTGCACTCCGCTTCGCGCCTCGCCTTTGGCTCGACGCGCGCTGCGTGAGAAGTGTTTTTTGCCACGCGCATGTCGCGGCAAAAAAACGGATCAAGATCATTTGCGCCGTGCGCGGCGCAAATATTTCAAACGATTTTTAATATACTATAAAATAAAGGAGAAAATTATCTATGAGCAAGACTGTTGAACTGGCACGCCACCTTGAGACTCTGCACATCAATAACATGTACAAGAGCGACTTCTACTGGACGTGGGACAAGAGCGACGAGGAGATCGACGCGGTCTTCACCGTGGCCGACGCGCTGCGCGACCTGCGCGAGCGCAACAAGAACACGAAGATCTTCAATTCCGGCCTCGGCATTTCGATCTTCCGCGACAACTCCACGCGCACGCGCTTCTCGTTTGCCTCCGCGTGCAACCTGCTGGGTCTTGAGGAGCAGGTGCTCGATGAAAAGAAGTCCCAGATCGCACACGGCGAGACCGTGCGCGAGACGGCGAACATGGTCTCGTTCATGGCCGACGTCATCGGCATTCGCGACGATATGTTCATCGGCGAGGGCCACAAGTATCAGAAGACCTTCATGGACGCGCTCGAAGAGGGCTACCGCGACGGCATCCTTGAACAGCGCCCGACGCTTGTGAACCTCCAGTGCGACGTCGACCACCCGACGCAGTGCATGGCCGATATGCTCCACATCATCCACTACTTCGGCGGCGTGGAGAACCTCAAGGGCAAGAAGGTCGCCATGACATGGGCCTATTCCCCGAGCTACGGCAAGCCCCTCTCCGTCCCGCAGGGCGTTATCGGCCTCTTCACCCGCTTCGGTATGGATGTTACCCTCGCTCACCCCGAAGGCTACGAGGTCATGCCCGAGGTCGAGGAGATCGCCAAGAAGAACGCGGCGGCCACCGGCGGCAGCTTCAAGAAGTGCAACGACATGAAGGAAGCCTTCAAGGACGCCGACATCGTCTATCCCAAGTCCTGGGCGCCGTTCAAGGCCATGGAGGAGCGCACGAAGCTCTATCAGGCTGGCGACAAGGACGGCATCGACGAGCTGGAGAAAAAGCTGCTCGCGCAGAACGCCGAGCACAAGGACTGGGCCTGCACCGAAGAGATGATGAAGCTCACCAAGGACGGCAAGGCGCTCTATCTCCACTGCCTGCCCGCCGACATCACCGGTCTTTCCTGCCCTGAGGGCGAGGTCGACAACAGCGTGTTCGACCGTTACATCGTGCCTCTGTACAAGCAGGCTTCCTACAAGCCGTATATCATCGCCGCAATGATGTTCCTCGCGCAGGTCAAAGACCCCGTCCGCGCGCTGATGGAGATGGATAAGTCCGGCGAAGAGCGCAAGATGTTCTAAAGCGCATTTCATATGTAAAAAGGCGGGTCAGCCGCTTTTGTCAGCCGCTTTTGTTAGCCGCTTTTGTTAGCCGCTTTTGTTAGCCGCTTTTGAGAGAAGAGAGTTTTTAAAAAATCAAGGAGAGATAGTCATCATGAGCAAAAGAATCGTCATCGCCCTGGGCGGCAACGCGCTGGGCAACACCCCTTACGAGCAGCTCGCCCTCGTCACCGAGACCGCAAAGCCCATCGTCGACCTGATCGCGCAGGGCAACGAGGTCATCATCGCCCACGGCAACGGCCCGCAGGTCGGCATGATCAACCTCGGCATGGCCACCGCCGCTGAGGCCAAGGCCATCAAGTCCGACATGCCCTTCCCCGAGTGCGGCGCGATGAGCCAGGGCTATATCGGCTACCACCTGCAGAACGCCATCGGCAACGAGCTCGCCTCCCGCGGCATGAACAAGGACGTCGCGACCGTCGTGACGCAGGTGCTCGTCGACGAGGCTGACCCCGCTTTCCAGCATCCGACCAAGCCCGTCGGCGCGTTCTACGACAAGGAGACCGCCGACCGCATCGCCGCGGAAAAGGGCTACACCATGGTCGAGGATGCCGGCCGCGGCTACCGTCAGGTCGTTCCCTCCCCCAAGCCGATCGACGTCATTGAAAAGAACACTGTCAAGGCGCTCGTCGACAACGGTACGGTCGTCATCACGGTCGGCGGCGGCGGCATCCCCGTCGTTTGCCGTGACGGCAAGCTCTACGGCACGCCCGCGGTCATCGACAAGGACTTCGCCTCCGCCAAGCTCGCAGAGCTGCTCGACGCGGACATGCTCGTCATCCTGACGGCCGTCGAAAAGGTCGCCATCAACTTCGGCAAGCCCGACCAGAAGGGTCTCGACACCCTGACGCCGGACGAGGCGCGCAAGTATATCGACGAAAAGCAGTTTGCCCCCGGCTCCATGCTGCCGAAGGTCCAGGCCGCCATGTCGTTTGCTGAGAGCAAGCCCGGCCGCGTTGCGCTCATCACGCTGCTTGAAAAGGCAGCCGAGGGCATCGAGGGCAAGACCGGCACCCGCGTGCAGATGTAAATCCCGCCAAACCTTCCTAAAAAGGGTCCGTTTCAAAAAGCGGGCCCTTTTTTTCGTGCTTTCTCCGCTATGGACAAAAATTCATGCTGCTTTTTTGGTCAAGTTTGACCCTCATTTTTTCTTTTTCCTGTTGCTAAATTTTTCCTTTTTATGTATCATGGTGATAACGGTATTCAAATCTTTTGATTGCCGTAAAATTTAAGGAGGATTTACCGAAATGAAGAAGTTCCTTGCACTGCTCCTGAGTCTCGTGATGGTCCTCGCCCTCGTCGCCTGCGGCGATAAGAAGGACGATACCAACACCGACGATCAGGACAACAACGAAGTCACCGATTTCAAGGTCGGCTTCATCATGCTCCACGACGAAAACTCCACCTACGACCTCAACTTCATCAACGCTGCGAAAGAGGCCTGCGAGACGCTCGGCGTCGAGTACACCATCGTGACCAACGTTCCCGAAGGTCAGGAGTGCTACGACAAGGCCGCTGAGCTCGCCGACGCCGGCTGCAACATCATCTTCGCCGACTCCTTCGGTCACGAAGACTACATGATCCAGGCCGCGAAGGACTTCCCCGACGTGCAGTTCTGCCACTCCACCGGCACCAAGGCGCACACCGAGGGTCTCTCCAACTACCACAACGCCTTCGCTTCCATCTATGAGGGCCGTTACCTCGCCGGTATCGCTGCCGGTATGAAGCTCAACGAGATGATCGCCAACGGTGAGTTCACCGCAGACGAGGCCAAGATCGGCTACGTCGGCGCCTTCACCTATGCCGAGGTTATCTCCGGCTACACCTCCTTCTTCCTGGGCGCTCGCTCCGTCTGCCCCACTGCCACGATGGAAGTCACCTTCACCGGCAGTTGGTATGACGAGACCGCCGAGAAGGAAGGCGCGCAGAAGCTCATCAAGAACGGCTGCAAGCTCATCAGCCAGCACGCCGACTCCATGGGCGCTCCCACCGCTTGCGAGACCGCCGGTGTTCCCGACGTTTCCTACAACGGTTCCACCGAGGCCGCCTGCCCCAACACCTATCTGATCTCCTCCCGCATCGACTGGGCTCCCTACTATGAGTACGCCATCAAGGCTGCCATGAACGGCGAGGCCATCGACGCCGACTGGACCGGCACCCTTGCTACCGGCTCCGTCGTGCTGACCGACCTGAACGAGAACGTTGCTGCCGAGGGCACTGCTGAGGCCATTGCCGATGCGACCGCCAAGCTCGAGAGCGGCGAGCTCCACGTCTTCGACTGCTCCACCTTCACCGTGGACGGCCAGCCTGTCACCTCTTACATGGCTGACGTCGACACCGATCCCGACTACACACCCGACACCGAGGTTGTCCAGGACGGTTATCTGGCTGAGTCCACCGCCCGTTCCGCCCCGTACTTCCAGCTCATGATCGACGGCATTGATCTGCTGGATACTAATTTCGGCGGCTAATTGTTTCTGCTACTACATATCGGGCTGCCTTCGGGCAGCCCGATATCTTTTTCTTTTTATGGCAATTATCGCTATTTTGCTAAAAATTTTTGTACGCTTCTAATTTTTTTTGTGTTTTTTTCTGTTTTACATTTACAACGCCGTTCAATTATGCTAATATATGACTTGTACAAATACAATGCTGCGGGGTTTTCTTCCTGTGCCCTCCAGCGGAAAAAGGGGTGACCGCCTTGGGAACTGCATGCGCAGTTAAAATGGAGAATGTCACGAAGCGGTTCGGCAAAGTGGTGGCGAACAACGCCATCAACCTTGAGCTGCACGAGGGCGAGATTCTGTCGCTGCTCGGCGAAAACGGCAGCGGCAAGACGACGCTGATGAACATGCTCTCCGGCATCTATTTCCCCGACGAGGGGCAAATCTACATTCACGGCGAACCCGTCACGATCGCCTCCCCCAAGGATGCGTTCGAACACGGCATCGGTATGATCCACCAGCACTTCAAGCTCGTTGATCTTTTCACCGCAACGGAGAATATCATCCTCGGCCTTGAAGGCAAGCTCGACATTGCCGAAGCCAGCAAAAAGGTCAAAGAGATCTGCGACAAATACGGGTTCGACATCGACCCCAATCAGAAGATCTACGACATGTCCGTTTCGCAGAAGCAGACCGTCGAGATCGTCAAGGTGCTCTACCGCGGGGCGGACATTCTCATTCTGGACGAGCCGACCGCAGTGCTCACCCCGCAGGAGACGGACAAGCTCTTCGCCATCATGCGCAACATGAAGGCCGACGGCAAGTCCCTCATTATCATCACGCATAAGCTGCACGAGGTGCTCGACGTGTCAGACCGCGTGGCCGTGCTGCGCAAGGGCGAATACGTCGGTGACGTCGCCACCAAGGACGCCGACCAGCAATCGCTGACCGACATGATGGTCGGCCACACGGTGAGCCTGAACATCAGCCGCCCCGAGCCGAAGGACGTTGAAAAGCGCCTCGTCATCGAAGGCCTGACGGCTTACGACGAGCTTGGCGTCAAGCGTCTGGACGATGTCAGCTTCACCATCAACGCGGGCGAGGTGCTCGGCATCGGGCGCACGCTCGACGCGGCGCTGTTCAAGCTCCCCGGAAAATCTTTGATTCTGCTCTAAAATCTCCGTACGGTCTTCCTCCGTCATCCGCCGGATGCCCTGCTTCTCCCTAAGATAGACCGCGCGCTTCAAAAGGACGTCCGGCGCCCCTTTGGTCAGCAGTGTCGGTACACCGTGCAGCGCATAGACCGTGCTCATCAGCTTGCGGTCCGAATCAAACGGCAGTTCCTGCTGTCGTTCCATTGCTCCCCGTAAGAAATCATCATCCACGCCACATTTCCGCACCATCTCGAGCAGTGCTGACTCCGTCGGGTCGCCAATCACTTTCCCGTCATCCATGCGCGCATCGTTATTTAAAATCGCATCATACATCAGATAACGATGAAGCTGATCGTTGATCTGCAGCGCCTCCGGCATGATCGCCGTATGATCCAGATAAATCTTCTGCACGGTCATTTTGTTCTGTGTAAGCGTGCCTGTCTTATCCGAACAGATTACCGACACACAGCCCAGACTCTCCACCGCCTTCAGATCTTTGATGATCGCATGCTCCCTCGCCATTTTCTGGGTTCCCATCGCCTGCACGATCGTCACGATCGAACCGAGGGCTTCCGGAATCGCCGCAACTGCAAGCGCGACCGCAAACATCATCGCATCCAGAAGCGGCATATCCCGGTACATGGACAGACCAAACACCAGCGCACAGACAGCCAGAATCAGATATGACAGCTTTTTTCCAAAATCATCCAATGCAATCTGCAGCGGCGTCTTTTTTTCCTTCGCATTGCTTAAAAGTCCTGCGATCTTACCGATCTCCGTGTTCATCGCAGTCTCCGTCACAAAAACCTCTGCCCTTCCGTAAGTCACCAGACTTCCCGAATACACCATGTTCACGCGGTCGCCAAGCGCCGCCTCCTGTTCGATCACACCTTCTCTTTTCTCAACATTCGTCGATTCTCCCGTCAGCGAGCTCTCATTCACCTGCAGTGAATAGCTGCGCCGGATTCTGCCGTCCGCCGCCACCATGTCTCCCGCCTCCAGCAGCAGAAGGTCTCCCGGCACGACTTCCTTCGCCGGAATCTCCACCTTCACGCCGGAGCGCAGCACTTTCGCGTTCGGCGACGTCAGATCCTTCAGACTCTCCAGCGACTTCTCCGCCTTTACATACTGGACCGTTCCTAGCAGCGCATTGAGCACGATCACAACCAGAATGACAAAGGTGCTCTCCGGATTCCCCGAACAGGCGGAAATCACGGCTGCCACAATCAGAATTCCCACGAGAAGATCCACAAACTGTCCGAAAAAAACCTTGAGAACACTCTTTTTCTTTCCCTCCACCAGCACATTCTCCCCGTATTGCGCCAGCCGTTTTGCCGCCTCCTCCGTTGTGAGTCCATGTTCTGAGGTCTCCATCTTCTTTTTCACATCTTCCGTTGAAATCTGATACCACTCTTTCATTTCTGCCTCCTGTTTTCTTAAAATTAAAAAAAAGAGACTTCCAGCACGAAATGTATCTCTGCGATACTTTCCGCGCTAAAAGTCTCATAACCACGGGTAATCTTCATGGTACACAGCGCCAGGTCCAAGACCGCGTATGTTGACGCTGCAATTTAAAACTACTCCCCTTTAGCAGTTCTGTTATTTAAGATTGTATGGAGTATAACAGTCCGACGCCGCCTTTGTCAATCCTCTCCCTGCAACCTTAACGCATCCTTTACCTCTCCCGCACAGGAAAACAGCACCAACAGTTCATGTGCCAGCAGCGGCATTGCCGCAAGTCCAAGCAGCTTCGTCCACTCCAGGGCGGTAAGTCTGCAGGTTCCAAACAGCTGTACAAAATACGGCACTTCCGTGACCATCATCTGAAGACTGATTCCCACCGCGAACGCCGCCAGCATCAGACGGTTTTCCAGATGGTTCATGCAAAACACCGATGTCTCCACATCCCGCATGCCGATCGCATGGAATAACTGCGCCATGCCGAGCACGGTAAATGCGTAGGTCTGCGACCGCGCTAACACCTGTGCATCTTTAAGCACCGCCTGCAGGTGCGGAATCGTCAGCGTCATCCCGGCGCTTTTGATCGTGCCGACCGGTCCCTGCAAAAAGGCAAGCATACTGATTCCTGCGATTAAAAGACCGTAAAAACAGGTGCATCCCCAGCCGCCGCCCGCAAACAGGCTCTCATCCCGGCGTCTCGGCGGGCGGTTCATGTAGTCCTTCTGTTCTTCCACATCTACTCCGAGTGCCAGCGCCGGCAGGGAATCCGTAATCAGATTGATCCAGAGAATATGGCTCGACTTTAAGGGCGATGCCAGCCCCATGGCAACTGCCGCCAGCATTGTGATAATTTCTCCGAAATTAGATGAAAGTAAAAACAGCACCGACTTGCGGATATTTTCATAGATGCTGCGCCCCTGCGCAATCGCTCCTGCAATCGTTGCAAAATTGTCATCCGCCAGCACCATATCCGCCGCATTTCTGGCGACATCCGTTCCCGCCATTCCCATGGCAATTCCCACGTCCGCAGATTTTAACGACGGAGCGTCGTTGACTCCGTCCCCTGTCATGGCGACAATCTCCCCGTTCTTTTTGCATGCGGACACGATTCTGACCTTGTGCTCCGGGGATACATGGGCAAACACCCGAGTTCGTCCGATCCGTGCCGCCAGCGTCTGTTCGTCCATCCGCTCCATCTCCTCGCCCGTCACACATTCATCCCTCCGCTCTGCAATGCCGAGCTGACGTGCAATCGCAAGCGCCGTGTCCGCCCTGTCCCCGGTAATCATGATCGTCCGGACTCCGGCACGTGCAAACTGTTCCACCGCCTCCGCCGCCTCGGGGCGTACCGGGTCTTCCATTCCTGCCATCCCCAGAAACGTAAGCCCGCTCTCCTCCATCTGTGCCGCTTTAGGATGCATGCCAATCGCCAGCACGCGAAGTCCCGCTTCCGTCATCTCGGCAAGTCCCCGTTTTGCCTGTTCTCTCGCCGCCGCAGAAAACGCCGCCGTCTTGCCGTTGCTCCACACATACCGGCACCGCTCTAGGATTTCATCCGGCGATCCCTTCGTGAAAGAGATTCTGCCGTCCAACGTCTCATGCAGCGTCGTCATCCGTTTCCGCTCCGAATCGAAGGCAATCTCGTCGATCCGCGGCATGGTATCCTCCAATGTCTCGCGCTGTATGCCGAACGCTGCCGCCATATCCAAGAGCGCTAATTCTGTCGGATCGCCGCGGCGTTCCCCTCCGTGGAGGGATGCGTCGTTGCAGAGAGAAAATCCCTGCAAAAAATACCGGTCGCCGGCCGGATGCAGTTCTTTTACCGCATGCACTCTGCCGTTCACGTAACATTTTTTTACAGTCATGCGGTTCTGTGTCAGTGTTCCCGTCTTATCCGAGCACACAACGCTGACACATCCCAATGTCTCCACGCTCGGCAGGCGCTTTACAATGGCATTTGCCTTCACCATCCGCGAGACGGAAAGTGCCAGCACCATCGTCACAATGGCGGGAAGTCCCTCCGGCACCGCCGCCACCGCAAGAGAGATCGCCGTAATCAGCATCTCTCCCACATCCCGTTTTTGCAGGATTGCCATGCCAAAAAGGAGCACACATAAGAATACGGACACCGTGCCCAAAATTTTGCCGAGGTCCGCCAACCGCTTCTGCAACGGTGTCAGCTCGACCTTCGCCGCCTTCAGCATCCCGGCAATTTTCCCGATCTCCGTATCCATACCGATGGCAGATACTCTCCCCACGCCGCGCCCGTAGGTCACATTTGTCGACATATATGCCATGCGGTTCTGCGCCGTATCCTTGTTGACCGGAACAGACTCGCCGGTCAGTGCGGATTCTTCTATTTTCAGGTTCACCGCTTCTGTCAGCACAAGATCCGCCGGAACCTGACAGCCGGCTTCCAGCACCACAAGATCGCCCGGGATCAGATCGGCAGCCGGAATCTGCCTCACTTCATCCCTTTCCAGAAGCAGCGCATGCGGGCTGGTCATCTGTTTTAGCGCCTCCAGCGATTTTTTTGCTTTCCCCTCCTGTATGACTCCCACCGTCGCATTTAACAGCACCACTGCCAGAATAATTGCCATATCGCCGTATTCCCTCAGCAGCAGGGAAATCGCCGCCGCCACAAACAGAATAAAGATCAGAGGATCGTTTAACTGTTCCAGAAAACTTTCCGCCCAGGATTTTTTCTCCTCATCCTCGAGCACGTTTTTCCCTCGTTCTTCCGTTTTTCCGCGATAATATTCCTGCATATGCGCTGCCCCCATCCATTGAGTTTCCCGCAAAGCAGCACGTCCACCGCTTTGCCGTTAACTCATCCTATGAAAATGTGGACGGGTTTATGCCTGTCTGCGTGAAAAAGGGTATGCCGACGTGATTCCGATGCACAACATCGCTCCAACATCTGCATACCCTTTTCCCTGCAAATCATATTTTATTTACTGTAATACAAACTGGCTCACAATCTCACGCAGCTTCTCCACATAAGTATAACACTCTTCCACCATGTCGTGCGTGGTTCCTGTCTTCTCCACCATGTCGCTGGTCTTCTCCGCAATATCGCTGACGCCGATCGACGATTCGCCCACTGTAGAGTTGATGCCGCTAAGCGCCTGTGCAATCGCGTCGATAGAATTGGCAAGGCCAGCCATCGCATCGCTCACGTCGTTCATACTGGTCTTGAAAGTATCCGCATCCTCCTGGTACTGCTCGCTGACCTGCTCAAATTCCTTATACTCCGTCAGCACGGTATTCTCCAGAAATCCGGTGGTCTCTTCTAAGCATTCTGCCATATTGGAAACTGCTGCGTTGACAGCATCCACAATCGTGCCGATATCCTTGATCGCCTTGGACGTCTGATCCGCAAGGCTTCCGATCTCCGTTGCAACCACCGCAAATCCACGTCCTGCCTCCCCGGCTCTTGCCGCTTCGATGGAAGCATTGAGTGCAAGCAGTCCGGTCTGGGATGAGATCTCCATGATCGTGCCGGTCAGTTCGTTGATCTTATCGACCGCCTTCGATCCCTCGATGGCTTCCTGAGCCTTTGTCTTGACGTTGTTGTACATCGTCATTGTCTTGGTGCTTGCCTCAACTGTCTTGGTGCGTAAATCATTTGCCCGCATCATGATCGCTTCCGAGGTCCGTGCGCCCTCCGTCGCCATACTGTTAATATCATCCGCTCCGTTCTTGATAACCTCGATATTTTCGTTGATTGTTACTGTGGTTGCCGCCGTCTCCTCCATGCCTGCCGCAAGCTGCTGGCTTGTCGCGGAGTTGTCGGAACACATGTGATCCACCGTGGTGGTAATCTCCTGCAGACCATCCACATTCTGTGTGATCTGGTTACTTGCGGTATCAATATCGCCAATCATGGAACGCAGGTTCCTGCGCATCACATGTACCGCATTTGCCATCTCTCCCGTCTCATCCCGGCGGCTGCGCAGCTTTGCGCCGTTCGGATTTGATCTGAAATCCAACTGTGCGGTATCGACAATAATCGTTGTAATCTGCTGAATCGGTCTGCAGATAAACTGGCTTACTACGTATGCCAGAACAATCGCTGCAGCCAGTATCCCCAATGACAGCAGCATAATCTTACTTACTATCTGATTCAGCGGCTTCATGATCTCGTCTTCATCCGCCGTCACCACAACAATCTGACGGTTCGCCGTGATCGCGTAAGCCGCATATTTGGTAACGCCCTTAAAATCATACGTCACTGTCTCATTCACCGGTACCTGTCCCTTGGCAAGCTCTGCAACGACGCCAAGCACGACAGCATTCTCCACCGGCTGTCCGATCTTTTCCGCGGTCGGGTGATATAACATGGTGCCGTCCGTGTCAACAAGATAGGCGTAGGAAGAATCAATTCCCTCCATACTGATATCCGCTAAGGCATTCTCATATGCTCCTGCATCCGCCTCCTGTGGAAGATTGTTCACAATCTCCACTCCCATCTCCGCCATGCTTAAAATATAATCTGCACTGACGTCTCCGACAACCTTCTTTGCTCCCGCTTCCGCCCGGAATGCGACGATCAACACCGACATAACCACTGCAAGCACGGTCAGCAGCATGATCTTTGCTGAAATTGAGTGAATAAACGATACTTTCTGCTCCTCTTTCATGGTACTTCTCTCCATTCCCCTTCGTAATTGCCGGGAAATTTTACTCCCAGCTTATATCTGTTATTTTACCACAACATACAGCCGAAAGAAACTCTTCTTCTACAAAATATTGCAAAAGAAATTGTTGCAATCAGCATAGACCGCATTGGGGGGATAAGTAATATTATTAAAAGACCACACCATGAGATTTCAGATGAAAATACAGATAGAAATTCTGTTCAAAAAATGTGGAATTTCTAACCAGCCGAATGTTTGCATCTTCGATGATCCG
>OGYL01002201.1_pt1 | contig 14025 bp, 10 predicted proteins | sample 1576541 | NCBI WGS metagenome assembly OGYL01 (sample SAMEA3541551, study PRJEB24748) | human gut metagenome | biome: human gut; feature: human-associated habitat; material: faeces | place: China | collected 2012 | reverse complement strand
CGATCTATATTATTATATTAAACCCTGTCGGCAGCGAATTTTACAACGCAGACCTCGAACAAGCCTACAGTGCATTATCCGCATTTGAGGGCGGATTGCAGATAGGCGGCGGAATAAATGATGAAAACGCCGCACAATTTCTTGAAAAGGGCGCAAGTCATGTTATCGTGACGAGCTTTGTTTTCAAAAACGGTGTTGTTAATTTCTATAATCTGAACAGACTGGTGAAGTCCGTTGGCAAAAGCAGACTTGTCCTTGACCTTTCCTGCCGCAAAAGGGACGGGAAGTATTACGTTGTGACAGACCGCTGGCAGAAATTCACCGATATTGAAATGAACAGCCAGACCTTAGAAATGTTCTCAAAATATTGTGATGAATTTCTTATCCATGCTGTTGACACAGAGGGCAAAGCAAAGGGCATTGAGCCGCAGATAGCAAAGATAATGGGAGAATACTGCACCATTCCATCGACCTATGCCGGAGGAATTTCATCATTTGAGGATCTCGATAACCTGAAAGAACTCGGCAGGGGAAAGATAGATTTCACCATAGGCTCTGCCCTTGACATTTTCGGTGGAAATATGAACTTTGAAAAAGTCGCTGTCTACGGCAAATAGCCACGCCTTATGCAATAAACACAATATTTATAGCTGTTTGCTGCATATTTTGGCACAAAAAGATTTGCAATTTTAGCGGAAATATGTTATAATATTATGATACTAATTCAGAAAGGACGAATTTTTATGTCTAAGATCCGAGTTGCCGTTATTTTCGGCGGAAAATCAAACGAGCACGACGTATCTGTTGTTTCTGCAACTCACGTTATAAAGAGTATACCAAAGGACAAATATGATGTTATTTGTATCGGAATAACAAAAAAAGGTCACTGGATGAAATATATAGGAGATGTTGACGATATTGCGTCAAACAAATGGGAACAGCACCCTGATAATGTTCCATGCGTTCTCAGCCCTGACCCTCTTCACAAGGGCTTTATCGCTCTTGGCGAAAACGGCGAATATCAGAATGTAAAAGTTGACGTTATTTTCCCAGTCCTTCACGGAAAGAACGGTGAAGACGGCACTATTCAGGGGCTTTTTCAGCTTGCTGAGATACCATTTGTAGGCTGTGACTGCATATCCTCTGCAAACTGCATGGATAAGGGACTTACACACACTGTTCTTGACGCAAACGGCATAAAGACAGCAAAGTGGGTAGGCATTATAACCTCAGAGCTTTCACATCTTGACAAAAAGTGCGACGAAATGGAAAGCAAGCTTGGCTATCCTATGTTCGTCAAGCCTGCAAACTGTGGTTCTTCGGTGGGCGTTTCAAAAGCTAAAAACAGAGACGAGCTTAAATCTGCTATCAAGCTTGCATTTGCTCATGACAGCAAGGTCATTGTAGAAGAAACTATAGTAGGCATGGAGTGCGAGTGTGCGGTAATGGGCAATGACGAGCCTTTTGCTTCAACTGTCGGTGAAGTATGCTCCGCAAATGACGAGTTTTACGATTTTGACGCAAAATATAATGACGCCGCTTCCAAAACGCTTATCCCTGCAAGAATGAGCGAGGAAAGCATTGAAGAAATAAGAAAGACGGCTGTCAAGGCATACAGAGCAATGGGCTGCAGCGGACTTTCAAGAGTAGACTTCTTCCTTATGAAAGACGGCACTGTTATTCTTAACGAGATAAATACTCTCCCAGGTCACACGCCTATAAGTATGTATCCACAGCTTATGCAGTACGAGGGAATGACCCCTGCACAGCAGGAAGATAAGCTTATCAAGCTGGCACTTGATAAGGCGGAGGTTGATTATGAATAACGCCGCCATTGGAGTTTTCGACTCAGGAGTTGGCGGGCTTACCTGTGTGAAAGAGCTTATAAAGCTTCTGCCAAATGAAAATATCGTTTATCTTGGCGACACGGCAAGAGTGCCATACGGCTCAAAAAGCAGAGAGACTATAATGAGCTATGCCAGACAGGATATAGAGTTTCTTAAACAGCATAACGTTAAAATGATACTCGTTGCTTGCGGTACAGTTTCTTCTGTATTGCCTGCAATGGATATAAAGTCAGATATCTCCATAAGCGGAGTTGTTGAGCCTGCTGTAAAGGCTGCCTGCTCTGCTACAAAGAATAACAGGATAGGCGTTATAGCCACAAGTGCGACCATAAAGAGCGGCATTTACGGCAAAGCTATAAGAAGCATTAACCCTAACATCAAGGTGGTCGGCAAGGCTTGTCCTATGTTCGTGCCACTGGTAGAGAATGGCTATACTGCCCCTGATTGTGTGCCTGCAAGGTATATCGCACAGGAGTATCTTGAAATAATGAAAAAAGAAGACGTTGATACGCTTATTCTCGGCTGTACTCACTATCCACACCTCACTGAACTAATTTCAGATATAATGGGCGAGGGCGTAACACTTGTTTCATCAGGTGCGGAGCTTGCGAAATATGCACTCAACTCCCTTTCATACAGCGATGATACGGCTGAAAGAGAAGAGCGTGAGAGCCTTGAGCTTTACTGTACCGACAGCGTTGAGCTGTTTTCTGAGAATGTTGAACGCTTTCTCGGAAACAATATCAATGCACAAATATCAAAATGCAGCCTAAAGCTGTAAACTGGAGGATTTTATTTGACCAGCAAGGAAGTATCAATAAAACTTGTTAGCCGTCAAAGCGACGGTAATACAAAAGAAGAAACAGAGCTTATCTCAGCAGGACTTTATGAAGCAACCGAAAAAGGATATCGCATATCGTATGAGGAGTCTGAGGCAACAGGATTTGAAGGAAGCGTTACAACGCTAGAAACCGAAGGCTGCCGCAAGGTGACTATGAACAGAACCGGAACGGTTGAAGCGAATCTTGTTGTTGATATAGGCGAAAAGCAGCATTGCGTTTATGGCACTCCATACGGTGATTTTATGATAGGCATAACCGCTAAAACCATAAGATCAGATCTTGACGAAAACGGTGGAATGCTTTTCTTTCACTATGTTTTAGATGTCAATTCAAGCTATATCGGTGATTTTGAGATAGCTATAGAAGTAAAAGCGGCAAATGTTGTCGCATAATTATATTTGGAAGGACGGAAAAATAATATGACTAATCTCATAAGCGACGCATTTATTCAGGCTAAGGAGCTTGTAATGAAGGCTATGGGCGAGCTTGTTGCAGACGGAACCTTTCCAGCAGAGCCTGTTCCTGCATTTAATACGGAGATACCTGCCGACTCAAAAAACGGTGACGTTTCCACTAATGCCGCAATGGTATGTGCAAGACCTTTCAGAAACAATCCAAGAAAAATAGCAGAAGCTATCGTATCAAAGATAGACCTTAACGGCTCATACTTCGCAAGATGTGAAGTGGCAGGTCCTGGGTTCATAAACTTTTTCTATTCTACTGAATGGTATGCAACTGTAGTTGCCACTGTTTTGGTCGATGCTTTTCACATCGAGCTGCGAAAAGTCGCCGGCGTAGAAAAAGGTGAGGATCGGATACTCGTTGTCCCCCCAGTTGATCTTGGCTTCGACACCGTCTCTGCACGAGGGCTCGTAATTTTCCATGGCAAAGGTCCCGACGAAGTTGGTGGAAGACCACGTCTTTTTGAGCGTGCCGGAAATGGTGATGGAGGAGGGAGTATAAGTTGTGCTGTTGTCCTCGTAGACCCTTACGGGGACGGTCTTGTCGATGGTTTTTCGCGTCCCGCGGATGCCGAGCAGGACGATAGCGCAAAGGACGGCAACCAGAAGAATGAGGGCCGTTTTTCTCTTTTTGCGGTTCATCGTGTGCATCTCCTTGTCCTGTTAAGTTTTGATGTGAAATTGCCCCTCAGAAAAGCGTGCAAACCCACGCGAGGGCAGCGGAGAGGGGGATGTAAAGAAGAAAATGCACAAGGTGCGCTTTTTTGTTGTACCCGAACAGCTGCGGGCCGACGATGCCCTTGACCTCGGGGTAAAAATACGGGAAAAAGTTCGAATGGCACAGCAGCACCCAGTCGAAAAAGAGAATGTCGTAGGCCTCCATGACATAGAGGATGACGAGGTAGCGCGCGAAAAACGCGCCGAAGGTGAAACCGTTCCGAACGCCGTCCCACGCGGCGAGGACTGCCGCACCGAGAAACAGCAGCATCGCCAAGATGCCGAGGCACCAGCCGAGGATATGCGCGCCGCGGAAGCGCTCGGCTTTTCTCTCAGGAACGGCGGCGAAGACCTCACGCGGCGCGGAGGAGAAGAATTTCTTCTCCTGAATGAGCCCGACGCCGGCGTACAGTAGGAGAAAATACGCCGCCATGACGAGAAACGATGCAAGCCGGGTGATCTTCATTTCTGTTGATGCCTCTTTTGCTGTCGTTTTTTGCCGCTTTACAGGCGGTAGAGCTCCGGCCGCCGGTCGTGGAAAACGGGGACGCGGGCGCGGAGGGGCGCGATGGAGGAAAGGTCCAAGTCGGCGGTGACGATCTCCTCTTCCCTGCCGCCCTGGGCTAAGACCGCGCCCAGCGGGTCGAGGATGCGCGAAAAGCCGCCATACAGCGTGCCGTCGCGCTCGCCGCAGGCGTTGCACGAGACGACAAAGAGCTGGTTTTCGATCGCGCGGGCGGCGGTGAGCGTTTCCCAGTGGTATTGGCGCGCCGCCGTCCACTGGGCGGGCAGGAACATGACCTGCGCTCCGCGCAGCGCCAGCGTGCGCCACAGCTCGGGAAAGCGCACCTCGTAGCAGATGAGAAGGCCGCAGCGCACGCTATCCAGCGTGAAGGTGACGAGGTGGTCGCCGGGGGTGTAGACCTCGTGCTCGCCCATCGGCGTGAAGGGATGGGTCTTGTCGTATTCGGCAATGCACGCGCCCGCGCGGTCGAAGACGCAGGCGGTGTTGTAGATCTTGCCATTGCGGAGATTCGACACGCTTCCCGCGACGATGTTGACGTTCAGCTCGCGCGCGAGCGGGGAAAAGCGCGCGCGGACGGCCTTCGCGTTTTCATCGCACGCCGCGGCAAGGTCGCCCGCGGGCATGAAGCCCGTGTTCCACGTCTCGGGCAGGACGACAACGTCGGGGCCGTTTTCCCCGACAGCGCGGCGCACGAGCGCCTCCGCGCGGTCAAAGTTCGCTTTGCTCTCCAGCGAGCGCATATTCATCTGGATCACGCTGACCTTCATGGTGGTGTCCTCCAAAATCGTTTTGATACGGTCATTATACGAAAAGAAAGCATGCATTGCAATGCACAACAAAAAGAGGACGGCGAATGCCGTCCTCTCGTTTGTAAAAGCGTCGCAGACTTTTACCCGCAAGGGGTATGCGGCATCCGTAAAGCAGCAGAGCTGCTAACGGCTGCCCAAGCGCCGCGCACGGCGCAAATAAATTGAAATCGTTTTTTGGAACGACATGTGCGTGCCAAAAAACACTTTGCACGGAGCGAACGTGCGCGCCTTTGGCGCGTGCGCTGAGCGCAGTGAAATTCTGCTCCAAAAACTGACGTTGTCAGTTTTTTGAAGTGCGCAGCGCTCTGATTGCATTGAGAACCGCTAAGACCATCACGCCGACGTCGGCGAAGATGCCCATCCACATGTTGGCGATACCGATGGCGACGAGCAGCAGGCACGTCAGCTTCACGCCGAGCGAGAAGACGATGTTCTCGTACACGATGCGGATGCACTTGCGCGAGATCTGGATGCCCTTGGCAATCTTCATCGGATCGTCGTCCATCAGCACGACGTCCGCTGCCTCAATGGCGGCGTCGGAGCCCATCGCGCCCATCGCGATGCCGATATCCGCGCGGGAGAGCACGGGCGCGTCGTTGATGCCGTCGCCGACGAAGGCGAGGCAGTCATCCTTGCCCTTTTCACCCAGCAGGCGCTCGAGGCGCGCGACCTTGTCGCCCGGGAGCAGCTCTGCGTGGACCTCGTCGACGCCGAGCTCCTGCGCCACGTGATCGGCGACCTTCTTGATGTCGCCCGTGAGCATGACGGTCTTCTGCACGCCCGCGCGCTTGAGGGCCGCGATGGCATCGCGCGCGTCGTTCTTGACGACATCGGAGATCACGATATGGCCGGCGTACTCGCCGTCGACCGCCATGTGGACGATCGTGCCGACGCTGCGGCAGTCCTGCCACTTGACGCCGAGCTCATCCATGAGCTTGCCGTTGCCCGCGGCCACGCTGTGGCCGTCCACGGCCGCGACCACGCCGCGGCCGCTGCGCTCTTCGATGTCCGTCACGCGTGAGCGGTCAAGCTCCACGCCGCAGGCCTTTTGCAAGCTCTTGCTGATGGGGTGCGAGGATGCGCACTCGGCGAGTGCCGCGTATTCAAGCAGCTTGCGGTCCTCCATCGGGCTGTGGTGCACGCCCGTGACCTCGAACACGCCCTGCGTGAGCGTGCCGGTCTTGTCGAAGACGACGATCTTGGTCTTGGACAGCGCCTCCAAGTAGTTCGAACCCTTGATGAGAATGCCCTCGTGTCCTGCGCCGCCGAGGCCCGCGAAGAAGCTGAGCGGGATGCTGATGACCAGCGCGCAGGGACACGAAATGACAAGGAACGTGAGCGCGCGGTAGACCCACACACCCCACGAGGCGGCATTGCCCATCAAAAGATTGATGACCGGGGGCAAAATGGCCAGCGCCAGCGCGCTGTAGCACACGGCGGGAGTGTAGACGCGGGCAAACCGGGAGATGAACGCTTCGGAGCGGGATTTGTGCGAGCTGGAGTTTTCCATCAGCTCCAAAATCTTCGAGACGGTGGACTCGCCGAAGGCCTTCGTGGTCTTGACCTTCAAAACGCCCGTCATGTTGATGCAGCCGCTGATGACCTCGTCGCCGGTCATCACGTCGCGCGGGAGGCTCTCGCCCGTCAGCGCCGCGGTGTTGAGCGTGGACGCGCCCTCGACGATCTCGCCGTCGATAGGAATTTTCTCGCCCGGCTGGACGGTGATGACCGTGCCGACGGCCACGTCGTCGGGATCGACCTGCTCGAGCTTGCCGTCGCGCTCAATGTTCGCGTAGTCGGGACGGATGTCCATCAGCGCCGTGATGTTGCGGCGGGACTTGCCGACGGCGTAGCTCTGGAACAGCTCGCCGATCTGGTAGAAGAGCATGACCGCCACGGCCTCGGCATAGTCGCCGCTCTTTTCATAGATGGCGAGCGCGATGGCGCCGATCGTGGCGACCGCCATCAGGAAGTTTTCGTCGAACACCTGATGGTTGCGGATGCCCTTCCATGCCTTGCGCAGAATGTCGTAGCCGATGGTGACATAGGCGGCGAAGTAGAGCGCGGTGGAGACGAGCATCGGCATGGGAATGAATTTCGCGGCGAGGAACAGCACCGCCGCGATCAGGATGCGGTAAAGCATCTTTTTTTGCTTTTTCGTCATAAAGATGACCTCCTTGAAGGGGGAAAATTTGAATTTTGCCTAAGAAAGCGCCCCGGTGCGTTCGTCCGGGGCGTGAGAGGGAGAAGATCTCTTACAGATAGATCTCGCAGTCGTCCTCGACCTTCTTGCAATTCTTGAGGACGGCCTTCATCACGGCCTTGGGGTCCTGACCCTCGGCGAACTCGACGGTCATCTTCTGGGTCATGAAGTTCACGACGGCGTCGGCAACGCCCTCGGTCTTCTTGGCGGCTTCTTCCATAAGGTTGGCGCAGTTGGCGCAGTCGACTTCGATCTGATAGGTCTTTTTCATGGTATGTTTCTCCTTTTCGGCACAAAATATTTAACGATTAAGCGCTTGTTTAATCTTGATGACCGTACTATAATGTCCGCAAAGGCAAAAGTCAAGGGCTGCTCGCATGTCTCTTCCGTTCGGGCGAAACAAACTTCCAAACGGGATACGGACGCGCCCGCAGGCCCCAAAAAGAAAGGCGGAACAACGATGAGCGAAGTGCATTTACCCCACCAGCACAGCGACGAGGGCACGATGCGGGAGCTGCAGGAATCGGTGGAGACGATCGGCAGCTTCCAGACCGTGGCGGACGTGTTCAAGCAGCTCTCCGACAGCAGCCGCGTGCGCATTTTCTGGCTGCTGTGCCACTGCGAGGAGTGCGTCATCGACCTCTCCGCGCTGGTCGGCATGAGCTCGCCCGCGGTGTCGCACCATTTGAGGCAGCTGCGTGAGAGCGGACTTCTCGTCTCGCGCCGCGTGGGGAAGGAGGTCTACTACCGCGCGTCGGACAGCGAGCAGGCGCAGCTATTGCACCGCATGATCGAGCGCACGATGGAGATTTCCTGTCCCGAGGAGGAGAGCAAGGCCGCCACCGGCGCGCCGCACCTGCCCCCGCTCGACGCCGAGGTGTACGAGGGCGGCGGCACGAGTGAGCAGATCGAGACCATCCGTGCCGTGCACGACTACCTGACGCAGCACCTTTCAAGCCGCGTGACGATCGACGAGCTGTCGCGCCGCTTTTTGATGAACCCCTCGACGATGAAGGCGCTCTTCAAGTCCGTCTACGGCAGCTCGCTCGCCTCGCACATTCGCGAGCACCGCATGCAGCACGCGGCAAAGCTGCTGCTCGAGGGCGACGAGAACGTCGCGCAGGTCGCGCGCGCCGTCGGCTACGAGAGCCAGAGCAAGTTTTCCACCGAATTCCACAAGGCCTTCGGCGTCCTGCCGACGGAGTACCGGAAAGCGCAGAAAAAGTGAGTTAGAGGAGGTCGAACGTCCCTGCTTCCCACGGTGTTTCGCGGAAGCCGACGCGCCAGTCGATGTGGTCGACCGCCGCAAAGTGCAGCGACGAGCACGCGGTGTGGAGCTTCCCCTGCGCCGCTTCGCCCACGACGATGGCGACCGGCCCGTCCGCGCCGCCGATGATGCCGACGCAGAAGTCGTTCTGCGCCTCGGGCGCAAAGGAAGCGGTCTCACGTTTGACCTGGCGCGGGCGGTCGTTTTCGACGCAGTCCTCGACGAAGATCGAGTGTTCCGGCGGCTCGGGCGTGAGCGTAAAGCTGATGGCTGTGAAATGCGTCGGATAGTCGAACCGCGGGTCGAGATTCATCCGCTCGCGCGGCAGTTCCTGCGGCTCGACCTCCTGTACGGCGAGCGTATACTCTGTGCCGCGGTAGGAGAAGGCAAACGTATCGCCCGCCTTGTCCGCGCGAAAGCGCGGGCCGGGGACGAGCACCTCGTCCGCCGTCATCGTGACGGCGAGCGACTTGAGCTTCGGCGCGCGCTTCGTGACGAACGGGAATGCCGCGCGGCGGATGCTCCAGCCATACGCGCGGTCAAGGCCGTAGTGCGCCATGGCGGGCTCTGCGTCGGCGCAGAAGCCGGGCTGCTCCGGCAGGAAAATGACGCCGCAGCCGTGGCTCGTGCGGAGCTTCGCACCGTTCAAGGCGAGGCTGGGGGTAAAACCGAGGCTGAGCGGGTGCTCGCGCTCCATCTGTTCGCGTTCGTCGCGCGAGAAGTCGATGGACTCGTCGCTTTCGGGATCGATCCCCCACTTTTCCATAAAGCCGCGCAGCGCGGAAGCCTCCGCGCGCATACAAAAATCAACGACAATGCCCTTTGAACAAACGTAAACCGACGGCGCGAACCAGTCGCGCCCCGCCCACGAAAACCACTTTTGTACAGGCATTTCCCTGCCCGCGCGCTCGCGCCCGTGGTGGCCCCAAAAGCTGCCGTCAAAGTAGACCTTCCAGTCCGTTTTCTGTTCGGGCGCGTCGCCGTTCATTTCGGGATCATAAAAGTCCTCGGTGAATTTGAGCTTGCTGAGATCGAACTCCGCTTGCAGCTTGCGCAGGTATTGCCACGGCCGCTCCATCGGCGTGAGGGAAAAGACTGTGGAGATCTGCGAGAGCACCGCCTTCTGCTCGTCCGTCGGCGGATTCTCGGCAAGGAAGGCGTCGAATTGCGCCTCGTCCCACTGCCACGCCTGCTCGAGCGCCGCACTGTCGCCGGTCGCGAGCAGCAGGCGCAGAAAATCGCTGAAATCGCGCGCGATGACGTGCACGCAGTCCCTGCCGCCGTTCATCGGGCTCACGGCGAAGACCGTTTCGCCAAAACCGCGGACAAAGCAGAAGTGGATGCCGTCCACGCCCGCCCAGCCGAAGATAGAAGCGCCCTTGGGCGTGCAGAAATAGGGATCGTTGTCCTCCCGCCGCATCACGCTGAGAGACGATAAGTCAAGATGCCTGCGCAGAAATTTCTGATAAAACGCCGCCATGGAAAGCCCTCCTTTGGAGTTCAGGTTTTCCATAGCATACCATAAGGGTGCGGAAAAGTCACCGGAATTGCGAAAGCTGTGGATTTTTCGCGCCGGAAGCCGCGCTGCGGCCTTGCCACGCTCTCGCGAACATGATATACTATATTGCTAAACTATCGAGATTCGGGAGGAAACATCCCTTGGAACGCAAAGAAGTCATCGTCAGCGAGCAGGAGCTCGCGCGTCAGAAGGAATTTACGCGCAAGATGCGCGAGATGAACGACCGCCGCACCCGCACGCCGCTCGCGCTGGTCGACACGTTCGGCTGCCAGCAGAACGTGGCAGACGGCGAGGTGCTCATGGGCATGCTGCGCGAGATGGGCTACGAGCTCACGCGCGACGAAAATCAGGCCGACGTCATCCTGCTCAACACCTGCGCCATCCGCGAGCACGCGGAAAAGCGCGTTTACGGCCACTTGGGCCGCCTCAGCCACACGAAGGCCGCCAAGCCGGACCAGATCATCTGCCTCTGCGGCTGCATGGCGCAGCAGAAGGTCGTGGCCGACAAGGTAAAAAATTCCTACCATCACGTCGACCTTGTGCTCGGCCCCCAGGCCGAATGGCGGCTCCCCGAGCTGCTGCACGAGGTATACACGAAGAATAAGCGCGTTTTCTCCATCGAGAACGAGCATGGCCGCATCGCCGAAGACCTCCCCATCGTGCGCGAGGGCGGCGTGCGCGCGTGGGTGAGCATCATGTACGGGTGCAATAACTTCTGCTCGTACTGCATCGTGCCCTATGTCCGCGGCCGCGAGCGCAGCCGCGAGCCGGAGAAGATCATCGAGGAATGCCGCGGCCTCATCGCCGAGGGCTACAAGGAGATCACCCTCCTCGGCCAGAACGTGAACAGCTACGGCAAGGACTTGGGCACCGATTACGACTTTTCAGACCTGCTCGCCGCCATCAACGCCATTCCCGGCGACTATTGGCTCCGCTTTATGTCGAGCCAGCCGAAGGACGCGACCAACAAACTTTTCGACACGATGGCACGCTGCGAGCACGTTGCAAAGCAGCTCCACCTCCCCGTCCAGTCCGGGTGCGACCGCGTTCTGAAAGCGATGAACCGCCCCTATACGCGCGCAAAGTACGAGGAAATGATCGCCTACGCGCGAAGCGTCATGCCAGGCATGGTGCTCACGAGCGACGTCATCATCGGCTTCCCGGGAGAGACCGAGGACGAAGCGATGCAGACTGTCGATCTTGTAGAAAAGACGCAGTTCGACGCGCTCTTCACCTTTATTTTCTCCCCGCGTCCCGGCACGCCGGCGGCGAAGATGGACGACCCCGTCTCGCGCGAGGAAAAGCAGGTCTGGTTTGAAAAGCTCGTCGACGCGCAGAACGCCATCAGCGCGAAAAAGCACGCAGCCTACATCGGCAGGACGGTCAAGGTGCTGGTCGACGGCGAGAGCGACGACGAGGTCTTCCCCCTCGCCGCGCGCACGGAGGGCAACCGCCTCGTGCGCATGAAGGGCGACAAGGCCCTGATCGGCACATTTGCCAAAGCGAAGATCACCGACAGCAACACCTGGGCGCTCTACGGCGAAGCGGTAGAGGAATAAAGAAAAGGGGGCTTTTTGATGAAAGTCGTCATTTTGATGGAAAACAGCACGTGCAGAGACACCGTCGCCTGCGCGCACGGCCTGTCGATGTATATTGAGACCGACAAGCACAAAATTCTTTTCGACATGGGCCCCGACGCGCAGTTTATCGACAATGCCAGGGCGCTCAGCGTCGATTTGACGCAGGTCGACATCGCCTTTTTGTCCCACGCGCACAACGACCACTGCGGCGGCCTCGAAGCGTTCTTGAAGCTGAATGACCGCGCCAAGGTCTATATGCAGAAGGCCGTCTGGGGCCAGTACTACGTCGTCACGCCCAGCAAGTGCGCCTACATCGGCATGGACGCGGTGCTCAAGAATTACGAGGACCGCTTCGTTCTCTGCGATGGCGTGCAGAAGCTTGACGAAGAACTGACGGTTTTCTCCGCCGTTCCGGGCCGCGAGCTGTGGAGCGGCGCGAACGACACGCTGCGCGAGAAGATCGGTGAGGACTATCCGCGCGACACGTTCCGCCACGAGCAGGATCTATTGGTCACGGAAAACGGCAAGACCGCGCTGTTCGCGGGCTGCGCGCACTGCGGCATCGTGAATATCCTGAAAAGCGCCGAGGACGTGCTCGGCAGAGCGCCCGACGCGGTGTTTGCGGGCTTCCACCTCTATAACCCCTCGCTCGGCAAGAGCGAGCCGGACGAGCTGGTCGACGCCGTGGGCGAAAAGCTGCGCGGCGACAAGGTCGCGCACTACTTCACGGGCCACTGCACGGGCAAGGAAGCCTATGAAAGATTGAAACGTAAGCTCGGCGACCGCCTCGGCGAAATGCCCGCGGGCTCCGACTTTACCGTGTAAATTTTAGATTTTAGAGAGAAAGAAAGCGAGGACGAATCATGGCCGAGATCACGCCGATGATGAAGCAGTATTTGGAGATCAAGGAACAGAATAAGGATTCGATCCTCTTTTTCCGCTTGGGCGACTTCTACGAGATGTTCAACGAGGATGCTCAGCTCGCCTCGCGCGAGCTCGATTTGACGCTGACGACCCGCGACCGCGGCAAGGCGGCGGAGGATCAGACGCCGATGTGCGGCATTCCCTATCATTCAAGCGACGCCTACATCGCGCGCCTGATCGCCAAGGGCTACAAGGTCGCCATCTGCGAGCAGACCGAGGACCCTGCGCTCGCCAAGGGCCTTGTCAAGCGCGATATCATCCGCGTCATCACGCCCGGCACGGTCATCGACAGCGCATGCCTCGACGACCGGCGCGGCAACTTCCTCTGCGGCATCTTTTTGGACGGGCAGAACGCCGGCGCGGCCTTCTGCGACATGACGACCGGCCACACGCACGTGACCGCCTTTTCGGGCGACGACCGCGCAGAACACCTGTATAACGAGTTATCCCGTTTCTCCCCCGCCGAGGCGGTGCTGAGCGCGGGTGCTTACGACAACGGTGAGCTGGTCGAATACCTTCGCGATAAGCTGTCCTGCGCGGTCGAGCGCGGCGAGAACCGCTTTGAGCTCAAAGCGTGCGAGAAAGCCATCCGCGCGCAGTTTGGCGAGGAGCGCTTTGCAAGCCTTCCGCGCAACAACCCGGCCGCGTCGCTCGCGCTGGGCGCGCTGCTCTCGTATCTGCACGAGACGCAGAAGACCGACCTTTCCTACATCAAGGATTTAGAATACTACGAGCAGGGCCGCTTCATGGAGCTTGACCTCTCCGCGCGGCGCAATCTGGAGCTGACCGAGACCATCCGCGCCAAGGAAAAGCGCGGCAGCCTCCTCTGGGTGCTCGACAAGACGAAAACGCCCATGGGCGGCCGCCTGCTGCGCGCGTGGGTGGAGCGCCCGCTGCTCAGCCCTGTGCAGATCCGCCGCCGCCTCGGCGCGGTGGAGGAGCTGGTGGGCGACAACGTCCTGCGGGGCGAGCTCATCCGCTGCCTGCGCGAGATCGGCGACATGCAGCGCCTTGTCTCCCGCGCGGTGTACGGCTCTGCCAACGGGCGCGACCTGCACGCGCTGGCCCTGTGCTGCGCGCAGCTGCCGAACCTGACAGCGCTGCTCAAGGACGTACACAGTGCGGCCCTGCGCGACATTGCGCAGATGGACACGCTCGCCGACCTCTGCGCGCGCATCGACCGCGCCATCTGCGACGAACCGCCGTTTTCCGTGCGCGAGGGCGGCATCCTCCGCCCGGGCTACAGCGAGGAGGTCGACCGCCTGCGCAACGTGCGTGAGATCTCTTGCCTTCGCCAATCCCAAAGCAACACTGATGGAGGTAGAGCTGT
>OGYL01002198.1_pt1 | contig 14033 bp, 8 predicted proteins | sample 1576541 | NCBI WGS metagenome assembly OGYL01 (sample SAMEA3541551, study PRJEB24748) | human gut metagenome | biome: human gut; feature: human-associated habitat; material: faeces | place: China | collected 2012 | reverse complement strand
TTGGCTTACACCAATGGTGTTGTCGGGCTTCATGCGCCAATCCGTGTCCGCATGACCAGCGAAGACGGAGATTCCGGCATGATTGACTGCACGGTAGGCAGGCTGATTTTTAACGAATACCTTCCCCAAGATTTGGGATTTGTAGACAGAACACTTGCGGAAAACAAGTTTGTTTTGGAAGTGGATTTCCTCTGCGGAAAAAAACAGCTGGGACAAATTATTGACAAATGCATTCAGGTTCACGGCCTCACCAAAACAGCCGTTGTGCTTGACACCATTAAAGCAATGGGCTTTCAATATTCCACCCGGGGCGCAATCACTGTCAGCGTATCTGACATTGAGGTGCCGGAAAAGAAAAAGACGCTGCTTGCCGCTGCGGAAGACCGTGTGGACAAAATTACAAAACAGTTTAACCGCGGTCTGATTTCCGATGAAGAGCGTTATAAGCTTGTAATCGAAACCTGGACCAAAACCATAGACGACGTCACAGACGCCCTGATGGACAACTTAGACCAGTATAACCCCATCTTTATGATGGCGGACTCTGGCGCCCGTGGTAGTAAAAACCAGATTCGTCAGCTGGCCGGTATGCGTGGACTGATGAACGATACCTCCGGTAAAATCATCGAGATCCCAATCAGAGCAAACTTCCGTGAGGGCTTAAATGTGCTGGAATATTTCGTTTCATCCCACGGCGCAAGAAAAGGTCTTGCCGACACGGCCCTAAGAACCGCCGACTCAGGTTACCTTACCCGCCGTTTGGTTGACGTATCTCAGGACGTTATCATTCGCGAGGAGGACTGCGGAACCACCGACGGCATTGAGGTTATGGCAATCACCGAGGGCAAAGAGGTAATTGAAAGTTTAGAAGACAGACTTTCCGGCCGGTTCCCGGTGGGCAACATTGTCCATCCGGAAACGGGAGAGATTTTAGCAACGCCGGATACACTCATTGACGAAAAGCTTGCGATTCAAATTGTAAAAGCCGGCGTAACGAAAGCGACGATCCGCTCCGTGCTGACCTGTAAATCCAAGGTTGGTATCTGTGCAAAATGTTACGGCTCCAACTTGGCAAGCGGAAAAATTGTGCCCGCAGGTGAAGCGGTGGGCATTATTGCGGCACAGTCTATCGGCGAGCCGGGCACGCAGCTTACCATGAGAACGTTCCACACCGGCGGTGTTGCCGGCGACGACATCACACAGGGTCTTCCCCGCGTTGAGGAGCTGTTTGAGGCAAGAAAGCCCAAAGGCCTTGCAATTTTAACAGAGATTGCAGGCAGGGTTAGCATTGTTGAAAACAAAAAGAAACGCGAAATTGTTGTAACCAACGACGAAACAAAAGATGCAAAGACCTATTTAATTCCATATGGGTCGCGAATTAAGGTATTGGAGGGCGACATGCTTTCTGTGGGCGACGAGCTTACGGAGGGAAGCATTAATCCCCATGATATTTTAAGAATTAAAGACGTTACCGCTGTTCAGCAGTATTTGATTAAAGAAGTGCAGCGCGTTTACAGACTGCAGGGTGTTGACATTAACGACAGGCATATCGAGGTTATTGTGCGCCAGATGCTCCGTAGGGTGCGGATTGAAGAATCGGGCGACACGAAATTTCTGTCCGGCTCGTTGGTGGACATCAATGAGTTCAATTCCGTAAACGAACAGCTGATTGCAGAGGGCAAAACGCCCGCTGTGTGCTCCAGAATTATTCTCGGAATCACAAAGGCAGCCTTAACGACAGATTCGTTCCTGTCCGCTGCGTCGTTCCAGGAAACCACCAGGGTTCTTACGGAAGCCGCAACCAAGGGCAGGGTTGATCCGCTGGTCGGCCTGAAAGAAAATGTCATCATTGGTAAGCTTGTTCCCGCAGGCACCGGCATGACAAAATATCAGAATACACAGATTGAGCGGAACACGCCGATTATCGCATCCATTGACGAGTATGACAGCGATTTTGTGTCGAGAAATATGGACTATATCGGCTCCAATGTAATTCCGGATGCAGATGAAGAAGTTCTTTAAAATTTTTAATTGACACGAAAGTTTCAATATGGTAGAATAAGAAATGGTGTTTGTAGAGGAAAGGAATGACGAAACTTATGCAGACCGATTTGCTTAACGCCCCGTTTTTTGTGGGACTGAAGCAATCTACAGATGCAATTAAAAACGGAAAAGCGGCTAAGGCTTTTGTTGCAAACGACGCAGACGACCATGTTCGCCTGCCGTTTGTGGCGCTGTGCAGCGAGCATGGGGTTCCGGTGGAGTTTTGCGAAACCAAGGCAAAGCTCGGTAAGGATTTCGGAATTAATGTGAGTGCAGCCTGCGCCGTGCTTCTAAAATGATTTATGCTATATATTATGTTTTATAATATAGATTTATTATTTGAAGAAAGGAGGAAATCGTTTCATGCCTACGTTTAACCAGCTTGTGAGAAAAGGTAGGGAAACTTCTGTAAAAAAATATACAGCGCCGGCTCTTTTAAAGAACCTGAACACGCTGAAGAAGAAAACTACCAACTTAAACTCCCCTCAGAAAAGAGGCGTTTGCACTTCTGTTAAAACAATGACACCGAAAAAGCCGAACTCGGCCCTTCGTAAAATGGCCAGAGTACGTCTTACAAATGGTATCGAAGTATCTGCTTATATTCCCGGCGTTGGTCACAACTTACAGGAACACAGCGTTGTTTTAATTAGAGGCGGCAGAGTAAAAGACCTCCCTGGTGTTAGATACCACATCATCCGCGGCACATTGGATACTGCGGGCGTTGCAAACCGTAACCAGGCGAGATCGAAGTATGGCGCGAAAAAAGCAAAAGCAAAGAAATAATTTGCGCTAAAATCACATAAGTGTCGGTACGTTATTCATGAAAGATTTCCTGTAATATTGTACTGCACTGACGATGTCAAACAAAAAGTTTGCATTGAGTACCTGTGATTTCATTTCACAAAAATAATGAAGGAGGGAAGAAAGGTGCCAAGAAGAAGTTTTATTGCGAAAAGAGAAGTATTGGCTGACCCGGTTTACAACAGCACGGTTGTGACTCGTTTGATTAACAATATCATGCTGGACGGTAAAAAAGGTACCGCACAGAAAATTGTGTACGGTGCATTTGATATCATCAAAGAAAAGACAGGTAAAGAACCTTTAGAGGTGTTTAACGCTGCAATGGCGAACATTATGCCTGTTTTGGAAGTAAAAGCAAGGCGTGTCGGCGGTGCAACCTACCAGGTTCCGATTGAAGTTCGCCCGGAAAGACGGCAGACGCTGGGCCTGCGTTGGCTCACACTTTATAGCCGCGCAAGGGGCGAAAAGACCATGAGGGAAAGACTGGCAGCAGAGATTATGGACGCTGTGAACAACACAGGTTCCTCTGTGAAAAAGAGAGAAGATACGCACAAAATGGCAGAAGCAAACAAAGCTTTTGCACATTACAGATGGTAATTTAAGCGGAAATTATCACAAATTGTTAATTTTCACGGCAAAGCCGTGTATCCGTGAAATTTTTGGATAAAATATTGCGTGAATACTCACGTATTATTTGAAGAAAGGAGGAAATTTGGTGGCAAGAGAATATTCTTTAGCAAAAACAAGAAATATCGGTATCATGGCACACATTGACGCCGGTAAAACCACCACGACAGAAAGAATTTTGTTCTATACAGGAGTCAACCACAAAATCGGTGAAACCCACGAAGGTGCGGCAACGATGGACTGGATGGCACAGGAGCAGGAAAGAGGTATTACCATTACCTCCGCTGCTACAACCTGCCATTGGCTTGATCATAGAATTAATATTATCGATACCCCGGGACACGTTGACTTCACCGTTGAAGTTGAGCGTTCTCTGCGTGTGTTAGACGGCAGCGTAACGGTTTTCTGTGCAAAAGGCGGCGTTGAGCCTCAGTCAGAAACTGTTTGGCGTCAGGCTGACACCTATAAGGTTCCGCGTATGGCATTCGTTAATAAAATGGACATTATGGGTGCAGATTTTTACAATGTTGTAGACATGATGAAAACGAGGCTGAAATGTAACGCTGTCCCGATTCAGCTCCCCATTGGCGCTGAAGACACGTACAAAGGTCTGATTGACCTTGTAAACAACAAAGCATATGTTTATTATGACGACCTTGGAAAAGATATCCGCGAGGAGGAAATCCCTGAGGATATGAAAGACAAGGCTGAGGAATACAGAATCAACCTTTTAGAGGCTGTTGCTGAAACCAGCGAAGAGCTGATGGAAAAATATTTGGAGGAGGGCACCTTAACTATCCCCGAAATTAAAAAGGCTCTTCGTTCGGCTACAATTTCAAACGAAATTGTTCCTGTTCTTTGCGGTACTGCCTATAAAAATAAGGGTGTGCAGAAGCTTTTAGACGCAATTGTGGACTATATGCCGGCTCCGACAGATGTTCCTGCAATTCGGGGAACAGATCCTGCCACAGGTGAAGAAGTGGAAAGTCCATCTTCTGACGATGCTCCATTTGCCGCTTTGGCATTTAAAATTATGGCAGATCCCTTTGTTGGTAAGCTGTGCTTCTTCCGCGTATATTCCGGAACGCTGGATGCCGGTTCGCACGTTTTAAACTCTACAAAAGATGTGAAGGAACGTATTGGCCGTATTCTGCAGATGCACGCAAATGACAGAAAAGATATTGATAAGGTTTACTCCGGCGACATCGCTTCGGCTGTCGGCTTAAAAAGCACCACAACCGGTGATACGCTATGTGATCCGAACCACCCGATTATCTTAGAATCCATGGAATTCCCCGACCCGGTTATCCGTGTTGCAATTGAACCGAAAACTAAAGAGGGCCAGGAAAAAATGGGTATTGGTCTGGCAAGGCTTGCAGAGGAAGACCCGACCTTTAAAACCTATACGGACGAGGAAACAGGACAGACCATCATCGCTGGTATGGGTGAGCTTCACTTGGAAATTATCGTTGACAGACTCATGCGCGAATTTAAGGTAGAAGCGAACGTTGGTAAGCCCCAGGTTGCTTATAAGGAAACCATTCGGAAAACGGTTGAAGTGAACCATAAATATGCAAGACAGTCCGGTGGTAAAGGCCAGTATGGTCACGTTGTAATGACGTTAGAGCCCTTAGAGGCAGGCGGCGGATATGAATTCGTGAATAAAATTGTCGGCGGTGCCATTCCGAAGGAATATATCCCGGCAGTTGACGCAGGTATTCAGGGCGCAATGCAGACCGGTGTTTTGGCAGGCTACAATGTAGTTGACGTTAGGGTTACCTTAATCGACGGTTCTTACCACGAAGTTGACTCATCGGAAATGGCGTTTAAAATTGCTGCATCCATGGGCTTTAAAGACGGCTGTAAAAAGGCAGATCCGGTATTAAAAGAGCCTATTATGCAAGTTGACGTTATCGTTCCAGAGGAATATATGGGCGACGTTATGGGCGACTTAAACTCACGTCGCGGACAGATTCAGGGTATGGAAGCACGCCCCGGTGCGCAGATGATTCATTCATTTGTTCCGCTTTCTGAAATGTTTGGTTATGCAACAGAACTTCGTTCCAGAACACAGGGTCGTGGTCAGTATACCATGCAGCCCAGCCATTATGAGGAAGTTCCCAAGAGCATTCAGGAACAGATTATTAACTCCCGTACGAAAAAAGATTAATTTTCTATTGATTTTTTTCGTATTTAATTGTAAAATAAAACTAGTAAAAAACTAAAACTAAAATAAACATTTAGGAGGAAAACAAAATGGCAAAAGCGAAATATGAGAGATCAAAGCCTCATGTTAACATTGGTACAATTGGTCACGTTGACCATGGTAAGACAACATTGACAGCTGCAATCACAAAGGTTCTCAGCTTAAGAGGCGCAGCAGACTTTAAAGCTTACGACCAGATCGACGGCGCACCGGAAGAAAGAGAAAGAGGTATTACAATCTCCACCGCTCACGTTGAGTATGAAACAGAAAACAGACACTATGCTCACGTTGACTGCCCGGGACACGCTGACTATGTTAAGAACATGATCACAGGCGCAGCACAGATGGACGGCGCTATCTTAGTTGTTTCCGCTGCAGACGGTGTTATGCCTCAGACAAGAGAGCACATCCTGCTGGCAAGACAGGTTGGCGTTCCTTACATCGTTGTATTTATGAACAAGGCTGACCAGGTTGACGATCCTGAGCTGTTAGAGCTCGTTGAGATGGAAATTCGTGAACTTTTAACAGAGTATGAATTCCCGGGTGACGACACACCGATCATCACAGGTTCTGCTTTAGCAGTTTTAGAAAGCGATTCAACAGACATCAATGCACCTGAATATGAGCCCATCTTAAAGCTCATGGACGCTGTTGACTCTTTCATTCCCACACCGGAACGAGCTTCTGGTCTTCCGTTCTTAATGCCTGTCGAGGACGTATTCTCCATCACAGGCCGTGGTACGGTTGCTACAGGCAGAGTTGAAAGAGGAACACTGAACTTAAATGATGAAGTTGAAATCACAGGTTTAGCTGACGAGCCGAGAAAAGTTGTTGTAACCGGTATCGAAATGTTCAGAAAGCTTCTTGACCAGGCTGAAGCAGGCGACAACATCGGCGCGCTTCTCCGTGGCGTTCAGAAGAACGAAATCGAAAGAGGCCAGGTTTTAGCAAAGCCCGGCACCATTCATCCCCACACACAGTTTAAGGGTGAAGTTTACGTTCTGACAAAGGAAGAAGGCGGACGTCATACACCGTTCTTCAACAACTACAGACCGCAGTTCTATTTCAGAACAACGGATGTTACAGGCGTAATTAAGCTTCCCGACGGCGTTGAAATGTGCATGCCTGGCGACAATGTAACCATGGAAGTTGAACTGATTACACCTATCGCTATTGAAGAAGGACTCCGTTTCGCTATTCGTGAAGGCGGCAGAACAGTTGGTTCCGGCGTTGTATCTTCTGTTATTAAATAATTCATTATTTTTTGACATAAACGGCATAGTCTAAATAGACTATGCCGTTTTTTATTGTGAAAATAAACAAATTTTAAGACCTTTTTTTAATAAATTGAACAAAATTAATAAATATTTATATTAAATTCTTTCTTTTACAAGTCAAATATGATACAATAAAAGCGTATAAATATGTAATGACGCATTACAAGAGAGAGAGGGAGACAAAAATGAGGACAATGCAAAAATGTTTATCATCCTTTTTAGCTGTTTCTGTTATTTTAATGTCACTGCTCATACCAATGGCCGCAGCAGCAGACGAATGTAAAATTGAAACGGCTGGAAACGCAGTGAGAATTATTCCAACAAACACATCTTTTACAAAAGATACGGCCCGGGAGTTTATATTCACGGTTCCTGAAGCCGGCGATTATGCGGTATTCTTTTCACAAACAGCAGCTAAAAACGACTACACTGTAACCTTTACCCCAACAGCGGGCGGGGAAACCGTTTTGTTCAACACGGGCAAAACATCAGAACAGAGCGGAAACAATTACAGCTATATCCGTGTAGGCGCAGCAGGCGGAGCATCTGTTTCAGCAACACTTCCAGCGGGAGAATGTACCATTGCAATTACGCCAACTGTTGCAGATTCTGTTATAAATTACATTGATATCAGATGCACCACCATTTCCGTAGATGGGTCTAAGCAAGCCATTTATCCTTCCGATTACAATGCATATGCGAATGTTGGTTCGTCCGGACATGTCAACGGCATGATTAACAACGCAAACACAAAAGTGCCCGGTTATACGTATGTGTCGGATTACAACAGCGATTCATTTACAGCAAAGCGGACGGACGACCGTTACATCCACGTAAACGGCGGTGTGACCGTTACTTATAAGCTAAATGTTCAAAAAGCCGGAAACTACGCTGTTATGGTGGATCAGCGTTTCTATTCTTATAATGCAAAAGCAGATGAAAGTACAAACAACCGAACGGGCTCTATGGTGTTGGCTTTAGACGAGGAACAGGTCTACACAAAGAGCGATACGATTATAGTAAAGGGAAACGGCGGAACTACAGATGACGGAACCCGCGAGTGGCACATTGTTAATATGGCGCTGACCGAAGGCCCCCACGAAATTACATATAAAATGAATACCCTGGGGTCTTATTTCTATCATTTCACCATTGAGGAATTGACAGAGTATAACGACAAGGTTGTCACTGTGGACAATAACCTGACAAGAATAGAATCAGATGCGTCTGCAAAAGCAATTGCAGCGGGAGCGACCAGGGACTTTGAATTTACCGTTCCGGTTACCGGATCCTATATCTTTGCAACGCAGCATCCAAAAACATTTTCAGGTAAGATATCTGCCACGGTAAGAAACCAGTCCACATTGGAAACCACAGAAATTTACAATGGCACCTGGGCTGACGACCAGAATAGTAAATATGCTAAAATTGGCGATAGCAAAACACAGCCGGTGATGTTAGAGGCCGGTGTTGCCTATGAGCTTTCCATTACACCAGACACCGAGCTTACGGCAGATTTCGTTGACGTTTTAAGAACAGAAATTCCCATAGATGGAAAAACAGCTATTCCGCCGCAATATATTACAGATTCAAACTTAACGTTAACGCATTTAAACAGCGACGACACGACAGGCACAGTGATCCCATCCGAGGGCTACACCCTTGTAGGCGATTACAGAAGCCAGGAGCTTGCGTCTCCGTCTGAAGGTACCCTTATTGGTGTTTATATGAACAATAATGGCAGCTATGCTTCCTATACGCTTGACGTACAAACACCTGGATACTATAAATTTGACATTGCCGCTGGCCATTGGGAACCTGAAGATCTCACAGGAAAGCTGTTTTTCGCAATTAACGGCGCAGGGTTTGGTTCCGATACCTACAGTGCTACAGCGGCGGTAAAAAACGATACACTTTCTACGCCTGCAATTTATTTAGGCACTGGCAAGCAGACACTGACCGTTACCAATAAGAGTGGAAACGGCTGTGGGATGTATTTGAAATATTTGTTGGCGGAACCCGCAAGTGCCGGAACCGGCATTGTGGACGCAACAGAGCTTCCGGCAACGGTTGTTCCCAATCTTGCTTCCGATTTTACCGGACTTATCGGGGCAGACGGAATGGCTCTCGATAACGGGCAAAGCATATCTTGGAACATTGAAACCACAGAAATTGCCGCTGATTTAAGACTGCTCAGCGGAATAATTCCGGAGGGCGCACAGGTTTCGGTTAAAATAGATGATGCTGCAGCGCAAACAGTTCTCCTTTCTCAGCTGGGGTTGCTTTTTGAAAGAAAAGCCTTTACTGCCGGGACACACGTTTTAACCATTCAGTCCCTCACCGACGGTGTGGTGTTGGGTCAGTTGAACCTGTGTGAACACAAGGAGCCAGTTCAAATTGCCGCAGGCGCAGCAAGAACAAAAACAGATTTAACAAATGGGCTGTTACTTAGCGGAAGCGGGAATCTTGAGGCAGCTGCAGGTACGTTGAATCCGTCTTCCTGTTACCTAATCACATTTGATATTACTGACCAGGGTTATTACACTGTTTATGTAAATGCAACTATATTGCAGTGCAGCTATAAAGCATATTTTGATGGTGTTGACGTGACCAACAAATGGTATTATGCCACAGGGTCGAACAGCACAGAACCGGCGAAATCGGCGCAGGATAAAAAGCTTGCGGTTCCAATGCAGCTTGATGCCGGACAGCATACCTTTATTTTAGAAAGCTTAGAGGGTTATACGGCCGATCTTTTTAGCCAAATTGAACTCCGTCGGGTAGATGGTCCGTTATATGCAGACGTATCAAGCGGCGAGCGGGTAATTCCTGCGTGGGACTTCATTTCTTCAAATGTTACGACAGACGGATGGTGGTTTGCACATCAATATACCCAGGGGGCGCAGATGGATAAAACCGCCAAGGGCTATGAAGATTTTGTAGTCCGCAACGTGGTTTTAGACAGTGCAAGCGGTAACCAGGGCTGGACATATTCCGTTACAGTTCCTGAAGACGGATTATATGATTTTGGTTTTTATCATTCTAATGCTTCCTCGGGTGTGCGGGTAACGGTGGACAGCAATCCCGAAGTAATGTATCGTCCCACGAGTGCCTCCACAGTTACAAAATACAATGCTCCCGAACCGCTGTTCCTTACTGCCGGAACGCATACCGTGACGGTGCGGAAGGAAAGTGTTTCCGGAACGCTCAGATTTAACGGCCTAAGCTTTACAAAACGCAGTTCTGTAACTGTTGATGAAACAAGCCATTCAGCTCAGGTTTGTGTTGGATTTGAAATCGCTGTAACCGGTAAGATTGTCACAGCACTGTACAGCGGACAGGAACTCGTGGGTATTTCCATAACGGATGCGGCAAACGCAAAAGACGTAAACGTTCAGGTGAAGAACCTTTCTGCCACGCCAGATTCCGCCAAGGTAATGGTTTGGAGAGATTTAGACAATGTGGAACCTTTGATGAAAAATATCACTTTTAGTGCGGATACGCAGGAATGGATTGCAATAAAATAAAGTTCTTTACAAAAGATAACCCCCCTTTACGACGCTGTCATAAGGGGGGTTACTGTTTGGGCAAATAATGGGTTGACAAAGTATGATTTGCGTAGTAAAATAAGTAGCGTATGATTTGGGCAGCGCAATGGAACGACCTGTTTGACGGACCTTTTATGTCCGGGAAAGGGAAGCGGAGTTTATCATGAAACGAAACGCACCGGTAAAAACAGCGGAACTAATTAAAATCGCAATACCTTGCCTAATCGAGCAATTTTTGCTCGTTGTCGCTGGCATTATTTCCACCGCAATCGTAGGCAGATTGGGCAAAGCCGAGCTTACCGCAGCAACCATGTGCACAAACCTGGTAGGGTGGTTGCAATGCATGTATGTGGGATTGTCTGTTGGCTCAACAATTGTCGTCGGACGGATTTGGGGCGCAGGAGATAAAGAAGGCGTAAAAGACGTGTTCGATCAGTCGCTAAAACTCAACATCATAATCAGTGTTACCATTATGATTATTCTTCTGGTGCTGAAAAAACAAATTATCGGTCTGTTTTTTGGCGGTGCAGAACAGTCGGTTTTAGATAATATGTATTTGTATATGCCATATTGCATGGCCAGCATGCCGGCTACGGCATTCACCACAATCGTCGGATCGGCACAGCGGGGAACAGGGGACAATAAAACTTCGCTGGTGGGCACCGCTTCGTTAAATATTTCAAATGTCATTTTAACACCAATTCTCATTTACGGCGTATCATGGCTGAACATACCGGCTATGGGGCTAACTGGCGCCGGAATTGCCTTTGTTTCTGTGCGGTATATTGCCGTTATCTGCCTGACAATTTACATTTTCGCGACCAAAAAACCAATTCTTCCCCGCCGCTGGAACTTAAAACTGAAAAAGGAAACCATTCTGCGCATCATTCATGTTGCAGTTCCGTCGGCCGTGGAACAGTTTTTGTTCCAGGGTGGATTTGTAATGCTGCAGACCGTGCTGATAACTTTTGGAACGGTTTTTCAGGCGGGATATCAAATCGGGGCGAACCTGAACGGAATCATCTGTGTCCCGTCTCAGGCCATTTCTGTGGCCACCACAGCGCTGATTTCTCAGGCATTGGGATCAAACAGTTTAGACGATGCAGAAGAAATCGTAAAGGCAAACAAGTTTATCATATGGTCGGTTTTCAGTGTTATTGGCGTACTATTTTTCTTCGGCGCACCATTGTTAGTTAAGCTATATACAAATGAAACAGAAGTGATTCAAGAAGCTGTCTTTTTTGTGCGGCTTTTTGCAGTGGAATCGTTTGCAGTAGGATATATGCAGGCGATGACTGGCGTGCTAAAGGGGGCCGGCGATGTGCGATATACTGCCATAACCAGTGCTGTAGCCCTTTGGGGCGGTAGAATTTTTGGCACATGGATACTGGCGAAAATAACCGGAAACGGTCATGTTGCAATGGCAATCGGTCTCAGTCTGGATTTCTTCTCCCGGGCATTTTTATATTCAAGAAAAGTTAAAAAGGGAGACTGGCTTCATATTAGAGTATAATTTTTATCAATATATAGTGGCATAGCGAACGGAAAATACCAAAAGAAGTGTTTTTTGTGCTGTTTATGAATATCGAGAAAAAAGAAGTAAATATAGCGAAAAAGAGAGAAAATAAAAGATAATATGCCGTATATTTTAAAAATCGCGTTAAATCGACGTTAAAATAGTTGCAAACAACGTAAAATCCGAGTATAATTATAAAAGTCGCCTCGAGAAAAGACAAAAAAGAGGTAACACACAGAACCTTGAAAAATGAACAGTGCAGGCTTGAAAATTCTTTGAGAGAAGAATTCCGAGTAATTTTGGATAAAGACAGAGATATCGGTCAAAAGGATATCACTCCGCAAGCGGAGTTTAAAGAGAAGAATTAGACTTCTCGTTTTAGGGTATATAACTCATATAGAGTGATATAACAATATACGAGAGAGTTTGATCCTGGCTCAGGACGAACGCTGGCGGCGTGCCTAACACATGCAAGTCGAACGAAGCTCTGCGATACAAGACTTCGGTCAAGTTGAACGGATGACTTAGTGGCGGACGGGTGAGTAACGCGTGAGGAACCTGCCTTTCAGTGGGGGACAACAGTTGGAAACGACTGCTAATACCGCATGATACTTTTGGGGGACATCCCTTGGAAGTCAAAGCTTTATGTGCTGAAAGATGGCCTCGCGTCTGATTAGCTAGTTGGTGAGGTAACGGCTCACCAAGGCGACGATCAGTAGCCGGCTTGAGAGAGCCTCAACCGTCATATATTTATACCTCAGATGAAGTAATTGTTCCCGGTTTTTTACCAGATATAGCAGGAGTAAAAGATGAAATCGTTCAGTATTTTAATAGTGTAAAACGATTGGATGATACGGTAGGGGTAGTATTGAAAGCTTTGGAAGATTCGGGAGAGAAACAGAATACTATAGTCATATTTTTGTCAGACAATGGTATGTCGGAGCCATTCAGTAAAACAAATTGTTATTATCAAAGTACACGTACTCCTTTGATTGTATATGCTCCGGAACGATTTGTTTCAAAAGTAGTAGATACGGAGCATCTGATTTCTACAGTTGATTTTTTTCCTACTATTGTAGATTTGTTGGGATTGTCAGTAGATGCTGATTTTGATGGAACTTCTTTTAAACCTATATTGGAAGGAAAGAAACAGTTATATAGAACGCATGTATTCACAGAGTTTCAGTCAACAAGTGCCAAAAAAACTTTTATAATGCGTGCTGTACAGGGAAAAAGATTTGCTTATATCTTTAATCCTTGGGCCATTGATAGTACAATATTTCAGAATGAGGCTAGAGGAGGAATGGCTTTTCAAGCAATGGAAAATAATGCAATACATGATAAAAAAATTAAAGATAGGGTGATGATGCATGATTATAGGTGTATAGAAGAATTTTATGATTTGGGAAAAGATCCGAATTCACTGGTTAATTTAATTTTTCATCCTGCATATAAAGATACAATCTTACATTATAGAAATTTACTGATGGATCACTTGAAAATTACGGATGATCCTGCAATGAAGGCATTGGAAAATAAGGATGATAAAGAGTTTTTGCGCCTATTTAATAAAGATAGGCAGGAATATGTGTGGAAAAGACATAAGAAAAATAAAAAATAATATGCTATATTTTGGGGTAAATTCGAGAATTTATGTTCTTTAAACCAGTTTAAATGTATCGGTTATAAGGTATGCCTTTCTTACTAAATAGATTTCTCGAATCATGAGGCTGCTTTGTTTTTTGTTTATTAATGTTTTATTGGGATATAGTACTTCTTCTGTAAAAGGAGAGAACTTATTTCAAGATAAAAAGAGTAATTTGCTAAAAGAAAGATTGCTATCCTCCAGGTTTCACCTTTACAATGGACATCAATTTTTACGTTCCGCTTTGTTGGAAAAAGATACCTTGAATGTGGTCTTTTTCGGTGGTTCCATTACTTATAATCCGGGGTGGAGAAATGATTTGGAAGAATATTTTACTGCACAATTCCCGGAGAAGGTAATCTGTTATCAC
>OGYL01002196.1_pt1 | contig 14037 bp, 1 predicted proteins | sample 1576541 | NCBI WGS metagenome assembly OGYL01 (sample SAMEA3541551, study PRJEB24748) | human gut metagenome | biome: human gut; feature: human-associated habitat; material: faeces | place: China | collected 2012 | reverse complement strand
GAAGGCGGCGTTGGCATCCGAGGTGTCGAGCTCAATAAGCCCCTCGAGATCCCTAAACGGCTCTGGCATTGCACCAAAGCCCGAACGCTCAAAATCGATGCCCTCATTACCTATAAGCGCAGAGAACTCGGCATCGAATATAAGGGCGGCTTTCACGACGAGGCCGAGCGCAAGGGGGCAGATGCGGAGCGAGAGGCCGTGCTTGCCCAAATGGGCTATCGCATCGTCACACTCACCTCAACACAATTTGCCAGCCAACTCGCTTTTCACCGTGCCATGAACAATATCCGCGAAGCACTCGGCATGCCCCGTTGCGTAGATGCCATGTATCAGCGAAAGCAAAACGCACTGCGCAAGGTACTTATCCGCAACTGGAAGAGCGATCAAGCCGAAGAGCCGCCTTTTGAGTAACGACGAACCCGCTCGCCCCGCGCCAAAACATGTACATCACCCTCCAAAAACGACTTTTTTCGACATCTTTGGAGGCTGATGTACATGCTTGGAACCTGTGACCGTACCCAGTCCCAACCGTTTACCGAGCAATGGGGTCACAACCTCCCACAACCATGTACTATGTACGGGCATTGTCCAATCCAACTACCCAAAGGACCCCACCTTGCCCGCCGTCGCCACTGTAACCGTTACTGCACACGCCTCGAATGCCATGGTTGCCATTCCGTTTTGGCTCGAGATGTTCGCTGTCGTCGCGGCGTCGATTTCGGGCGTGCTGGTTGCACGCGAGCACAAACTCGATCTGGTGGGCGCCGTCGCGCTCGCCGTGGTCTGCGGTCTGGGCGGCGGTCTTTTGCGCGATATGACGCTTCAGGTGGGCAACGTCTACATCCTCAACCAGCCCATGGCGCTGCCGCTGTCCATCGCCACGGCGGCCATCATCTACATCTTCCCTGCCATCGTCGACAAGCCCGACAAGCTCATCCCTCTGCTCGACATCATCTCGGTGGGTATTTATGCGGCAACCGGCGCAGATAAGGCACTCGTGTACGGATTTGCACCGGTCGTGTGCATCATGATGGGCTTTTTTACCGCGGTAGGCGGCGGCATGCTGCGCGATGGTTTTATGGGTGTGGTGCCGGGGATTTTCCAGCGCACCAACTTCTATGCCATCGCGGCTATCGCCGGATCGGCAAGCTATGTTTGCCTTGTCATGAGCGGCTTGGTCAGCAATGTCGTAGCGCTGGCCGTTTGCGTCGTGGTGACCATGGGCCTGCGCTGGCTCTCGCTGCGCTTTGACATCAAAAGCCCCACCGAGGACGACATCGCGCGTTTTTTACATCGCAAAAAATAGATAGCACGGCTACGCCCATCGCAAGGTGACAGTCTGCCTACAACCGGCCGCAGGCCTTTGTCAAGGCATTGCCCGAAGCGTCGGTAGGGGAGAACAAGGCTGCGCCAGGACGCTGGAACACTGCCGACGGAACGTTGCCCTCTGAGGCAATCGATGTCAGTCCGCGTAGCCAATATTCATGGTGTAGCGAGTGGATGTTCTGACTTGGGTTGTCGGTTTCCGCGTCCGACGGCGAGCCGTAGAAATGCGTTATCTCTCCGTTGAGCGATGCGGCGACCTTGTCGACGGTGAACGGCAGGCAGATGCCTTCCCATGCGCCTTTGCTGTCCTCTGCATAGTACATTGGTCTGCGCACATACCATGCGCGGTCGTTGACGTTGAAGGCGATGGGCACGCAGAGATTGTTGTTGTTGCAAGTCTCTCCATCTCCGTTCTCGTTGTCGGGAGTGCGCTCCACGAGGTGTAACAGAGTGGTGCTGTAGCCGTCGATGCCTTTGGTTATATGGTGTCCGTTTATCAAAGCCTCTCTTGTAGTCTCGTTGTAGTTGAGAGCTTTTTCCACCACGTCGTAAGCCTCGTTGCCTGTTGCCTCGTCATTATCGGCGGTGTAGACAAGTAGATTCTGCGTTATGCCGGCGTCCTCTTTCACAACGAAGTCGTTGAAACGGCTGGCGTTGTCGTCCATAGGAGGGTAGAAGATGCCACCGACTGTTTCCGTCGCTGCAGGAAGGTCGTGCAGGCAAGTGAAGTCGACAGCCGTGGTAGCAGAATCGTGCACGTAGGTGCTCATAGTGATTGAGCCATTGTTGTAGGCGTTGTAGTGGAACGCGTTGAGCGTCGTGTCGCCGTAGTAGGCTGCGGTGCGGTACACGCGGTTGCTCATATAGCTGTTCTGGTGCGAAGCGATATCGCGTGGGTAGTTGTCGGGGTTGTGCTGAAGCGACTGTCCCCAGAAGAGGAAGTCGTTCATAAGTTCAGTGCCGCTGTTGTTGGCGTTGAACAGAGGCGTGTAGACAACAGGCGTCGGGATGCTGCCGTCGGCGTTGTATTTTACGCGCGGCGCGTCGAGCGGGTGCGTCTTGTCGTGACGGGTCTCCACCTGTTCGTAGTTGGGGATGTCGCCACCCTTGCCGATACGCAGATATGTGATGCCGGTGTTGTTGCCGGTGATGGCATCCGTGCGGCACGCATACTGATAGTCGCCGTTGGCATAGTAGGCTGACACGTATTTCAGAATCTCATTGTCGGCGTCAGCCTCAGTGCTTGATGTTGTCGGCTCGGCGCGGTGGCGAGCGCGTAGATAGTACTCGTTGAGGTCGTATGCCACCCGTCCACTACGGAAATCCTCCGTGGTGTATCCCTCGTATGGAGAGCCATCCCAGCGATAGACAACAGGCGTCGATCCGCTTTTGCCCGATGCCGGCGCATACTCGAAGCAGCAGTGGTAGTTTCCGATTTTGCCGTCGGCAGTCAAGTTGGATATCCTGCCGGAAGCAAGTCCGAGGTTATATATGTTGCCAGAACTTTCGATGCTGTTGAAAAGAGATTTTCCCGAAGGGATGCCGCTGATCACGTGACCGTCGCCATGCAGGATTCCCGCGAAGTCGGAAATGTAGTATCCGCCCTTGTCGGTTGCTTCCAGAGCAATGTCGTTCTGCAGGAAGAACTGAGCTTTTGCGCCATAGCGCGGAGCGTTGCTGTCAGTTCCGATAGAGTCGACGAAAGCGACAAATGCAGAGAGGTCGCTCTTGTCGGAAATGTAGATTCGCGGTTCCGGCAACGGGTCTGATTCCGTAGTGTCAAGGCTTTCCTCATTGACGCGGGTTATCGCCTCGGCAAGATGCAGGTTTATACCAGCCTTGTGGGGATCCATGCGGTGGTAGTTGTGCACAACAAACTTGTCGGCGTCGTGCATGCCCACCTCCAGGATGTCGTTGAGTCCCGTTATCGAGACACCGAGTTGTATGCCGTAGCCGTTCATATAGTAATAAACAGGGACGTCGAGAAGGTCGTCGGTCTTGTCGTAGTGACAGCCCGCAAACAGACCTTTGCCCTTTTCATCGGCTTGATTGAAAGTGTCGTAGCCTGTTGCCACGTTGTTGCTGATATTTTCTTTAGTCCACGGCGTGGTGTCTTTAAATTCCCACTTGCCGTCGGCTCCCATTTGCCGCTTTCCGATGCGCCAGTAGTAGCCGTTGACCGCAAACGACTGGTCTGCGCTGACCACGATGTTGTCTTTGGTTACGCGCACCATCTCGCCCGGCAGCGCGCAGTTTCCGATAGTGATTTGTCCGCTGACGGTTGGTCCCTGCACATATTCGATTGTCAGATAGATTGTGTAGGTGTATTCGCGCTGAACGTAGTATATCGTAGGGTTGCTCTCGTCGATTGTGACGTCGGAGATGTTGTCCACCTTTTCATACTTTTTGTTGGCAGTGTCGTAGGTGAACAGGCTCTCGATCTTCACAAACTCTTCGGTCTGAGGTTGGTAGTAGGTGTTGTCGGCATCGAGGTTGCCCGATTCCACCAGCTCGTAGCCAGACTCGGTCTTCTTGTAGAATTTACCTGTGTTGGTGTATATCGGCTTGTTGTCGGTCTCGCTGACATAGTCCTCATAGGCAGGCGCCTTCAGCACGAGCGTTGCCATACTCTTTCTGCCGAGGTGCTTGTCGAAGTAGTCGGGCTCAACGTAGTTTGTGTTGTCGACCATATCCACCAGACGGAACGAAATCTTGGCATCCTCCTTCAGTCCTGCAGGCAGCGAGTTGTTGAAAAGGGTGGCTTCGTCGTCGCCCTTTTCTCTCATCGACAGCAGTGCGGCAAAGCCTTTCGACGCCTTGTCGGGATCGTCGATGGAGGTTGCGCCTGAGAAGTTGTTGCTCTCCGCGCCGCCGACATATAGTTTGTAGCCTCCGGCAACCGCGTCGGAATAGTATGTCTTGTCGGTTTCGTTGGTCTCGGTTCCTGTAAGATAGTTTCGATATTCCAAGTCGCTTGAGTATTGGCTCTTGTCGTCGGGATGGCCGCTGCGCATCTTCCAGTTGAAGATGCTTATAGGCTGGGTGCTCTTCAATCCGGCGAGAACGGTGAGTCCGTCCTTGTTGTCGCTGTCGAATTCGATCGGATTCTCTTTCGACGACTTGAACGTGTATCCGGAGATGTTGACATTGTAGTAATAATGGAATCCGGTGACATACCAATAGTGAACCTTCACGTCGTCGACCGTCTTGTCCGATCCGGGCGCGGTGATGGCATGGTATCCTGTCGGGAAACAGTCGTCGACGATGTATCGGCCCTTGTGGTATGGGAACACAAAGTTGCCGGTGGTCTCGAGGAAGTCCTCCTCGTGGGAGTCGCCGTCATGCCGCTTGTGATTGTTGTCGGCATACACATAGCCTCCGCCCTCATCCTCGCGTACGTTGATAAGGTTCATTTCCACAACGCCGTAGATTGGGCCGTACAGTTTGTTTTCCACCACTTTTTTACGGTCGGAGTCGTATGTTTCATGACAAAGTTGAATCTTCATTGCGTATCCCGAAGCGATGCCGATCATGTTCATTGCCGTTCCGTCGTTTCGTTTCTGGAACTCTCCGAACGGATCCTCGGCGTTTTCCTTGTCCTTGTTGGCGTTATAGTCGTCGATGTAGTGCTGCTTGACGCCCTGGTACGACATTCCGGCAAAGGCAGTGTTGTCGGTAGAGGCGGAGGCAAGCTGACCGTTGCGGTTGCGCCACATTCCGCTGTTGAAATCCACGTTCGACTTTATTGCGCTTACATAGAGGATATTGTTTGAGAATCCCATGTAATTGCGGGCTTTCGTGCTGTATCTGAAGTCCGTGTTGTTGTCGGGCTTCGCTTCCAGATTTCCATTGCTGTCAAATCGGATGTCGTTTGCCACCATCTTGATTTCTCCGACACGGGCGATGGAGTAGGGCGTCTTGTTGACGTCGTTCACCGTATAGTCGCGGGCGCCGAGCAGAGAGAAGCAGTTGTCCTCCAGACGGATGATGTCGAGCCGCTGGAATGTGTTCAGAATCTTTGGATTGTCGATGGTGTGTCCGGCAAATCCATATCCTGTCAGGTCGGCGCTGCGGAAACCCTGGGCATACGACAGGTGTCCGTCGCCGAAGATGCCGCCCTCGCTGTCGTATTCGTAGAACTCATTTTCTCTGATTCCCTCAAGTCCCGACGGCGGAGTTGCGCCCGATTTGAAGAAATATTTGTCCTGCAGCGAAATGTAGCGGTATGAGTATATGCCGTTGGCGGCATCGGCGTCGCTGGCATAGTGCTTGTAGTAATAGCCGTATAGGTCGGTGCCGTCGGGCAGTTGCACCGGTCTGATGTCTTGGTGGGAGATGGTGATATGTTCACTGTCCTTGTTGTCGCCGACAAGTACAAGCGTGTTGCCGCAGAATCCAGCCGTAGAGCCGCCGGGCAACAAGTTAAGATCATCGCCGTTGCCGTTGGCGATTATGGCATAGTCGAGATTGTATTTGTCGGTTAGTTTCAGCACGGTTGTGTTGTTGGCTAATACCGAGCCTTGAGCCACCGAATATCCGCCGCCATAGACAGCCTCGTCAATGGTGATGTTGACGTTTTCCCAGCCCACCGACGGCGCGGCGGAAACTATCTTCTTGAAGTAGTGGGCGCGGTTTGCGTCGGTAATCGTGTCGCGCATGCCGTTACCGTTGTCGATAGCCACGATGTCTTCGTAGACGCCCTGCGATATCCACTCGTCATTAAGCAGATATATGTGCTGCTTGATGGCAGGTGTCTTTTCCTTTCCGTTGTCGTTCTCAACTCCAAGATTCTTCCGGTCGGCGCGTTTAAGCTCATATCTGCCTCGGGCATGGCTTTGGGGGTTGGTCGAGTAGTAGGTTGGATATCCCACAATCACTTGAGTGGAGCCATACACATAGCCCGAATACGAGCCGCCCGTGACGGCGCGGAATATGTGGCCGTTGAGCATCTTGATAGTCGAGTAGCCCACCACGTTGCCCTGCTGGCCTCCGCCGTAGATGAAGTTGGCAGAGACGCCCAGACCTTCCGGATTGCTGTCGGGGTCGACCACGCCGCAAGGCAGAAACTTGTTGCCGTCCATTTTTGGCTCGGAGCATTTCACCGATTCGCCGATTGTCACGTTTGCGATTCCGTATACGAAGCTTTCCATACCGTATCCGGCACCGTAAACGTTGAGTGCGGAATATTCGGCAGCCTTGACCAGCAGCTCGTTCGACTTCTCCAGCTTGTCTCTGTCCTTTCCCGCCAGCATGTCGCTCTGCAGGTTTATGCAGACGTCGCCGACGATTGTTCCGCTCTTGAAGCATCCGCCATACACATTTCCGCCGACGTATGCGCCGTTTTTCTCTTTAGGCATAAATTTGTTGCGGATGTTGAGTTTGATGAACGGATATTCAGAGTCGGCATCGCCGAGCAGATATCCGCCCCTGTGCTTGGCCTTGCCTTTGTAGTCGTAGTTGGTATTGTTGCATCCGCCCACAATCTTGTCGGTTATGGTCAGCCCTTCCGGAAATGTGTATTCAAGCACATTTCCTATTTTGCCGCTTGTCTTCGGCATAACGTTCATATTACCGCGGTTTCCTCCGCAACAGAACGTGCCGATGATGCAGTTTGTCAGTCCTTCTCCAGTCTCGCTGCCGTTCCATTTGAGCGAGCCTTGTATGTCGGTCTCCACCGGTTGGAAGTAGAGGTCGAGTAGGTGCGGATACACAATCGGACGTTTGCTTTTTTCCGTTGGTAGATACACTGTGTTGATGTTTGCGTTTTCGGAGTCGTTGATCCAGTCGATAGGCTCAGCAAGATCCAGCTCCTGGGTGTAGTCGTAGATGTCGCCGTTCAGCTTCTGGAACATATTCATGAAGTCGTTGTCCTCCGACGTCACAAACAGCTCCTCGCCGTTGCATCCCATGAACACGCCGCCGATACGTACGTGGCTTCCTATGTTGACGCTGATGTCGCCGACAGACTTGTCGGCATCTTCCGAAGCCCCGTAGGCAAGCATCTTCAGCACGGTTGCGGAGTTGCCGCCGCCATACACGTTTCCGTCGATGCGTACCGTGTCGGATGTAGACACACCATGGATGTTGATGCTCACTTTGTTGGTCAGCGGACGCCATGAGTTGATGTTCACCATCTTCACCGCGTCGCTTGTGGCTTTTAACTGCGTCATGTTCTCGCGCATAGGCACGGTGTAGACCAACGGCACCGTCTCGGAGTCGGGGTCGTTGGGATTGATGGGATAATACTCGTTGACCGTCACATTCTTGTTTCCGTTTCGGTCGGTGGCATACAGGTAGTTTCCGTTGCCTGCGCCATACACGTTGCCAAACAGATGGCCGCCGTAGATGTTGATGGTGGTTCCTGTGCCGCCGTTGTCCATGAAGTAGCCATTCTTGTTCAGTCCCACGTTGACATATCCCGACACGTCGTTGCCGCCATACACGTTGCCATGAATGAAAATGTCGGCATTGCTGTAGGTATGGGGACTTGTAGCCGGCTTGTTGTCGCCAATTCTCACAGTCGTGCTCTTAAGCACATCGCCCATAAATCCGCCTCCGAAAATGTCGTGGCAGTCGATGGCCTTCAGCTCCACGTCGGTTGAGTTGACTGAACTGTAGGTGCCTCCTCCGAACACACGACGGCAGAACACGCCACCGGAGCCCACGATGTGCGTGTCGCCGAACACTTTGCCTGAATATCCGCCACCGATGATGTCCATCACCGAGTAGCCGTTGAAAAAGTGCTTGTATTCCTCGCCTTTCACGATGTCGATGCCTTCGAGGATGCTTCCTCGTCCTTCCATTTCCACGTTTACATACGTGTCACCCATCACGATGGCATTCTCACCGAATCCTCCGCCGAACACGCTGAATTGCGGTGTGCCGATTTTTTCGTAGATTTCTTTCCACTCAATGCTTTCAAAGAAATTCTTGCCGGTGTCACGTCCAGCCACCATTTCTGTGCTGTTGTAAAGGAGTCCCTTTGTCATGGTGATATAGGAGTTGTTGCCCACAACGGATGCTATTTTTCCGCCTCCGTAGATATTGTGGTTCACTTTGAACTTACGTGCTTTAGGGTCGTACTGCGGAGAGTAAATCGTTCCGTCTACGATGCTGGCAGGACTCCATGTGCGTGCCTGCACGTTCCATAATGCATGTGCCTGCACTTTGCCTCCAAGAATCAGCAGGTTGGTGTTGCCGGTTACGTCGGCAGATGTCACCGCCACGCTTTCGCTGCCATTCTCAGTAACGGTTTCGACGCTTCCCAGACCACCTCCGTGAGCGCTTTTTCCTAACCATCCGTCGTAGATTGTCAGCAGGGTGTTGCCATACACAGTGCCGTTCTGGCAGCCGCCAAAGAAGTCTTCCATGAGAGTGGGGTAGGTATCGTTGTCAACGTCGGGATGCACCATGTTGGCATCATCGCTTGGAGAGAGATATTCTTTCGTTGTGTCGTCCCAATAGGGGTAGTGCATCACCGGGCGGTCGAGGATGAGACACGAGTTGCCGTAAACACCTCCGAGACTCTTGCTGTCGGCACACTCAGTGACAACACGCCCCCTGCCGCCAGCAAACACCTGCGACATCAATGATCCTCCACGGATGTTTACGAGAGTGGTGCGGTTTGTCGGGGATAGATAGTTGTCGCGGGTGAACACCGCAGCGTCGGCTTTTTTGCTGCCTACATTCGCCAAATCGCCGCCGCCGTAGACTCTGCCGAATATCAATGTGCGTTCAATCAGTCCGAGTCCATTACGGAATTTGTACATTTTGCCATAGATGTGCACTTCGGTTTTCTCTACATGCGCCATGTCCGGGAAATCGATGAAAACGCCGTTTCTTTTTACCGATTCCACACCGGAGCCTCCTCCGTAGACACTATGATTGACATCGCCTCCCTTGATGAAAACCATTGATTTGCCTTTTACCGAACCGAAGTCATAGCCGCTTCCGCTGGAGAAGTCGCCATAGGGCAGCGCTCCCAAACCAGCACCAAAGATGTCGTGGCAGCTAAGTTGACAGTCGGTTTCCACATAAGTGTCGCCCGTTACATATCCGGCATAGCCGCCGCCATGAATCTGAAGCAGCACGAGTCCGGGCACACCGATTTTCCATGCAAAGCGGCTGATATGATAGCGGCGGAATACGCCTGGATCGTTCTCGCCGCCATCATAGCTGCCGAAATAGAGTTTCTTGTCTTCTTTCGACAACTTGAGATAGTCGTCGTAGATATCTTTTTCAAGGTCGAGATATGTTTTATAGTCCTTGTTTTGATAGAGATAGCGGTATTTTATGCCGTCGATTGTTATTATGCCGTCGTCGTCAAGTTTTGCTCCAGGCTGCGCATAGACTTCGGTTTTTCCAACGGATGTGTTGACACCATACCCCGCGCCGAACAACGAGAACGAGGGGTGTTCAACGTGAATGCTGTTCAGGAACCAGCAGAGCCCCTGTACAGTGGTGTTTTCAAACATACTTATGGTTTTCCCCTTTGAGTCCTTTATGTCGTCGAGGGGGGAGTGGTTGATTATAACGACAGTCTTGCCGGTGTTGGCAACAGAGGCTGAGCCGACATGGCAAGCCCGGTTTCCTCCGCCGAAGATGTTGTAGGTGGTGGAGAAGGTGAATCTGTCCAGATCGAAGAATTTCTTGGTATTCTCATTGTTTCTGATTCGATTGATGGCCTCCTGCGCAAGCGGGTCGCCGATGTTGTCGAGCGACGGTGCTTCGTTGATAGCATAGGCAATCCGTCGGAATTCGTTATTGTCGTTGCAGATAGGGCTGCTGTCAGACTCGGCGTCCAGCCATGTGGTAATGTTGCCGTTGATGTCGGCTTTGCGGTTCCACATCCAAGAGCCTCCGTCAAATTGCACTTTCGTGTTGCCAAGAATATTGGCATAAGTGCCGGTGTCGGCTACGTCCTTCTTGCCAAGCACCTCGTCGACTGCAGTCAGCTCGTTGTCGATGTCAATGTCGCCGTATCCTCCGCCATATACATTGCCGCCCATCATTCCGCCCTCAATGTGCACAAAAGTGTTGCCGTCGACCGTTCCGTATTCGCAACCGCCGTAGATGTCGCCCCAAACGCATGGCACCACATTGTCGGTGCCGCTGTCAACGCCCGGATTGCTGTTGACGATATGCACAAGAGTGTTGCCGTTGATGCGTCCGATGTTGTAGTATTGGTTGGCTTCAGCCTTTTTGCAGCCCACACCTCCGCCATACACGTTTCCAAAAATGTTGCCGCCGCGGATGTTGACAAACGAGCGGTAGCCCTCAGCCTTGTAGCTTAAGAACGTGCCGTCGGCTTGGTTGAGCGTCGAAGCGCTTGTCTGCAAGTCGGGCGAGTAGTAGTCGGAAGGTTTCATCTCTTGGAAAATGCCCACATTGGCATTGTCGCCGCCGCCGTACACGTTGCCGTAGATGTTGGCGTCGTCGGCAACCTCCACCATGGTTGTGCCGATGACACGCGCCACGGTTATGAAGTGGGTTGAAGAGGCTGTCTCGGGCTCCAGTCCGGCACTTCCTCCAAACACGTCGCCATGGGTGAATGCTCCGCACATATATACCTCCGTGTTGCCGCCAATCTGACCTGTGGTGTTGTCCTCGGTTGACGCAATGTCGCCGAAGCCGCCGCCAAACACACGGCGGATAAACGTTTTTCCGTCGACAGTGACTTTGGTGTTGCCAGCCACAGTGCCGGCATATCCGCCGCCCAACACAGCCCATACGGTGAAGTTGGGCACTCCCATCGAAAGGTCGAGAGAAGGAGCGTTGGGGTCGTTTTTGCCATAGTCGCCGTCAACGTTGACGGTTACATCGGTGCTGCCAACTGTCGTCAGCCGTCCGTATCCGCCGCCGAAGACGCTGAAGTGAGGATTCTCGTTGTCGGTGTACGACTGTTTCCATTCGTCGGTTATCAGCAGTTCGTAAGGCGTCATGCCTTTCTGCATCATCACGGTGGCAAGGCCGGTGCCGTCGGCAGGGGTTGTTGTCACATTGCCGTCGGCGTCTTTGTATGTGCCCACGTTGCAGGCAAGATTGCCGCCGCCATAGATGTTGTGGGGATTCAGGAACTTGCCGTTGGCATAGAATTTTGATTTTTCGTATACAGTGTCCTCCGTGGCAGGCTCGTCGCCGGCGTTGTCGATGTCGGGATCCCAGATGTAGAATATGTTTTCAACCGGATCCCACATCTTGAACCATATCACATTAATCGAGAAGCTGTCGTCAATCGGACCGTGGCCTGCGCTTTGTGTGCCGCCCTCGTCCTGCGCCAGGGTCACGTTGGTGTTGCCGAGCACGTCGGCTGAAGTGACCGTGCCGTCTGTGATGTCGCCGTTTCCGCCACCGAACACCTGACCGGCGATGTTTCCGGCATATATGTTCACATACGTGTCGTTGGCAACTTGTGCAAGATTGCCTCCACCGAAAATGTCGCCGTAAATGAAAGGAGCCTGTTGTGTGCTGCCCGCGAACGACACGTTGGTATTGCCGACAACCAGTCCTACCCGCTCAGGATGCTGTGTGCAGCCGTCGCCGTCGGCAAACGCTTGCGAGGCAGGGCGCAGACGGCGTCCGTTGCCGCCGGCAAACACAGAGCCGCGGATGTCGGCGCTGTCGCCGATGACAACGTTTGTGGCGTTGCCGTCAAACTCAACAATCGCCATGTCGCCTCCGCCATAGATGTTTTTGTAGAAAGTGCCGCCCATAATGTTCACGCTCGACTGTCCGTATATGCGTGCCATGTCGGAAAGCGTCTCTACGTTGGATGTGCCCATCTCCTTGGCGTCGGCCACACCGTATCCGCCTCCGAATACCGGACAGTAGAAAATGCCGTCGTTGATGTTGAGCTCCACGTTGCCATAGGTCTTGCCAAGAGCTTTGTAGTCGCCGGAATTGCCGCCGTAGGGGTTCTGCGAATAGAAAAAGTCAGTGCCTCGTCCGCCGGCGAATACGCCGTTCTTGCAGTGAAACTCTCCACCGTTGATGGTGAGCGACGCCACAGTCGCTCCGGTTTTTCCGTACACGTTGCCACCGCAACTGTTTGGCGTGGCAGCCGTGCTCGACCACAAGCCTTTGCTCATGAATCCGCTTCCTCCGCCATAAATGCCGTCGATAGGCTCTGTCGTTGAGCCGAACTCTCCACCGTTGATCACAATCTTGGTGCTTGTGTTGGTTGGGTCGACATAGGTGAACGACTCGAAATCATCGTTGTTGTAGCATCGATACGTCACCAGGCGGTCCTTTGCAACGGCATACGGACCGTAGAGCATAACGTCGCCCGAAGCATTCCAGTAGGCAATGCTTTTGTCGGGAGTGTGGCTGTCGGCATTGTCGTCGCCTTCGCCGATGCCGTTCATACCGCCTGCGCCAGCACCGTAGATTCCGCAGAAGATGTTGTCAGTCTTCGTGTTGCCGGCAGGCAGAATCTCGAATAAGCCGCCGTTGATGGTGATTTTGCTGTAGCCATAGAACGGGTTGTTGACAATCACGTTGCCGGTGTGTCCACGACCGGTGCTGCCGCCATACAGCTCGGTGACAATTACACGGTTGTCAATCCACTCGTCGTTGTTGTATTTTGAAGACGCCGGGTCGAGCAAGATGTTTGCGCGTCCCATATAGGTGTTGTTTGGCACGTAGTAGTCAGTGCCGTTGTAGGGGAGGATGAAGTCGCGCTGGGCTCCAAGCGAACCGTTTACGACACGTGCCACCTTTCCGCTTCTGATTATTATGTCGACATCCGCATACATGGCACCCTCGTGGCTTCCGGCGAGAATGATACCGGCATCGTAGTCACTCTTGCGTTTGCTTGTCTCTCCCTTGATTTCCCTTTCCGGGTTGTGGGCGTCGTTCCATTTGCGGTCGATGTCCATCTCGATTGTGCACTTTATGGGCTGATTGGGAGTTCCCATCACTCCATTGTAGTCCTTCTCGGAGGATGTCTGACGTCCGCCCGCGCTGATTGCGGAGTATAACCCGGACTTGATGGATATTTTGAAACCCTCCTTGCCGTGAGGCATCGACTGCTCGAAAGCCTCGATTCTCTCTTTTCTGTCCAACGGATAGAAACGGCCGTCGTTGTTGAAACCGCCGAAGATGTGGAATGCAGTGGTCACAGCGCCGTCGATGGTTCCGTAGTTAGGCGAGTTCTGCCCGAAACCGGTCATCTGTATGCCTTCGCCCATCTCAAGGTTATTGTATTGGCAGTAGATGATTTTGTAGAAATCACCGCCGTTGTTTGTGACAGGGTCGTTGTTGAATGTGATATACTCAAATCGGGTGTCGCCCCATATCGGCAGACCTCTTTCAGCACCCGAAATCTCGATGGTGCCTTTGTAGTCGGTGCCGTTCCATTCGCCTGTGATGGTGGCGTTGCGGAAAAGAGGGGACTCTCCCTTTGCTTTAGTCCATTCGTCAAGCTTCAGCATATTTTTGCCTCTGTTGTTGCTGGTTATGTTGAAGCCCGTGTATTGATTGTTGGTCACGTCGGCACCGCTTGTTCCCATCAGCACGATGATGTTTTCGTCCCAAGTACCCGTCTTGGCGAGCTTGCTGTAGGCGCCTTTCCACGTCTTCATCGCCTGTGTCGGGGAGTAGCCCCACTCCTCGTCGTCGTTGTCATCGCCCTGCGCGTAGGTTGTGCCGTTGATGCTCACCGCCTCAGGACATAGGTACACCACGATTGTCACTTTGATGTTTTTGCGGAAA
>OGYL01002182.1_pt1 | contig 14088 bp, 13 predicted proteins | sample 1576541 | NCBI WGS metagenome assembly OGYL01 (sample SAMEA3541551, study PRJEB24748) | human gut metagenome | biome: human gut; feature: human-associated habitat; material: faeces | place: China | collected 2012 | reverse complement strand
AAACTCCGATGATGGTCAGTTGACTCTATGGGAAGATTTCTTTGGACAGTAGTGAACTATATTATAAAATTCTATCTGGAGGAATAATTTCAGAAATTTTCTTAATGTTATGTTCGACCGACACATAAAATAGCCTGTTATCAGAACGAAACAATTTATTCCCGTTTTACCCCACATCCCGAATACATAAAAGAACGCAGATTTGCCTATCAATGGCTCATTTTCTATTACCTGAATTAATCCAGAATTAACCAAATAATGATGTGCCACAATCAAAAACATCACTACTATTCTGTATAATTCTATATTGGTATTACGATTGTGAACATAGTATGGAGATTCTTTAATCATAAAAACTCTTTATATTCTTTCATCTAAGAATCGTCGGAACCAAATCTTTTATAATATATAAATTCTCTTTAAATCTCAAATTATCCTCATTCAAAGTTTTTCCATTCATCCAGTCAATTAATATTTGAGGATAATTAAAACCTGCTAAATACGCTAAAGGATAATGACCCGATATTCTACAATTCATTTCAATTATAAATACACCTCTGTCATTTTTGAAACAATCTACAGACAAAATACCTTCATGTGAACTTGCCAAAGATATTTTTTTTGTTGCATCAACAAAAGGTAAATTTGATGCAGTACGTCCAAGATCGGTCTCACCACTACGCATTGTAACTTTTTGTTTTGCAAACGTATCTATATATTTTCCATTTAAATCATTCAATACATCCAAGCCATATTCTTCGCCATCCATAATTTCTTGATATATAATGGCCTCATCTTTTGTGAAAGATGATTCATATTTAAGATATGATTTAAAAATATCTTTATGACATTTTTCAGTAAAAACTTCAAGTTCCAAATCGTTATCAACCTTATAAATACCCATTGAGGCCATACCCCAACGAGGTTTCATAATAATAGGATAAGACAATTCACCCTTTAAAACAGCTGTCTTAACCTCTTTCACTGTTAAATACGTCTTAGGGGTCTGCAATCCTAAAGATTTAATAAACTGATATGTTTTCCATTTATCATTACAAATCTCAACAAATTCAGAACTTGCAAGAATTAGCTTAATTCCATTATCTTCAAAAACCTTTCTGTTTTTAGCTAAAACGAGTAAATCTATATCAAATAGCGATAGTACTACATTTACATCATTTTTTTTACAGAAATCTATAACTGATGATATGTAATTATCGGAATAAATCAAAGGAGAGATAAAATATCCATCAGCCCGCTTTAATGCAATGGTATAATTACTATTTGAAGCATAAACTTTTCCGATTCCTTCTGTTTTCTTAAAATAATCAACTATATAAGAACGTCTTCCAGCAGAAGTTAATAAAACATTTATCATTATATGACACGTTTAAGATTATCTAATGTTATTTTACCTGTAAAAATTATTCCATTTTTACGTATTCTTTCAATGTCCCAGTTCCACCAACTAATGGTCATTAATTTATCTATTATTTCCTTATCAAATCTGTATTTTATTATTTTCGCAGGAACTCCTCCTACTATTGCATATGGAGGGACATCTTTATTAACAAGAGCATTTGCACCAATAACAGCTCCATTGCCTATTGTAACACCTCTCAAAACTGTAACATTACACCCAATCCATACGTCATGCCCAATATTACATGGTTTATCAAATTTTGATACAGGCAACAGATTCTCATTATTTAAAATACCATATCTTCCATTATACAAAAAAGGATGTGTCGAAATTTTATTATAATCATGCTCAGGCGGTCCAGTTGTTACACCATAAGATATCGAACAAAAATTTCCAATCACAGAATTGAACAACATATCAAATGGACCGGTATAAGTATATCGTCCAACATTACATCCCATAATCAAATTATTGCGATCAATGCTTACATATTCGCTTAATATAGATTGTCTTACCCGACTATGATCACCAACTATACACATTTCATTCACTTCTGATTCTTTCACTTCAGCTCTGAAAAACAAACGCGCACTGTCCGCAACCATTGAATCTATAATAAAGACATTGTCATCTTTTTTATCGTTCATTTAATATGATTAGTCTAAGTTTAATATTATGTTAACATTTTATAACTCTATGCAAATATTATTTATTTCATTAATTAATAATGTATATTTTATTTTGAAATAATACAATCAATTACTCTTCTTACGTCTTCATCACTCAATGCATGATGCATTGGCAAGCATATAACTGTATTTGCCATTTTATGCGCATTAGGCAGATTATCCGGTCTTGCACTCTCAAGTCCACGATAAGTGGAGAACTCACTAATAAGCGGATAGAAGTAACGGCGTCCGAGAACATTCTGCTCCTTCATCTTGAAATAAAGTTCATCACGTGTCATTCCATATTTCTCTGCATCAACAAAAATAGGGAAGTAAGAATAGTTGTGCTTTACTCCCGGCATGTCATCAAAGAAGGTTATACCTTCAACACCACGCAATGCCTCACGATATTTTATTGCAACCTTATGACGCGCCTCAATAGCAGCATCCACCTGACGAAGATTTAACAAACCGTACGCAGCACGTATTTCATCCATCTTACTATTAATACCTGGACCTACAACAGTCACTTCATTGGCAAAACCAAAGTTCTTAAGATAATCTATGCGTTTCTTTGTCTCTGCATCGTGCATGACAAGTGCACCACCCTCAACAGTATTATAAACCTTTGTTGCATGGAAACTCAATGTTGACATATCTCCTGCATTAAGTACGCTTTCTCCGTTCACCTCTACACCGAAAGCATGTGCTGCATCATATATAACCTTCAATCCATAGGTATCAGCTATCTCCTTAATATGTTTAGCGTTGCAAGGTTTTCCATAAACGTGCACTGGCATTATTGCCGTGGTTTTCGGTGTTATAGCTGCCTCAATCTTTTCAGGATCCATATTACCCGTTGCTGGATCTATATCAACAAACACCGGTTTTATTCCATTCCACCAAAGACTGTGAGTAGTAGCCACAAAGCTGTAAGGGGTTGTTATAACCTCACCGGTTATACGGAGAGCCTGCAAGGCTGTAATCAAAGGCAATGTTCCATTCGTAAACAAGCTTATATATGGTACTTTCAGATATGCAGCCAATTCTTTCTCAAGTTGCTTGTGGAAAGAGCCATTGTTTGTAATCCACTTACTTGCCCATATCTCCTTAAGAAGGGCGTTAAACTCGTCAAGATCAGGTAATAATGGCGAAGTAACTGTAATAATTTTGTTATCCATATAGATTTATATTTATGATTTACGTTTCAACATATATTTAACATCATCAAGTTCGCTGAATTTGAATAAAACGGCACCACCTATATACACTATCGCACCCAAAATGCCACCACAGATAATCTGAAGCAGCATATTCGATATCAGATAATTGGACAGATGTATCATAGCAAACATGACAAGTCCGAGCAATACGATAGGCAAAAGATCACGCATCTGCTTGAAATAGCCTACATTTATAAGTTTACCGGTATAATATGTATTTATAACCAATGCAATTAATGAAGACACCACACTTCCACAGCAAAAAACAATTAATCCATGAGGTAAAGTTATCGCAAGAATAGATACGCCTACAATCTTTTTTATGATTTCAAGACGAAGAAATAAATCAGAACGTCCTTTCACCTGCAACAGATTAAGATTAATTGCATGAACCGGATACCACATAAATGAAAAACATATTATCTGCAGAAGAATAACGCATGATTCCCATTTAGCTGTAACCATTGTTATAACTAACGGATGAGCCAATGCTGATAGCATCATCATTATTGGGAAGATGATGAACGCTGTAGCCTTCAACATTCTACGATAATTATGTGCCAAAGCTTCATCATCATTCTGCATCTTGCTCAATACAGGAAATGTCACACCTTGAATAACTCCAGTAACATTTTGCGAAGGCATCGCTGCATATCCTAACGCTCTATTATAGACACCAAGTTCTGTCGGACTGTAGAATTTTCCAATAAAAATCGGAGCAATATTATTATATAATGTATCAAGCAAAGATGATACAATTATCTTATTACCATAATTCCAAAGATACTTGAATGAATCTTTCGACCAACCAGTTTTTGGGAACCAACGTACTACATACCAATTCAGAAAAGTAGTCAAAAAACTTGAAATGAGTCCTGAAATAACTAATGACCACAAGCCATAACCCATGTAAGCCATTGATATACCAACACATGCTGAAACTATTCTTATTATTATAGAAATCTTGGTAGGAGTTTTAAAATCAAGCTTTCTTTTCAAAATAACATTTTGAGGAGTACTCAGCGGCCCCCACAAAAAACCAAGTGCAGTAATACGAACGAGAGGAATCAACACTGGTGTATTATAAAAATCAGCTATCCATGGAGCAGAAAAGAATAAAGCCAAATATAAAACAATACCAACACAGACACTATAATAAAATGCTGTAGAAAGATCTTTATCTGATAAATCCGGTTTGCGTACCAAGGCATCAGATAATCCTCCATACTGAAGAATAAGAACTACAGACATAAACACCGCTGGCAACGCAGTTATACCAAAGTCTGACGGTGACAGCAAACGAGCCATAACAATGCCAACGCAAAAATTCATTCCGTAAATTGCGAACTGATTGAAAAAGCTCCAGTATAATCCTTTCTTTGTCTGTTGTTTAAGATTTTCCTTTGTTTCCCCTGACATTTTTGTTCCTTCAAATTATCAATTTATTTCCTTTCACAAGGAATAATAAAGTGGTATGTTTTAATTAATAGGAGCAAGCCTTTGCGCCTCTATTTAATATTCGGGGGTGTTTCCTTCTATCTTCCTTTATCTACCAATGCAATAATACTCAAACCCGTTCTGCTTGAGTTCCTCGGCATCGTAGATGTTGCGGCCGTCGATGATAAGAGGCTTCTTCATCGACTTGCTTACCACGCCCCAGCTTGGCAGACGGAACTGCTTCCACTCGGTGAGCATGAGCAGGGCATCGGCGTCGAGCACGGCGTCGTACATGTCTTTGGCGTAGAGCACCTTGTCACCGATGCGGCGACGGCACTCGTTCATTGCCACGGGATCGTAAACGCGGACGGTGCAGCCGGCTTCGAGCAGGAGATTGATGGTGACGAGGGATGTCGCCTCACGCATATCGTCGGTCTCCGGTTTGAATGCCAGGCCCCACATGGCGATGGTCTTTCCCTTGAGATCGCCGCCGTAGTATTTTGAGAGTTTGTTGAAAAGCACGTGCTTCTGGTTCTCGTTCACCTGCTCAACGGCTTTCAGCACGCTCATGTTGTATCCGTTCTTCTCGGCGGTTTTAATGAGTGCCTTCACGTCCTTGGGGAAGCATGAGCCACCGTAACCGCAGCCCGGATAGAGGAACTTGCTGCCGATGCGGGCGTCGGAACCGATGCCCTTGCGCACCATATTGACGTCGGCGCCCACCAGCTCGCACAGGTTTGCGATGTCGTTCATGAAGCTGATGCGTGTGGCGAGCATTGAGTTGGCTGCGTACTTGATCATCTCTGCCGAAGGTATGTCAGTGAATATAACACGGAAATTGTTGAGCAGGAACGGACGGTAGAGCTTGGACATGAGTTCCTTTGCCTTCTCCGACTCCACACCTACGACCACGCGGTCGGGGCTCATGAAGTCCTTGATTGCCGCACCTTCCTTGAGGAACTCAGGGTTGCTCGCAACATCGAACGGTATATCGACGCCACGCTTTTCCAGTTCCTCACGTATGACTGCCTTCACCTTCTTCGCCGTACCAACAGGAACGGTAGATTTTGTTACGAGCACAGTGTATTTCTTTATGTTCTGACCGAACTCACGCGCTACGGCCAGCACATACTGCAGGTCGGCACTGCCATCTTCATCAGGAGGAGTGCCCACGGCACTGAACACGATATCCACGTTGTCGAGACAACTCGTAAGATCGGTGGTGAAATTGAGACGTCCCTCGCGGTGGTTGCGCAGAACCATCTCGTCGAGTCCCGGCTCATAGATCGGCACCTGGCCGTTCTTCAGTGAGTTGATTTTCTCTTCGTTCACGTCAACGCATGTCACGTTTACTCCCATCTCTGCGAAGCATGTGCCGGACACCAGTCCGACATAGCCTGTACCTACAATTGCTATATTCATATTGTATTTAATATTAAAATTCCTCCTCATCTTTCCCTATCGGGCAATTAATTTGATTGCGAAACTTATCTCGTTGAGGAAAAATGTTTATTGTTTATATTTTTGTTTACTATTTTGTTCGTGGTTATTTTCCTAATGAAACCGTGCTTTATGTTCTCGGTTTACCAACAACGGATGATTAATACTGTATCATAAAAATTCCATCTCGTTATCACATTCCAAAGGTATCCCCTTAGTACGCTTGGCAAACGCAATGGCATTTGTCTGCTCTGCCGCGCTATTTCTCGGGAATGTTTCGGATACTATGATATGGCAAGTAACATTTACTTTCTTTCTGAAGTCTATATCAATAGCATTTATCTTACTCTCAAAAATATTTAATGTTTCATTAAGTTGGTCCATCGCCTTAGAATATGTACCCTTTACTGCATTATCGGTATTGCCTTCTGCGTTGGACTTGAACTCTACGAAATGAAAGTCTTTTGTGTTAAACAGAGCTGAATCAGCCATGCCTCCCTTATGGTTAATGATGAATTTTCCATCAATGGGTAAAAGGATGACAGCCTCATCTGTTGAATTGGATACCTTGCAGGATTTGTCATCAATCTTTTTACAGGTATAGATTGTACATCCGACTTCACGACTATCCTCCACAAAAAACTCTTTATCTGCTATGGGCAGGACACAATCCATTATATCAGGATTATGTCCCTTGAATGCACGGCATAAATTTAAATTGCTTATTGCTACTGGTATATCCATCATTCAAATGTTTTCAGATACAATTTATACAGTTTTCCGAACTCATCTCCCATAACAGAAGATGCTGTATCGAGGTAATTCTGATCTATTGTTCCTGTCTCCTTATTAAGGATATCCTTACAATAATTATTCTCACCGCCTAAAGCGTAAGCACCTACATCACCTGAAGTCAAATGATATTCCTCGGGGAGTATTTTCAATACTTCATCCTTATATCTCGCATCTTTGGCAACCAAACTTGCCAAAAGTGATATATTTATGCCTGACAACAGATACGGGCTGTGCGTTGTGATGATGCTACGTCTATCATAAACATTGTTCTTACTGATAATATATCTTAATACTGCCAACTGATTATCAGGGAACAGATTCTGTTCCGGTTCTTCTATGACATACGAATTGTACATATTTTCATTAATACAATAATCGAGTACCATCATCATTGGTAATAATGATTGTATGCCTGATGAACACTTGCTTAACGGCAACAGTTTTGTCTTTTCGCCATCGTTTATCACCAATCCTTCTTCTGAATTGCCATAGCGGTATTTTATATTCTCATTGAAAGGTATAGTGTATTCGGCATTTGCTTTTCTCGCCTGCTCAAAATAGCTCATATATTGCAATACCAATTGTGGTATTGGTATCTTTGTCCACATTATATTAGACATGGCTGGTAATAATGTAGAAATTATACTTCTTTCGGCCGGTATATATAATGCAGTACCGCAATAGGGTTTCAGGAACAAGTAATTATTTGTGATGAATTGTTCTATCGGTTGATCTTTCGGGATATCCAATTTATCTCTGAGTTCTCTTACTTTTTTTAAAATCAGTACATCACAATAATTCTTGAATTTATTATTATCTGATATGTTATTGTTTTTTACATCAAATCTTCCATCCTTGAAAGTGATACATATATTATTGTATTCATATTCTATATCCGTATCGTCTCTGAAATATTCATATATCCCATAATCATTAAACGGAGCATAAATATTTGTACCATTCAATAAATTGATATACCAAAGATAATCCTGAAAGATGGATACCAATTTTGCAATAGTGCTCTTTCCGGTTCCCTGCCCGCCAATAAGCACAAGAAAGGGTTTTAATTCTATATAGGCCTCTTTTACAGGACCGAAATTCTTTATCTTAAGATAGTTCATAAAAAATTCTATTTACCTTCTTTATGTATGCAGGATAGTCATCTGTATTGACTTCAACAAAAAACATACGTGGCTTTGCTGCTCAAAGTCTCACTGTCTCGAACTTCACCTTACCTATGATTCCCGACGGAGGCAGCGGTGCATCGGCGTTGAGGTGGTTTGACGTACAGATAGATGTCGAGCCGGTTCATGTCGCCCACGATAGCGCGCACCGTGAATTAGCCATGTGGATTTATCTCTATGATGTTACTCGTATTGATGGTGAGGCGCGCGTCTGTAGTGTCGTCACCGTCGGCCGTCGCCGTGAGGTCACCCATCATCAGTACCGAAGCACCGGAAAGAAGGACGCAAGTCAATGGTTGCCTGTTTTTCCGTGTCATCGGTTTCGTGGTCTTATGAGCTGACGGTCAATAATCGTTCTTCTTTTCAACCGGTTCTATCATATCCGGATGCACCGTGGCCATCGCCACAGCTATGACGCCCTGCACGGCCACAACGACACAGCGCGATCGTTTGCCCGGCACTCGCATAAGTATGCCTTCGAGGCCGGCGAACGGTCCTCCGATGATGCGCACGGCGTCACCGCACTTCATGTCGAGCTGTCCGGGACTGAACCACATGAGCTGTTCGTCGAGCGTGCCGCTCACGGCAATGAACTGCTGCATCTGCCGTTCGGGTACGATGACAGGCTCACGTCTCATGCCCTCGTCGCGCATAATGTAATGAAGATAAGGCATATTTTTCTTGAGTGTGGCTATCGTCTCGCGATTTGTCATAACAAAAATCAAATCGCGAATCACCGGTGTCAATCGTGGGGCGGTGTGACGATGGTTGCCTGAGCGCGTGTAGTGCATGGGTATGAACGTCCGTACGCCATGCTCGTTCAAAACATTCTGCGCCATGAGGTTGCGGCCATAGGTGGCACGCATGGCAAACCATTGCTCGTCGTCTGCTACTTCAGACATCTGATTAAACTAAATTTTGATGACAGAACATACTCTCGGGGCATTGAAAATCATGTAAAACATTGATTTTCAACTACTTATAATATTAATAAGGTGAATAAGAAACATTTTGCAGACCCGCTGCCAACCTCATTTAAGGCCATAAAATCTTATTCATGGGCAAAAGTAATAATTTTATTTGGAAAATAAAAATATTTCATGTTACAATACGATATAAAATTTCGGACATTTAGAACAAATCATTGAAAACCGTTAGTGAGACCGCCTGATGACAGGAAATATGTATGAGAAAAACAGCAAACAGGTATGAGAGTTATGTAAAATAGAGCAACTATAAAATAACAAATGTTAAAATCGTATTATCGAAATCTGGTGTTTGGAGGGTGACGGAGCATATACGGGCGGGAAACGCCGCAAGCAGAATAACATGAAAATACGTTGTGCGTCAGAATGTTACGTGATAAACACAAGACATAAAGAACGGGATAATCGCGTGACAATACCCATTCCAAGGACCGGAAAAGTCCGTTTTTAGCCCCGAAACAGGCTTCATTAGGGAATGAAACGGACCTTATCGGGACATAAGAGAGACTTTATTTTGTGAGAATAATGATTTTATCCATATCAATATATACCATTCGCAGAACGGGAAGCATAAAAACTGCGCCCGAAAATCATGCCGGACGATTTGCCGACAAGATTCGGGCGCAATAATTTTAACTTAAAAGTGTTAATTAAAAACAGTGTATTCCCTACACCTGATGTTAATTTTCAGGAGTCGTTACGGGCGCCGGCAGTCACTGTTACACGCTCACCGACGGCATCATCGGCATGTGATTGAGGTGTGACGGGCGACGTATTGTCAAGGAACCGGCGTATGTCGTCGAGGACGTGTCCGCACGGTATGGACGAGGTGAACGCCGTGTTCTTCTTCAACAGCAGTTCAACATCCGCCACACTGCCCGTATAACACGACAGTTCGTTGTGGCGTTGGGTGGAATGAATGCTCTGGCGCGATATCTCATTCTCGCGTTCACGTATCAGTATGTTGCATATCTTCTTCAGCATCGGCACCACCACCTTGTCGAAAAGGTGGTGTCCCTGCACATACAGATATGTGGTGTCGGGCGTCACTCCGAGGCGTTTGATGTCCTCCTTCACCTCCTGCCAACTCTGTTTTGCCGACGGATAGTGGCGCTGCAACTGCTCCACCCGCCGTGCCACCTTGCGTCTGAGGACGCGCAGCGACAATTCGATGTCGTTGGGATTGAAGTGTCCCATCTCTATGACATGCAGGAAATCGGATATGGTGAACTCACTATATTTAGTTGTGCGATAGAACCAGATGCTCCACACGAACAGCGGAAATATGGCGAGGGAGAACTCGCGGAAGTAGTTCTCGAAGTCGAATATGGCGTGGTCGTTGAGCGTAACAGCCACGCACACGTCGTGGAGCGAGGGCGCGTAGCACTGCAGGTTCTCTATGGAATAGGCGTAGGTGTGGAATATGTAGGGACTGTTGAGTATGGTCTCCGACATCGGTGTGGCGCGCTGTATGAGGTAGTCGTAGTCGGCATCGACGCAGGCTATCATGTCGCGGCCCACCCTACCGTTGAGCAGACTCATCAGAGCCGCCTTCTTGCCGCGCTCAAGGTGTGGCACGCGCGAGGGCAGCATCACTTCGAAGTAGCGGGTGTCGTCCTCAAAACGCGACAGCACCGACCGCCAGAAAAACACATCGTCGTAGCTCTCTACGTAAGCCACGATGCGCCGGCGGGCTTTCTTCGAGGTCATGCGGTTGGCAGCCTCGAAGTATCCCGACGTAAGATTGTCTTTAAGTCGTTTACTCATAAGGGGCGTGGTTTTGAGATTGTCACATGGTGATGTCGGTCACTTCGGTCACACGGTCGGCCCATCCGTTCATGATGACAGCCGGGCTGTGTGTGGCAAGTATTATCTGCACGTTGGGGTTCAGCTCCAGAACGATGTCGATGAGCCGCTGCTGCCAGTCGATGTGCAGGCTCACCTCGGGCTCGTCCATGAACAGTACGTAGCTGCGGTTGTCCTCCACCAGCACTGTGAGGAGTATGGCGAGCATCTGTTTCTCGCCGCTCGAGAGCTGATAAGGAGCCAGCGTCTCACCTATCTGCGTGAACAGAATCTCGTTCTCAGTGCGCTTTATCTTCTTGCCGGTGCTGGCAAACAGATCGTCAACAAGGTCCTGGAAGCGTTGCTTGGGAGCCGAAATCTCGCGCGCCTTCTCGGCCGCGTCGGGATCGCCGCTCTGCAGAACGGCAATCATACGGTTGCCTATGTTCACCTGATAGTCGAGATACTTGCGCTGCAACTGGTAGAGCTGCACGTCGAGTTCGGTGGTGAGCGACGTGATGCTCGCGTTGAGCTTGCTCAGTGCCTCGACGTTGAGCAGCGGCCGGTCCACCGACCTGATGATGTCGTAGCGTATCCATCTGGCATCCTCGGGCACCACCTTTATTTTCACGCCCTTGAGCATGTGGTTGGGGAACTCGCCTCCCGCGGCAAGCCCGCGCACCACTTTGTTGAGTATGGTACTCTTTCCCACTCCGTTAATGCCGCTTAGTATGTTCACCTGGCGGTCGAGATTCCACACGATGTGGTGCTTTCCGCTCCACAGCGAGTCAATCTCTATCTGTTCAATGTAATCGGCGTATTTCATCTTCGTAGTGTTTTTGTGGCCGGCATCCTGCCGCGACGGTGCCGGAGCGGCTGTGCCGGCGATGGTTGAAACAAATTGTCCGGGGATATGTCACGGCGTGTCCCGGCGCATGGAAACGCCGTTGGCCTACCGCTACATTATCCATAACAAAGATAAGAAATAAATCGTCAGGATGCGTGTTTTGTGTCGAAAAATAACACTTTTTGAGGTGTCCGGAACCACAAGAGGCCCATGACGGAGGATGCGGAGATAAAAGTGATGAACCATGAAGGCACATGTTGCCGGACAAGAGGGAGTGTCACACGGCCGGATGAACCCAAACAGGTCATTAGACCGCATGTGTCTTTATATATTCCGTGCATTCATGCTTTCAGCCATCTTATTGTTTTACATTGGCCTCTTTTTGCTCGATCATTATTGAAATGACCCGTCATGCCTGCAAAAAACTGCCGAAAACGCGCTCAATATAAAGCAAAAACACCGACTGAATCCTAATGACCGACTTGGATTTAATGACATTCAATGTTCCGGAGTGTTAAATTTTGATTTACAGACATATTTCCACAACACGCATACGCCTTTAACCCGATTTTTCTTACCTTTGCACATCCTTTACGATAAATTAATAATAATTACATATTATGGATGATAAAAAACCATTGATTGCTCATTTAAGTATTCTTACAGCATGTGTGATATGGGGACTTATGTCGCCTGTCGGCAAAAGCGCGATGGCAGGAGGCATAGACGGACTTGATCTGGTGTCGTTCAGAATAGCCGGAGGCACCATCCTGTTCTGGGCTGCCTCGTTCTTCGCAAAGAGGGAGCACGTGCCTCTGAAAGACTGTCTGCTGATGTTCGTGGCAGGTCTCTTCGCACTCGTCTTCAATCAGTGCTGCTTCACAATAGGTCTGAGCATGACGTCGCCGTCAAACGCCAGCATCATAACCACATCGACACCTATCTTCGCCCTGATACTTGCCGCCATCATCCTTAAGGAACCCGTGACATGGAAAAAGGCATGCGGAGTGCTCATAGGATGCTGCGGCGCCGTGATACTGATACTCACCAGCGCATCGGCGGGCAACGCCAAGGTGGGCAACATATGGGGCGACATACTCTGCATAGTGGCCCAGCTGTCGTTCGCACTGTATCTGACGCTTTTCAGCAAACTGATAAAGAGATACAGCGTGTTCACGATAAACAAATGGATATTCCTCTGGTCGGCCGTGCTCATACTGCCGTTCTCGTCGCAACATGTGCTTGCCAACGACTGGAACAGCGTGCCAACGGCAGCATGGCTAGAGGCCGGCTACGTGGTGTTCTTCGGTACATTCGTGGCCTATCTGCTCACCATGGTGGCACAGAAAGTGCTGCGCCCGACGGTTGTCAGCACATACAACTACGTGCAGCCGATGGTAGCAGTGAGCGTGAGTCTGCTCACCGGCATGGCGGTGCTGAAGACATCGCAGTGCGTGGCCATGGTACTTGTGTTCTGCGGAGTATGGCTCGTGATAAAGTCGACGTCGAGAAACGATATGCTAAAAGCCGAGCAGGCAAAGCTGGAGGCTGAGAAGGCGAAGCAGGCAGCCGCAGAGACAGAGAAATGACATAAACAAAGGAGACTGCCAGAGTATCATATTTTTTTCGTATCTTAGCACTTGCATTACAAAAACCGTAGTAATATGAAAAAAATAGCACAACGCCTTACCGACCTGATCGGGGGCACACCTCTTCTCGAACTCAACCGTTTCGCAGCCGAAAAAGGGCTCGCACGGCCGATAATAGCAAAACTGGAGTATTTCAATCCGGGCGGAAGTGCAAAGGACCGCATCGCCCTGGCGATGATTAAGCAGGCCGAGGCAGACGGCAGACTGAAGCCCGGAGCGACGATAATAGAACCGACAAGCGGCAACACGGGCGTGGGACTGGCTCTCGTGGCTGCCGTGAGGGGCTACCAGCTCATACTGACAATGCCGGAGACGATGAGCATCGAGCGCAGACAACTCGTGAGCGCATACGGCGCGAAGGTGGTGCTTACGCCGGCGGCTGAGGGCATGACGGGAGCCATAAAAGAGGCGGAGCGTCTGCACGACAGCATAGACGGCGCACTGATCCTGCAACAGTTTGAGAACAAGGCCAACCCCGCGGCACACTTCGCGACCACAGGTCCGGAGATATGGGACGACACCGAGGGACACGTCGATGTGTTCGTGGCCGGCGCGGGAACGGGCGGCACAATATCGGGCGTGGGCCGTTATCTGAAGAGCATACCTTTTATATGTACACAAAACAAAGATTACAAAATATATTATAATTGC
>OGYL01002171.1_pt1 | contig 14116 bp, 12 predicted proteins | sample 1576541 | NCBI WGS metagenome assembly OGYL01 (sample SAMEA3541551, study PRJEB24748) | human gut metagenome | biome: human gut; feature: human-associated habitat; material: faeces | place: China | collected 2012 | reverse complement strand
ACTCCGGTTATAAAAAAGAGCGTCCGGTTTTTGACCTTTCGGCGGTAAAGCCGGAAAATGAACGTGTTATTGTGTTTTATGTAAGCGGCTCTTATTTGCATTTCAGAAATATAGAGGTGGTGGGAACACAAGTTACTATTGTGGGACATACCCAGTCCGAATGTTTCCGCAATGAAGGGGGAAGTGATAATATCTACGAACATCTGTCGATGCATGACGGTATGGCGATCGGCTTCTATATAGTGACGGGTAAGAACAATCTGGTGCTGAATTGCGATGCCTATAATAATTATGATCCTGTATCCGATGGCGGTAAAGGTGGAAATGTAGATGGATTCGGTGGACATCTCACTTCTCCCCAATATACGGGCAATGTATTCCGGGGGTGTCGTGCGTGGTATAACAGCGATGATGGTTTTGATTTGATTAACTGCCAGGCGGTTTTTACCATTGATAACTGTTGGTCTTTCTTGAATGGATATACGAAAGACGGTGGCAAAGCTGGTGATGGCACCGGATTTAAGTCCGGAGGATATGGGATGAGTGATAATCCTAAAGCACCAAGTGTGATTCCTATGCACATTGTTCAGTACTGCCTTGCTTATATGAATAAGAATAAGGGGTTTTATGCCAATCATCATTTAGGAGGGATAGCGTGGTATAATAATACGGGTTATCAGAACCCGTCCAATTTCTGTATGTTGAACAGGAAGACTGCATCGGAAGCGGTTGACGTGCCGGGATATGGTCATATTATAAAGAATAACTTGTCGCATACACCAAGGTCTTCGGGAAAACATATCATAGACGTTAATCAAGCGGAATGTGAAATAGCAAACAACTCTTTTCTTCCGGTAGATATGGCTGTGACGGATGATGATTTTGTTAGTTTGGATGCTTCCCAGCTTGCCTTACCTCGTAAGTCAGACGGAAGTCTTCCTTATGTAGAATTTTTGCGGCTGAAGACGAATAGTAAATTATATAATGCCGGAATGGGTTGTTTTCTTACCGGGGGCGGTGAAGAGACTAGCTATGATTGGCTGGAAGATGCGGCAATACTTGTTGAGGGAGATGTGGCAAAGATAGTAGGTCATGGCGCAGAAGCATTTGTGTACTTCTATATTAATGGTAAGGCAGTCTCTTTCTCTGATAAACAAGTGGATTTATCGGCCTATAAGGGAGAAATTGATTTGAAAGCGACAACAGATAATGGTGACGTAACTAAATTGAAACAGATCAGGTGACGCAGAAATATAGAATTATGAAACCGATTCATAAAATAAAGAGAATATGAATAGAGAAACGATAATAAACAGACCATTGGATGTATTTAGGAAAGCAATGCTTTTCCTACTACTTTGTGTTCTTATCGCATCATGTAGCAAGGAAGATGCTATTACGGAAGAAACTGGTATAACCGGAACTCCTCATTTCACCTGGGATATTGCGATCGAACTTGAACATCACTTCCCCTTGTGCTTCATTGTCTGTTCCGGCGGAAGAAAGTAAAGGGTGGTCTGCGACCATTTTTTATCTGCTGCATTCGCTGATCGGCAAGCCGAAGCTCATACTGCAGATAAAAAACAAGCCCTTGACTGTCTCCCTCCTACACTTCCAAAGTCGCCCAAGAGGAAGTAAGCTCCACTGTATTTCTGGCGAAATCCACGCACGAATATATCCGCTTGACAAGTGGCTATCACTATGCTATATTATGTGTAGCGGATATATTGCAAGTTCCCTAAAGTGATAGCCTAACGGCTACACTTTAGAACTTGTGAGGGTGGCAAAGCCCCCCTTCAATCCCCCTTTGAGTGACCGCAGATATGCGGTAAATTGTTGAGTGATAGCCAAGAAGAAAGAGAGGTAAAAGCATGAGTTGGGGCGAGGAACAGCAGAAAGAAATTGAGACAATCAGAGAGAGAAAAATCACAGTGAAATTGTCGGACGCAGATTGTGACCGACTGGCGAGAAAGTGTGGGAAGCATGGTCTGACAATCGGAGAGCTGATAGAGAATTTTGTCGGAGATTTGGTGGGCGGTACTTACTCCAATGGAAGTGATGAAAGAGATTATGCTGACCAGTGGTTCGAGCGTTGTTGGTTCGGAATGTTCCCAGAGCCTACACTGCTGAATCACTTATTGAATTTGGGTTATGAACCAGAGCATTATCTGGATATGTTGGAGAACGTAGAGACAATAAAATCCGACATTGAAATTACTAAACAGAACATAGCAGAGCCAAGTGATGAATGGAAAGACATTGTGTACCACAAGTATAATGATGATTTTACAAGCTATGAGTGTGTGCCTTGTTACAATAGTGTTGATGAATATATAGCAAGCGAAAAAGAAGATTTAGAAAGCTATAAGGCAGACTTAGAAGAAGCACTGGAAGAACTGAAAGACATGAGAGCGGACTGGAAGCCAGAGAAAGAGCCGAACATGAACGAGGAAATCGAACTCATTAAGAAGTGGGTAAAGGAAAGAGAGGACTTCATCAATGAATAGGACAAGACCGAAGCAGATAGTTATAAGAGTGTCAGAGGAAGAACTTGCACAGATAAAAGAAAAAGTAGAGCAGTCTGGAAAGAGCCAACAGCAATATATCATTGAAGCCCTCACACAGTCGAACATTGTCAATCTGGACGGACTGAAAGAGATATATCCAGAGCTGAAAAGGCAAGGCAACAATCTGAACCAGATAGCCAAGAAGCTGAATGAAAATGGATATGTGGACTATAAGCAAGAGCTTCCTAACACCATGAAAGAGGTGAGAGAAGTATGGCAGTTATTAAAGCAGTATCTTCAAAAGCAGGCATAGGGCAAGCACTGGACTATGTGACAAAAGAGGAAAAGACAGAGGATAAGCTTGTCAGCGGTCTGCACTGTGAACCAGATACAGTAAAGGACGAAATGCAAGCCACCAAGGAGCTGTGGGGCAAGACTGGTGGCAGAACTTATAAGCACTTCGTTCAGAGCTACCACGAGGACGAGCATATCACACCAGAGCAAGCCCATAAGAACGCTGTGGAGCTTGCCAAGAACACAGAAGCATGGAAAGGGCATGAAGTGCTTATTGCCACTCATATAGACCGAGGACACATTCACAGCCATTTTATAGTGAACAGCGTGAATTATGAGAATGGTCACAAGTTGCAGTGGAGCAAAGCGGATCTGCAGAACCTGAAAGACCGGTGCAATGAGCAGAGCCGGCAACAAGGGCTTCATGTTCCGGAGAAAGGCAAGACATTCTCCGGAGAAGAAAGAGAAGAAACTGTTGCGTGGAATAAAGAGACATACAACCTCTTGAAGCAAGCCGAGAAAGGCGAGGTAAAGAGCTATGTTCAAGATATAGCATTGTCTGTTATGGACTGCCGAGAGACAGCCAGAAGCCGAGAGGACTTCATAAAGCAGATGAACGAAAGAGGGTACGGAGTGGACTGGCAAGACAGCCACAAGTACATTACTTTCACAGACCTTGAAAGGCAGAGCCAAGGGGAAAAACAATGTAAAGTCCGCAACAATAAACTGGAAAAGTATTATGCAGTGGACTTTGGAAAGGAGAGCTTAGAGCATGGGTTTGAAATCAATGCACGCAGAGAAGCAGAGCGAACAGCCACAACAGAGCGTGCAAGACAAGAGCTTGATAGAACAGCAGTCGCAGAGAATAGCGGAGCTGATGAAAGAGCAAGAGCAAGACAGCTACTTGATAGAACAGCAGTCGCAGAAGATAGCAGAACTGGAAAGGCATATCAGCCAGATAACACAGCAGTCACAGAAGAAAGACTCTCAAATCTCCGAAGCTATCAGCCAAGCCGAGGAATGGAAAGCCAGGGCAGACCAGGAACAGACCAGGGCAAAAGACCAGGAACGGAAACTACTGGAAGAACAACTGAACCTCAAAAAGACCTTGCAGAAGAAAGGCTTGCAAGCCTCCGAAGCCATAAGCCAAGCCGAGGAATGGAAGAACCAAGCCGAGAAATCGGAGATACAGATACAGAAACTCTTATCCGAGAAGCAAGAGCTGGTATCGACAGTAGCCGAACAAGGGAAGAGAATAGCGGAGCAGACAGAGCAAATAGAGAAGCTGAACGAAGCAGACAACGTGCTGAAGCTCAACGCAGAGCTGAAGAAGCAAAACGAGAAGCTGAAGCAAGACAAGCTCAACGCAGAGAAAGAAGCAGAAGCTACGGTATCGAGCGTTAAAAGGGAATATGAAGCCAAGGGCAGAGAGCTTGACCGCAGAATCGGAGAAGCTGCCAAGCAGTCGGCAAGCCTTAAATCCGAAAGGCAGAGCATAAGCGAAGATATAGAGCAGAGAGCAACAGCAAAGTATCTGGACCAGAAGAAAGAGCTTGACAGGAAGTTCAAAGCCCAGACAGCGAGCTATGACAGCTTTCTGTTAGGTCTGCTACTGTATGGAGTGCTTACCACAGTATTCACAGCAGTACGTTCAGAAACCTTTGTAAGCGATTTTAAGACCTTTTTCATGGTTATATGGCAGTTCATTGTGAATGCGTTCCAGTTGCTTCTTAAAGGCGGTCAGTGGGCTTCACAACTGGGAGATAAGATACCACAGCCAGTAGTGGCTACCATAGTGCATTATCTTCTTTTAATCGTCTTTGTGGGCGGTATTGCTATCGGTGTGGGCTTTCTTATCTTCCTTGGAGCAAGCAAGGTGTTTGAGTTCTACACAGAGGACTATGCGGACACCATGAGCCTTGCCGTATTCCTCATAAGCCTTGCGGTATCGGTGTACTTTGCAGAGCCTATAAGGGCGGTAATCCCTATCAATCTTCTTTTACTGCTGATACTGGTACATATCGTTTATGTGCTGATAAGGTGGTATGTAAAAGGGTGTATGAGGTCGAGAGGATACTACTAAATTGACACCCCAGAAATGGGGTGTTATATTTAATTATATTTTCCCAAAAACTCTATTGATAAGATTAGCGGTCAAGCGAAGCAAGGGGCAGTATATTATATATATATCTAAGTAGGTGAAAAATATGCGTAGAAATACAAAAACAATGTATGAATGGAGAAAGGCATATAGGGATAAAGAGGAGCTGATGTTGGAGAGAGGTTTTCCAGAGGTCAGCCCCCATGAGTTCTATCGTGACTTGTTCCCAGAGGGGAGCTTACAGAGTGCAGAGCATGACGGAAAAGGAAATGTGATTGCAACCCAGATAAGACCATCTGGAAAGGGAAGAACGAAGCAGTGGGTTATAGATGATAGTCTGAATATGCTTGATAAGGTCATAGGGGACGAGTTCGGACTGATACCGCCTATCACGTTCTATGGCAAGACACACACGAAGCAGAACGCACATGAACTGTATGCGGTTGCAATAGATATTGATTATGTCGGAAAACAGCAGTTGAAGAACCTCTTGAAGCAATTCGGGAACGGAGTACAGCTCCGACCGACCTACCTTGTGAGTTCTGGAAAGGGTGTCCATGCCTATTACTTTTTGAAAGAGCCAGTACAGTTGTATCATAATCTGGAAGATACCCTTGCGGAGCTGAAAGAAGCATTTATCCGCAGACTATGGAACGATACGAGCAGTATCAGACCAGACAGCCCAGATATAACAGGTATCTATCAAGGCTTTAGGTGTGTTGGGAGCCAGAGCAAGCTGGGGGCAGACTTCCCAGTGAAAGCCTATAAGATGTCGGATAACCGCTATACTCTGGAAGATATAAAGGACAGCATACCGAACTGTAAGGTTGATTTATCGGTACTTACAGAGAAGCCGAAGAAAGAAAAGAGTAAGCTGTCACTGGACGAAGCAAAGAAGCTGTACCCAGAGTGGTATCAAGAGCGAGTTGTAGAGGGCAGACCGAAGAAAAAAGGCACATGGGTGTGTAATGAAGCCCTTTATGAGTGGTGGAAGAACAAGATTTTTACCGAAGTAAAGGTAGGCGGTAGGTACTTCTCAATCATGGCATTGTGTGCGTATGGCTTGAAATGTGGCATATCTGAAAGACGAATAAGGCAAGATGCCTATTCATTTTTGGAGCATCTGGAGAGCCTTACAGATGATGAGGACAACCATTTTACAAGGGAAGATGTAAAGGACGCATTGAAAGCCCTCAAAGCTGATAACAAGCTACTTTCGACTATGGCAAGCCGAGAATGGATAGAGAAGCAGACGAAAGTTGTCATACCGCCAAATAAGAGGAACGGCAGAAAGCAAGCCACGCACTTAAAAATCGCACGTTTTACCCTTGAAACAATGAATGAGGACAGGGGCAAAGCTCTACAAGGGAGACCAGACAAGGCGAAGATTGTCGAAGAATGGAGAGAAAGCAACCCTCTGGGAACAAAAGCGGACTGCATCCGAGAGACAGGACTTGCAAAGCATACGGTTTATAAGTGGTGGAAGTAGGGCATACTTGAAATGCTGAAAGTCCTGAATATGACTTTTCTTCCTTTTCTGGAAGTGGCTTATCGTTGTACCTTGTTGAAAACAGGTGATGCGCATGGGAATAAATGGAATCAGGACCGTTCTGTATCCTTACGGCTCCGTCCATTGAAAGAAGGAAAATGGTGGCCGGCCATAGTGATCGGTTCCAATGATGCTTTTACTACCAATCAGTTAAATATGTTCGAAGATTCCGGAGGAAATCGCTTTTTCTCTTCCGTCTTTGCCGTTGGAACTAAGCATTTCCATTGGGGAGGACATCAGTTGGGTGTGACTGTCGGTGGTCATATTCCATTTCGTAGTGGTAGCTTAAATAAAGGTGTTTTAGGCGGTTTGGAATACCGTCCGGCTTTTTATCCGGATTGGGCACTCATGGTAGAATATGATTCGGATGTGATGAATGTCGGAACAGCCCTCCGGTTGTGGAAACATCTTTCTCTTCATGTGTTTTGCTATGACTGGCAGGCTGTTTGTGGAGGACTCCGATATGAAGTGAAACTGTATTGATCTTCCAGAAGAAAAACGAATAAAACGAAGTAATGCAGATGAAACAGATACTATTGATAGGCTTTCTATTCTTTTTCCCTTGGCTGGCGGGTGCCGGTTCGTATACCTCATTATTGAGGCAGATGGGGATGGAAAATATACGGGAAGTTGCAGATCCGGAAGGCGTTTATTTATGTTGGGAAGATCCTGTATATCGGGGTCCGATACGTGGTCTGGCAGAAATATTGCGTACTCTGGCTGTTCAGGAAGATTTGGTGCAAGATACGCATCTGGTTATTTTAGAAAATGGTTTGCCCCAAATACTGGTTAAAGTTTCAGCAGCAGACTGGGCTGATTATCGGGAAGAACGTATTTCGTGGGCTGATTTTGTCAACCGTCTGTTATTGACTTATGAAACGGATGATGTTATGCGTCGTTTCTCAGGGACAAAGACGGAACATCGAAGTGCCGGCAGAGTTGATTTTGTTGTTTATCCCCAGTTGCAGTTGCGTAATTCCTGGTTGGATAAAATCTATGGCGCTTCGGTAAACATAGCCCCGGCTGTAGAAATGCAATTGTGGAAAGGAGCCAGCTTTACGGGGCAAGTCATATTCCCGATCTGGAATAATATGGTAGGTGAGATGGATTATATCCGGGCCGGTATATTGACCCTTCGTCAGGAAATCCGTTTGCCGAAACGATGGATGGCTTCTTTGACTGTAGGTAATTTTACCCAGCAGCGAATCGGTGCCGATTTGCAGTTTACATGGAGAACGGCTAATGACCGCTGGCTATTAGGAGCTCGGGGTGGACTTACGGGAGCATCCGTCGTTCAGGAAGGTCGTTGGCAAGTCAGCCGTTGGGAACGGCTGAGTGGTGCTGTATGGGGACGATATTTTGAGCCTCATTATCAGTTGGAATTGGAACTGACTGCCGAACGATATATTTATGGGGATTATGGGGCCCGGTTTGATTGTGTCCGTCATTTTGGAGAAACAACCGTTGGTTTGTTTGCTATGGTTTCCGGAGGAGAAGCCAATGGAGGTTTTAGTTTTTCTGTACCTTTACCTCGAAAGAAACGGATGCAACGTAAAGCTGTTCGAATCCGTTTGCCGGAGTATTGGGGGCTGACCTATGAAGCACAAAGCGGTAATGAATATGCCGAAAGACGATTGGGACGCCGGTATCAGACAGATCCGGTTGTCAGCAGGACAAATCGTTTCTATAATCCGGATTATGTGCGGAAGCAGTTGATGAGACTTTAAGCAGTTAAGGTTGTATGGAGAGGTACATAAGTATTGGAAGAGAGCTAGAAAGTGGATAATTTCTTAAATCTGTGTTTTTTTACAATAAAATAGGTTGTTGAATCAAACTATTCACTACTTTTGTGGCATATCTATATATTATGCATTGAGTAAAGAACTGTAGAACAGCTTTAATTTATGAATAAGTTGTATTAGAATGAATTAAAGGTTCAACTTATTGACAGCAAAAAAAGTCATATAAAGAAATATTAATTATAAATAAAAAACGTATGAACAAGTATTTGACAGGGGCATTTGCTTTTGCCCTGTTATTAAGCACAAGTTTTTCATTTACATCTTGTAAAGATGAAGATGAGGTAACGCAGACACCTGAACAAGTGGAAACTAAAATTGAAGCTTATGTTTCAGGACGAGTAATGGAAATGGGAAAACCATTAGCTGATGTAACCGTAGCAGCAGGTAAAATTACATCAACTACAGATAGCGAAGGTAATTATACGTTGGCTATCGGAAGTGCAGGTGACGTGACTGTAACAGCTTCTAAAGACGGTTATGTTGCAGCATCTTCTCAAGTAACAGTTGCTGAATCTGAAGTTTTGTCGTTAGATTTTGAATTGACTCAGCAGAATGAATCAGTAACTTTATCTCCTGATGCAGAATTGGCTTTAGAAGAAAAACGTGATGAATTTACTACTTTGTTTTTCCAACCCCAATCAGTGACTGCCGCAACAGAGGTATCAATTACAGAATATATTACACGTGCTGAAAAAGATAATATGGGCGCTTTGTCTGTTATCTATTGTACTCCTGATGGACAGCAATTTGAACAGCCTGTAAAAATTCAGGTAGTTCGTAACACAAGTTCAGACTTGTATTTTGCCAATATGAAACACTACGTGGAAGAAAATGGTACATGGAAAGTGGAAAGTGATATGACTGTTGATCCGGAAACCGGAGATTATGTAGGTGAACTGGACCACTTTTCTAGTCATGCTTTTGGTGTAGAAGCTCAATGGGGTGCAAAAACTGCAACAACCGAAGATGGGGCTTCTCAAGAATTTGATAACAGAGGTAAATTAGATGCTGTAAAAGTTCCGTTGACGGTTGAATCAAAGAATGGATGGGAAATTGACGGTGATCTGGCTTCTATCATACGTGCTGCTTTATCTGGTGTCAGTGAAGCTGATGCAACAGAATTAGCTTCTGAATTAAACCGAATGATCCGTAATGCAAAAGGTAGTGAATCTTCTGTTTCAACGCAGCAGGTGAAATTGAATGAGATCAGTATCAGTGGTGATACGAAGGCAACAGTTGCTGTTCAGCATAAGATCTCAACTTCTTCCATGACAGTATCTGTTATGTTTAAGGGACAGCCGGTTTCAATTAGTGTTCCAGTAAAAGTGTATAACGGTGTTTCCATGAAGGTCTCTTATGAATACGGATCTTTAACGCCGGAACATTCAGGTGGTAATATCGGATAAGTAAGATATTATTCTATCATTGAGGCACGGCACTTCGGGATTTGTATGAACTCGTAGTTCCGTGTCTTTGTGTTTCTTCATAATAAGATGACTTTTGTAAACAATTTTTCTCGTTTACGGGTTATAGGCTAGGAGTTTCATTATATCCGGAACTTAGACCGGAATTTTCAGATAAACAAAATCAAAAGTATGCAAATTGGAAAGCTCGCGAAATGGATGTTGTTGAGCTGGGTCATCCTGTTCTCAGCTTGTAACTCAACAAAAGAGGTCGTATATCTGCAAGATGTCGTGCCTTTGAAACAACAGGATATTGAACGAAAATACGAAGTGTTTATTCACGAAGATGACTTGCTCTCCATTATGGTGAACAGTAAGGATCCTGAGTTGGCATTGCCTTTTAATATGCCGTTAGTAACGTATCAGATTGGTAGTGAAAGTGCCGGTCAACAACGTGTACTAGGTTATTTGGTAGATACCAATGGAGATATTGACTTCCCGATTTTAGGCAAGATCCATGTGGCAGGTCTTTCTCGTTTGGAATTACGCGATTTGATAAAAGAGAAATTGATAAGTGGAGATTATATTAAAGATCCGGTTGTAACAGTACAATTCTTGAATTATAAAGTATCCGTTATGGGTGAAGTTGCTCGTCCCGGATCATTTACGATAACAGGTGATCGTATTACATTGCTGGAAGCTTTGAGTATGGCTGGAGATTTGACCATTTATGGTCGGCGTGACCGGGTAGCAGTTATCCGCGAGGAAAATGGTAAACGCACCATTTTATTCCATGATTTGCGTTCGTCAGAGATATTTACATCTCCTTGTTATTATTTGCAGCAGAATGATATTGTTTATGTAGAACCGAATAAAGCGAAAGCTGGTCAGCGTGATATCAATCAGAACAACTCAGTGAGTGTCTGGTTGTCGGCTGTTTCTGTGTTAGCGGCAGTAGCTTCTTTGTTGGTCACTGTGTTTAAATAATTAAGCTTCTAATTCGAAAAACCTCAAAACGATGAATCAAATGGATTATTCAGATAATACACAGATTCGTGATCGCGAATGGCAGGAAGAGAACGGGAACGAATTAAACCTGATGGACTTGTTGCATATTTGCCTTGTCAATTGGAAATGGTTCCTTTTATCATTAGTGCTCTGTACAGGCTTGGCTTACTTGTATTTATTACAAGCTCCACGGGTGTATACGCGTACTGCCTCTGTCATGATCAAAGAAGAGAATAAGAACGGTAACTTGGCTAATAACTTCGGATTCTCAACAGACCTGACTTCTTTAGGTTTTAAGAATAATGTGGATAATGAAGTGTTGGTCTTCAAGACTTACCGCTTGATGGAAAAGGTGGCTCAGCGTTTGCATCTGGATGTAAGCTATACGATTAAACCGCAACTTCGGAAGATTGAATTATATCGTCAGTCTCCGGTATCGTTGTCTTTCCCCGAGGCAGAGGCCAGTCAGTCTTTTGCATTAAAGGTGACACCTTTGAATGAAAATGAAGTTATGCTGTCTGATTTTGTCGTAATAGATGAAAATGGGAAAGAGCAGGAAATCTCGAAACAGTTAAAGGTGGCTTTAAAAGATTCCATCTCTACTCCTGTGGGGAAAGTTATCGTAAATCCGAGTTTCTATTACACCAATCAATATTTTAATACACCTATTCAGGTTCGGAAGTCTAATCTGGAAGGCGTCGCTAAAAGCTATTTGAATAACTTGCAGACAAGTTTAGCTTCTAAGACTTCTACAATCATTAATTTGACACTGCAAGATGTCTCTATCTCCCGGGCTGAAGATGTGCTGAATACATTGATTGCTGTATACAATGAAGCAGCCATTGATGATAAGAACCAGATTACGATTAATACTTCTGAGTTCATTGCAGAACGTCTGGTGATTATTGAAAAAGAATTGGGTAGCGTAGATGCGGATATTGAAAAGTTTAAGCAGGAAAACCGATTGACGGATATTACTTCTGAATCGGGTATGTATCTTGAATCAACCAGCCGTTTCCAGCAGGAAGGTGTTATGGTTGAAAACCAATTGACTATGGCTAAATATATTCGGGAATATTTGTCTGACCCGAACAAGGCTTCTGATCTGATTCCTGCCAATACTGGAATATCGGATGCCAATATTGAACAACAGATTGCCGTTTATAATGAGACGTTGCTGAAACGTGACCGTCTGATCAGTAACAGTAGTAACCGGAACCCGGTTGTTATGGATTTGAATAATAATTTGGGTGCGATGAAGCAGACAATCATTCGGGCTATCGACAACCTGATTGTCAGCTTAGATATTAAAAGTGATAATATCCGGATGCAGGAAGAACAGATTACCAAACGTATATCGGCTGTTCCGACTCAGCAGAAGTATGTGCTTTCTGTAGAACGTCAGCAGAAGATTAAAGAGGCTTTGTATCTGTTCTTGCTGAATAAGCGTGAAGAGAATGCGTTGACACAGGCTATGACAGAAAGTAATATGCGTGTGTTGGATGAAGCTACGGGTAGTTCAGCTCCTGTTGCTCCGAAATCGGCTATGATTATGCTGGCTGGTTTGATCCTGGGATTGGCTATTCCTGCCGGTATTTTGTGGCTGCGTTGGGCTAACGATACGCGTATCCGTTCTATGAAAGATGTGCAAGACCGTACGGCTCTTCCTTTATTGGGTGAAATTCCGGCATTGGAAAAGAATCAGGAGAAACTGGTTGTTAAGGAAGGTAGCCGTGATGCTGTCTCTGAGGCATTCCGTATTTTGCGTGCGAATATGGATTTTATGCGAGGTGGAGATGAACATATGCAGGTATTGTTGTTTACCTCAATGAATGCAGGTGCAGGTAAGACCTTTATTTCTTCCAATTTGGCGGCTAGTTTGGTGTTGACACATCAGAAAGTTGTTTTACTGGATTTGGATATCCGTAAAGGTACATTGGGTAAGCAGGCTGGCTATAGAGGTGAAGGTATCACGAATTATCTGTCGGGTAAAGTAACAGATGTAACTTCGTTGATCTGTCAGGATGAACTGGTTCCCGGCTTGGATGTGATTCATGCGGGTCCGGTACCTCCTAATCCGGCAGAATTGTTACAGAACAAACGCCTGGATGCCATGATCGCAGAATTGCGTACTCGTTATGATTATATCTTGTTGGATAACGTACCTGCCGGATTGGTGGCTGATGCGCAGATTGTAGCCCGACTGGCTGATTTGACTATCTGTGTCATTCGTGCCGGTGTGCTGGATCGTCGTCAGATTCCGGCTTTGGAAATGCTTTCACGTCGTTTCCCGAAATTCTCATTGGTATTGAACTACGTGAAAGGGCATCATGGTGGCTATGGTTATGGTTACGGATACGGCTATGGTTATGGCTACGGGTATGGTAATGAGAAGAAGAGAAAATAAACCATGTTTGGATTATTTGGAAAGAAAAAGATACTGAAAAGTGGACTGCTGGAAGGAATGACAGATATCCATTGTCATTTGCTTCCTGCAGTCGACGATGGAGCAGAAAATAAGGATGAGGCGTTGCAGGCATTGAGACTGATGGAGTCGATAGGCGTGCAGCGCCTTTTCTTTACACCTCATGTCATGGAAGAATTGACTTCCAATCGGGCTGATTTTCTTCGGGAGCGGTTTGAACGTTTCTGTTCTGAACAGTCGACGTCCATTGAATTGCGGCTTGCTGCCGAATATATGCTTGATCCTGCTTTCTCGGAACGCCGAAAAGAAGGATTGTTGACTTTCAATGGAACGCATGTACTGGTAGAAACCTCTTATCTGATGCCTCCTTTGGGGTTTCGTGAGATTTTGTTTGATTTGCAGGCCGAAGGCTATCAACCTATTCTGGCTCATCCTGAGCGTTACCGGTATATGAGTCCGGAAGATTATGACTGGTTGTTCGAGCATGGGATAGCTCTGCAGCTGAATCTGATGTCGCTGGCTGGTACGTATGGTCCGAGTCCATTAAGACGGGCGGAAGATTTACTGGCCAAGAGTTATTATACCTTTATAGGTTCTGATTGTCATCGGCGGGATGTGTACGAACGTTCCCTGCAACACCTGAAGGTTTCAACTGCACAGCTCAAGGCGTTGAACTTACTGGTTGAAAATAATAAGCGGCTGGCTCAGTAATCACTGCGCTCAGATGCCCCATCCTTCACGGTCCAGATTCCGGTAATGAATGGCTTCTGCCAGATGATTGGACTGAATGGATGCCGAACCTTCCAGATCTGCAATTGTCCGTGATACTTTCAATATCCGGTCGTAAGCACGGGCGGATAAGTTCAACTTCGTCATGGCATTCTTGAGTAGTTTTAATCCTTCCGCATCCGGTACGGCATAGGTATGTAATAGCCGGCTGTTCATTTGGGCATTACAATAGAATCCCGGATGTATTCTGGCTCAGCAGACCTTCCTCGGCGGCAGCCTCGATGTCGCTGTCCATGAA
>OGYL01002170.1_pt1 | contig 14127 bp, 4 predicted proteins | sample 1576541 | NCBI WGS metagenome assembly OGYL01 (sample SAMEA3541551, study PRJEB24748) | human gut metagenome | biome: human gut; feature: human-associated habitat; material: faeces | place: China | collected 2012 | reverse complement strand
CCAGGCGGCGGGCACCTCCGGCTGGGGTGGGACGGTCCCGCCGATGACCGCGATCACGTCCTCCGGCGTGACGGCACAGGGGCAGAAGTCCCGGGCCATACGGTTAGCGGAAGTGGTATAGAAGCTGTTGCCGGAGAAGAAGTCACGGGGTGTGCCCTCCGCGACGATGCTGCCGTCGAAAAACAGGGCGCAGCGGTGGGCATACCGGGCACAGAAGGCCACGTCGTGGCTGACCATCACCACCGTCGTGCCGGCGGCGGTCAGCGTGGAAAGAATAGCGGCAAAGGACTGCTTGAAGGCGGCGTCCAGGCCCTTGGTGGGCTCGTCCAGCAGCAGGATATCCGGCTGGTGCAGCAGCACCTTACCCAGGGCGGCCCGCTGCTGCTCGCCGCCGGAGAGGTCATAGGGATGACGGTCCAGCAGCTCGGTCAGGCGGCAAAGGGCCGTCACCTGTTCTACCCGGCGGTCACGCTGGTCTTTGGGGAGGTCCGTGCCGTCAAAGGATTCGTACAGGTCCTGACGGACCGTGTTTTTCACGAACAGAGCCTGCGGGTCCTGGGGCAGAACGCCGATGCGGCCCGTATGGGTCACGGTGCCCCGCTGGGGCGTCAGCGCACCGGACAGCAGGCCCAGGGTAGTGGACTTGCCCGCGCCGTTACCGCCCAGCAGGGCCAGCAGCTCTCCCCGGCGGGCCTGAAGGTCCAGACCGCGGACCACGTCCGGCTGGTCCGGCTCATAGCGGAACCAGAGACCCGCGCCGGCAAGGGCGGTATCCCCGGCGGGATACACCGGCTCCGGCGGCAGCGGGCACAGGGGGTGTTCATCGCACCAGCCGGACAGGAAATCGCGGCCCTCGCGGACGGTGATGGGGCAGGGCGCGTCGCTGTCCACCCCGGCCCAGATACGGACGGCGGCGGGCATGGCCAGGAACATGTCGTGGCCGCGGCCCCGCAGGGAACGGCACACCGCCTCCGGCGCGCCGGCACAGAGGAGATGGCCGCCGTCCAGCACGGCGGCGTGGGTGGCCAGGGGCAAGGCCTCCTCGAGACGGTGCTCCGTCAGGAGGACGGTGATGCCCAGCTCGCGGTTCAGGCGGCCCACGGTCTGCAAAAAGTCGGCGGCGGCAATGGGGTCCAGCTGGCTGGTGGGCTCATCCAAAATCAGCAGCCGGGGCTGGAGCACCATGACCGAGGCCAGGGCCAGCAGCTGCTTCTGGCCGCCGGAGAGCTCGTCCACTTTCTTATGGAACCAGTCCTGGATGCCGAAGAAGGAGGCCATCTCCGCCACGCGGCGACGGATGGAGGGCGTATCGCAGCCAAGGCTCTCCAGTCCGAAGGCCAGCTCATGCCAGACCTTGTCGGTGACGGTCTGCTCCTCCGGAGACTGAAGGACGAAGCCGATATCAGCGGCCTGCCGATGGGGCGGCAGGTCATCCAGCGGCTGACCGTCGAAGAGGATACGGCCCTCGGCCGCACCGTGGGGGCGCAGGGCGGGCTTCAGCTGACGGAGAAGCGTGGTCTTGCCGCAGCCGGAGGCACCGCAGAGGACCCAGAACTCGCCCTGACGGACCGTGAGGGACACATCCGCCAGCGCGGGGCAGGGCTGCTGGGGGTAGGTGAAGCCAAAATGCTCCAAACGCAGCAGTTCAGGCACGGGGCGTCCCTCCTTTCCGGACGAGATAGCGGCGCCGGGACAGGGCGTCCAGCAGCACCGGCGTAAAGCAGAGCAGGCCGTAAACGGCGAAAAAGCTGACCGTCAGCGGTGTGACGGGGCCGCTGAGCAGCATGGGGTAATACTGAAAGCGCAAGCCGCCGGCCAGACCGCCGCCCAGCAGATACAGGCCGCAGAAGGCCAGCCAGAGGGCAACGGCACCGTCCCGCCGATCAAACCGGTAGAGGGAGAAGGAGGTCCTCCCCGGCAGGCCATAGCCCCTGCAGCGCATACTATCGGCGGTAATGAGCCCGCTTTCCAGGCTCCAGGTGACGACGATGGAGAACACACGAAGGGCGCTTCTGACGCGCCGGGCCGGGGCGCCGGTCTGGGTATCACGGCCCAGATGCCGCTGGGCCTGGGCCACGGCACGGAGCCGCCGGACAAAGCGGGGCACAAAGCGGAGGATCATGCTCAGCAGCAGGGACAGCGCCGGGATGACGCGGCCAAAGAGGTACACCACCTTGTCCGAGGTGATGACATCAGTGACGCAGACGAACCACAGCGCCACGGTGCCCAGCATGGCGCCGGCGGCCAGACCGTAGAGCAGACTCTCCAGCGTCAAAGGATTACCGGAGGGCAGGTAGGCCAGAATGGTGACGCCCTGGTGGACAAAGGCCGGGTTCAGGGCCGCCGCCAAGAGGGCCATGGGCAGCAGCCACAGCAGGTGGCGGCGCAAGCCCTTGCCGCCCAGCAGACGGGCAACATACCACCCGCCGCCCAGCGTCGACAGAACCAGGCACACCGGGTGCATCAGCAGCATCGCGCAGGCGATGACCAGGGCGAAATAGGCAAAGCTCACCGCCGGATGGCAAGTGCGCAGCGTATCGTCCATGGGATCACCTCCTGAAAATCGTTGTCTTAACCTTTTAATTATACCCTGCCGCCAGGGGATACGTCAATCCTGCGTGCGGAAAAAGGGCGGCAAAAGCCGCCCTTTTGTCAGCCCATGTAGGTATTGCCCACGTCTGCACCCATATTACAGGTGTAGAGCCACTGGATGTTCTCGCCGCCGGAGAGCGTATAGCTGTCCGCGCCATAGTTGGGGAAGGTTCCCCCCACGCAGTACATCCAGCCGGAGCTCCTGCCCACATTTTTTTCGAACAGGCCGTTGATGCCCCTGACATAGTTGCCGCTGGAGCTCACCGGGATACCCGCGTCACCGCAGGCCCGCTTCAGTACGGACATGACAGACTCACCCTCGGTGATGGTCACCGTGGTGGACAGGATCACGCCGTCGGCGGGGATAAGGCCCTTCACGCCGTCGGAGCACTTGTCCATATTATCAAGCACCGTGGCGCAGGAGATGTACAGCGATACGGATGCCGCCGGTGCAGGGTCAGGTGCAGGCGTGGGATCGGGGCCCGGCACAGCGGGCTGCTGCGCCTGCTCCTGCTGTTTCTTCTCTTCTTCCAGCCGCTTCTGCTCCTCCAGGCGCTTGGCTTCCTCCTGCTTTTTGGCGTCCTCCTCGGCCTTTTTGGCATCATCAGCCGACTTCTGCTTGTCAGACTTCTTGTCGTCCACGGCCTTATCCTCAGTCTTTGCCGCGTCCTGCTTGCCGTCAGCCTTGGTGGTGCCCGTTTCAGCTGTGTCGTCCTTCCTGGTGTCCGCGGTCTGCTCCTGCGTTGCCGTGGGAATGTTGCCGGGGGCGTACGATACGGTCTTTTTTCCGCAGGCGGCGCAGGTCAGCAGCAGGGACAGCGCCAGCGCCAACAGCCAAAATCGGTGGTTTTTCTTCATATCTCTCATTTCTCATAAAAGCGCCATACGCAGAGGCGCTTTCGCGCCCCTGCGTCGGCTGTTCTGTTGTTACTTGGAAACGCGCTTCCGCTTATGGGTCAGCGCCACAACGGCTGCCGCCGCCAGGACCGCGCTGCCCAGCCACAGCACCATCTGACTGTCGTCCGCCGTGTTGGCGGAGTCCTTCTTGCCGCTGTCAGCCGTACCGCTTCCACCGTAGTAGTACCCGGAGGAGACCGTCTCATAGGAGACGATGGCGAAGGCAGACGCCTTGTCCGTCTGGAAGGTCAGGACGTAATTGCCCTTGGTGCCGCCCAGTGTGGCGGACAGCTCGGTAGTGGTCACGTTGCCGTTGATGTCGGTGTGACTGCGCACCACGCAGACGCGCTTGCCCTGAAGGGCTGCGTACAGCTCGTCGGTGATGGGGATGGTCACGGTGACGCTGTGGGGCAGCTCGATAAGCTGTGCCACGGTCTTGCTCTCGTCCCCCTCCGTCTTGACCAGCGCCACAGTCACGTCTACGACCTTCTCCAACTGCGCGTTCTTGCGGGATTTGTCTCCGCGCAGGGCGTCCAGCTTCTCGGCCAGCTTGGTCAGTTCCTTCTTGTCCTCGTCGCTGGCGTTCTTGGCCGCCTCGGTCAGGGCGCTCTTGCCGCCGTCGGCGGCCTTCTGCTCGTTGGTGGGCTGGAGCGTATCCGCCACGGTCACGGTGATCGCGCCGCTGCTCACCGCCGCCTTGATATCCGCCAGCACTTCGTCGGTGATGGTGCTGTCGGCCTTGATGACCAAGCCGCCGCCCGCGGCGGTCTTGTTGTCTTTGCTGTCCACCTTGATGGTGTCGCCCTTGACGTCCGCCAAGGGATTCTTTACGCCGCAGGTGGAGCAGACGCCGTTCTCATAGGTGTGCTTGCCGGTAGCCGGAATGACCGTGCCGGCAGTGAGAACCAGCCCGCAGCGCTTGCAGTAGGTCTCCGCCGTACGGCCGGAGGCGTAGCAGGTAGCCGCCACGGTAGCGCGGGTGGCCTCGTCGTGCCCCAGCGCCGCGATGACCCAGCTACCCTTGACGATCTCGGTCTTGGCCGCCGCGTCGCTGAAGGACTTACCGCAGCGGGCGCAATCCCAGTGTGCGCTGTTGCCGGGGTCGGTGCAGGTGGCCGCCTTGGCCGCCGTGGCAGTCATGCTGTGCCCCAGAGACGGGACGATCATCGTCTCCTCCGTGCCGCAAACGCTGCACTTACGGGTGCTGATACCGCTTTCGGTGCAGGTGGCCGCCTTGGTCACCGTCCATGCGCCGAAGTTGTGGCCTGCGGCGGGAACAGACTTTTCCTCCACGGCGCCGCAAATGGAGCAGATCCGGCGGCTGACGCCGTCCTTGGTGCAGGTAGCGGCCACGGTCACTTTCCACTCGCCGAAGCGATGGGCGCAGGCGGCGTCGGTCATATCGTAGAGGGCGTTGGCCTTCTCGGTAAAGCGCGCATAGGCGGCCATGGCGCAAAGCGCCTGCTCCGTGGCCATCTCGTTGACGGCCTTGTCTGCGAACTGATGCTTAAAGCCGCCGTTCTCCGCCACGCGGTACTGCAGGAGGTTCCCCAGCACGCTCAGGGTCTTCCCCTCCACGGTCTTGGTAAAGCGCGCGTCCGTGTTGGCATCCAAATTCAGGGCGGAAAGGGCGATGACCACCTGCGCGCAGCTCTCGGAGGAGTCGTAGCCGCTTTGATACTTGCCGGAGAGCCAGTTGAGGGCTTTCTCCACGGCGGTGTTCACGGTTTCATTGCCGCTGTCCTTATGGTAGGGTGCCAGCGCCTGCAGCGCCATGGCGGTCATGTCCACGTCGCCGACGGGTTTTGTGTCGGCGCTGGCGCTCCAGCTGCCGTCTTTGTTCTGCTGTTCAAGAACAGCCTGCACCAGCCAGGAGGTGTCGGAGGTGTAATTGCGACTGTTGAGCGCCAGCAGGCCCATGACGAGGCCGTTGATATCCGTTTTACTGGTATCGGTGACCTTCATGATATCCTTGTCCTGCAGCGCCGTCAGCAGGTTTTTGCCGCCCACGTTGGCGGGGTCCTTGCCGATGGCGGTAAGGGCCAGAATGATACGCTCGTTGTCGGTGACGGTGGGGTTACGGCTCTCGGGATCGACAAGAACGCCGTCCGCGCCCATATTCTTCTGCACATAGGCCACGACCTTCTCATAATAGGCCGCGATATATGCCTCGGACAGTGGCACCTTGGCGCGAGCCTGTCCCAGTACCGCCCATTCGCCGAAGAGATAGCTGACGACCGGGGCGCTCACCGCGCTTTGGATATACGCCTTGGCGCCGGCATACGCCTCATCGAAGCCGGGCACTTCCGTACCGGGCACCGTGGGATCCGTCGGGTCCAGCGGAATATAGGTGTCGGTAAAGAACAGGCGCAGGGTGTCGCCGTCCTTGAGATAGGTGTTGTCCAGCGTGGTCTTGGGCAAAGTCTCGGTGCCGCTCTTGACGGCGAGGCCGAACATCCAGCCGGAGGACTTGCCGTCGCCCTTCTCCTTGAGGGTGTGGCCGCTTGCATCGGTGATGCTCTTGATGTAGGCGCCGCTGCCGGTATAGGTGTAGTTGGCACTGTCCAAGCACGCCTTCACAGCGTCCCAAGCGGTGGGATCCTCGTTGACCTTGCCGGTGAAGGTAAAGTCGGAGATTCCCGTGAAGGTATGGCCGTTCTTGTTGTAGCCGTCCACCTTGACCTTCACGGTGAGGGTCTGATTTTCGTTGGGGTCAACGGCGTTCTTCTCGCCGATCACCGTCAGGTCGATGTGGATGGGCTGCTTGTAGAATTGGGCAAAGTCCTTGTAGCGTTCCTTGGTCTCCTCGGTGCCGTTGATGCCGAACTTTTCCCAATACTGGGCGTACTTGGTGTAGGTCAGGACACTGTCCAGCGTAACTGTCGTATTGTACTCCGGCCGGTGCACACGCAGGAGCTCATTCTCGATGACGGAGGGTCGGGAGGATCGGAAGCAGCGGTATTTCTCTGTATCGAGCCAGCCGGGGATATCGTCGGCCTCGATGCCGTCGAAGGTCATATTCACCGTGCCGCGGACGTATTTCAGCGTGCCGTCCTCGTTTTTGCAGATCTCCGCGAAGGGGTACAGGTCGGAGGTGACCTTGGTCTTATCCGTATTCTCGTTCCTGATACCGTTCCAGTAGGCGTTCTCGGTCAGCGCCTCCGTCATAAAGGTGGCAGCGTCATCCAACTCCTGCTGGGCAAAAGGCTGAATGGTGAAGCTGAACTCCTGCCGCGCCAGCAGAAGGCCGGAACTGCGGGTGGTGATGGTCACCACATACTTCGCCTTCACCGGCTCCTCACCGGGCAGCGGGCGGTAGACCATGGCGTGATACCCGTTGAAGTCCAGCACATCCGGGGTGAGGCTCACCATCGTGACCTTCTGGTTATAGCTGTCGCTCATGATGCCCGTTTGCTCCAGAAGAGCGGGTCTGGGCATCTGCATATCGTCGCTGACGGCATCCAAATTCACGGGCTTTGTCTTATCCACAAAGTCACGCAGGAGCCCCTGATACTTCTCCGCCAGAGCGGTTTGCATCTCGCTGGTCACGCTGCTGTCGAAGGGCGCAACGGTGGCGTCAAAGAACACATCGGCATAGACCTCCACGCCGTTGTCGCCGGTGATGTGCGCCAGCGTGTAGTCATCGAAGCCGTCATAGGTCACGCGGGCGATCAGCCGGAACTTGCCGGCCTTCTCGGGCAGCGGCGCGCCGTCGGCGGGCTGCAGGGGGCGGTTGACGGTGCCCACGCCGGCGCCGTTGGTGCCGTTGGTGATGTAGAGCCACTCGGTGTTCCGGGTGCCCCACTGCACCTTCACATCATAGCGCCCCGCAATGCCGGAGGGAAGCGTGAGGTTGGAGGTGATGCGGTCGTTCACGGTGTAGAGCGTCCAGCCCGCCACCTCGCTTTGGGTGGCCCCGTTGGTATTCTCGCCGCGGATGAGTTCCCAGTTCAGGGACTCGGCGGCGCTCTCCACCAATTTCTGCACAGCATCGGCGCTGCGTCCCACGGTGCCTCGCAGGGTGATCTCCTTGGTGACCCCGGCATAGGTGATGCGGAACTTCAATCCCGTGTACTGCACGGTCTGGCGGGCGGTGCCGTCACCGGTGAAGTAGGTGATGTCGCCGTTGTCGGCAATGTACTTTACCTTGGTATCGTCAAAGCCGTTTGCCTTGGCGCTGCCGTTGACATAGGTGATCTCGGCCCTGTCCGCCACATCCGCATAGCCCTGCTCTGCCAGCAGGCGGCAGAAGGCGTCGGTGATGTTGGTTTCATCATAGAGTCCCACACCTTGCAGGGGCTGCACGGCAATATTCTTGCGCGTGAACTCGGCGGCAATGTCCTCCAGGGTCTGCACCTTTTCCGCATTCTCGGACCAAAGGCACAACTTGAAGGTCTTGACCTTCGTGGCCGCGCCGCTTTGGAGAGTGGCGGTGAGGGTCACCGTGACCTTATCCTTCGCAGGCGCGGTGAGCGCGCCGGTGGCGGTGTTCACCAGAGCGTTATCCGCCGTCCATGCGAGGGAAACGGTCTTTTCCGCCCCGTCCACGGGAACGGTGGCGCTCGCGGGCAGGGTCAGGAAGCCGGTATAGGTCTGCGCACTCTCGTCCTCCTCCGGGTCGCCGCTCACCGGGGTAAGGCCGCGGAGCTGATAGACGCCGGAGGCATCGGCCTTCAGAAGGTCTGCATTCTCGGCATCGAGCCCCAGTTCCTTATAGAAGTGCTTTTGCAGGGCGGTCAGGAAGTAGTCGTGCGGGTTCGTGACCTCTTCGCCGGGCTCTTCGATGCCGTATTTCTCGCAGAGGTCGGCCTTATCGTTATAGTCCGCAAGGTCATAGAGTTCCAGCACATTCTCGGCATACCAGTCGGCCTTGGCTTTCTTGGCGGCGTCGGCGGCGCTCATGCCGCGAAGCTGCACGGCGTTGGCGGCGGCGGCAGTGGCCTTGAGGTCGTCGGCGGAGAGCACGGTGCCGCCCTGCCAGGGCAGAACGGGGAAACCGCCGTTGAGGGTACCATCATCCTGATTCATGCCCATGTCCACGGCGAACTCCGCGGAGCGCATATAGTCCGCGGTATGGGCGGTCATACCAGCCGTCACATTGCCCATAGCAGGTACATGAGCCACGGTATCCAGATAGACACAATTGGTGATACTCGTCCCGCTGTCAACCGTACCTACCACCGCGCCAATACCGCTTTCCGGGCCGGTGACGGTTCCAATAACGTAGCAGTTGATAAGCGCTCCCCATTTTTCATAGTAAGAAGAACCCTTTACAGCGCCCGCGATACCGCCGATCGCTTTGTTGGTGGTCTTTGCAGGGTCTGCATAGACCTTACCGGTGGAATAGCAGCTCTCCACCTTACCATAGGTATAACCCACGATACCGCCGACACTCAACGTCGAACTGTAAGAGCCCGTTGTATTCTTGATACTGCCGGTGTTCACGCAGTTCCGTACAACGCTGTTCTTCCCCTCGTTCTTACCCACGATGCCTCCGGTAGCCCCCCAGCTAGAGCTATTGGTAACAGAACCACTGAACAGGCAGTTTTCCACGGTACCGTCGTTGAAATCCACGATGCCGCCCACAACACCATTGGCAGTAAGCACGGCATCCACACTGAGGTTTTTCACCTTGCCCGTGCTGTCTACATAATCAAGCAGTCCCTTGGAGCCCTTCAGGCCACTGACGGTGTAGTGATGCGCTTCATCGCCGTCCAACGTGCCCGCGAACTTGTTGCTTTCGGTGCCGATGGCCGTCCATGTCTTATCGTTGAGGTTGATGTTGGCGGTGAGTTTGCCGCTGATGGCTTTCTGCCCGCCGTTAACCGCATCGGCAAACCACGCCAGCTTCGCGGCGGTATCGATCAGGTAGACACCGCTCTTGTCCTGCGTGGGCGCGGTCTTGGTCGTGCCGTCCCAGCCCGCACCGGCATAGGTCAGTGTTACCGTGATGGTGTCGTTTTTGGCAGCGGTAAAGCTGCCGCTGACCGTGATATAGTCCGCCTTGGCGACGGTATAAGCATAGGTCTCGCCGGCGTAGACGATGTATGCGCCGTTCTCGTCTGCTGCGATCGTGCCGCCCACGGGGTGAGTCAGCGTAACAGACGCATCCGCCGGATCAGCTGCAAACTTCACCTGGTACGCCGTCAGGGCAGTGAGGGCCACATCCTGATCCACGTTCTTATCCGTGACGATGATCTTGCCCACCTTGGTTTGATAGCCGTACTTGCTGACCGTGTAGGTGTACACTCCGGAGGGGACCGCATACTTACCGTCGGTGCCGGTGATGGCTGCACCGCTGGCATCCTGCAAGACGACCGTGCAATCCTCCGCGCCGGTGACATTGAGGGAGATGGTGTAGACTGGGGAAACGGTAAAGTCTTTCAGCTTGACATTATAATAGCTGGAACCGCTGAAGGACAGCGTCAGTTCATCGCCCTTTTGCAGCACCGTGCTGAATGTTTTCCACTCTGATTCATCGTAGGCCGTCAAGAGTGTCTTGCTCCCGTTCTTTACAGTGAATTCGTAAGAAGAATAAGAGCTTTCATACCCTTTGGAAAAATACTGGAAGGACACAACGCACGGCTTTCCCGCCGTCAGCTTCATAGTCGTTGTGCCATAGCTTTTTTTGCTCTCCAGATAATTTCCGTCGGCATCCCGCACCGGTTCAAAGCCGTATCGTGTGCCGTTCTCGGCGGTGATACCGTCCAGGCGGGCAAAGAAATCGTCAAAGGTCAGCGACTTGACGAACTCCAGGCCTATGGTCTTGGCAGCCTTGACCACAAAACTCCCGGTCAAGGTATCGCAGCCATCCAACTTGGCCGTGTAGGTATAGTCCCCGGCGGGGAGAGTGCAGTTCGCGCCGCTGCCTGTGTAGGCGGTGATACTGCCGGAATTGACGGTGATGGTCGGTTCGGCGTTCACACCCTCCGGCTTGGTGATGTTGAAGGTCACCGTCTGCTTTTCCAATTCAGTCAGCGTGACGGTCTTGTTCACATCGCCGGTCTCAACTTTGATCGTGCCGGTGGCCATCTCATAGCCAAACTTGCTGACGGTGTAGGTATAGTCGGTATTCTTGGCAGCGATATAGACATTCTTGCCTTTTTCGCTGTCCGCAGACTCCTTGTAAACGGTGGTGTTTCCCTGTTTCAGTGTTACCGCCGCATCATCGGGGGTAAACTTCAGGGTAATGACCGGCAGTTTGACAAGGGTAACATTGACCGTTTGATTTTTGGCGCTCATGGTCACCGTGCCGGTGGCGGGCTCATAGCCCTTTTTGCTGACGGTATAGGTATAGTCCGCCGCGGCTTTTACGGCGAATACGCCATTGCTGCCGGAGACGGCTTTGCCTTCCTTATCTTTCAGAGTGACCGTCGCGTCCGTCTGGTTCGGCGCTATGGTCAGCGTGTACAGCGGGGAGACGGTGAAGTTTTTGAGCCAAATGCAATCGCTGCCTTTAGCACCGGAAGAGTCTTTCTTATAGGCAATGGTAAACTTATCTCCAGCGTTGACAGCCTGCTCATAGGTCGTGTACGCGCTTTGCAGCCCACCTATCGTTTTCCCGCCGTTGATTTTTATACCATCCCAATCATTACTTGCAGAACCCTCGCTACTGACCTTATAGTCAAAGGAAAGCAGCATTTTAGGCGCATTCGGAAGGAAGGTGATGGTAACCGTCACGGTGGTACTGTCCATCCCTGCGCTGTTTGATCTCAATGCGTTTTCATCCGCATCGTCCACAAATTCCTTGCCATTGCCGCCGGTGTACTTGCCTGTATGACTGTACTCCACGGTGGCATAGCCTTCCAAGGCATTAAAGGCCTTGCTGGGGAACAGTTTTTTATTGATTTTTACGCTATATGTAGTCTCTGCGCCCTTATAGTGCACAGTCAGCGCTTGGTTTTCCGCCACATTGACAGAATTGAAGCCGGTGACGGTGAAACCCTCTGTGATGTCCTTGGTGCTGTTGTCGGTATAGGTGACGGTCACGGTCAAACCGGCGGTGTCGAGTGCATCGCCTTGTTCAAACTCCGTTTTGTGCGTGCTGCCGTTTTTCACCGCAATGCTCTGCACCTTTTTCAGCGCCACGGTTTGGGTGCTGTTCTCGTCGGGAGTCACTTCGCCGGAGGCGGGCTCATAGCCCTCGTCGTCACTGACGGCGGTATAGGTGTACGTGACGCCTTTCAGCAGCTTATAGATGCCGTCACTCTGCGGCTCGATCACCGTGTCGCCCCGCTTGACGGTCAGGGCCGCACCCGTGGGCGTGACATTGAAGGTCACGTTCACCCAGGCAGAGGTATCCTTCTCCAGCGTAACGCTAACGCTGTTGGGATTTGCCACGGGGTTGTCCTTGTTCGTCACGGTCACGCTGCCGGTCTGCTGCGTGTAGCCGGGGCAGGACACGATGTAGGAATACGGTGCATCGGCGGCGGGCAGCGCCACGGTGGTGGAGCCGGTATAAGTGCCGCCGTTTATCGTAAGCACAGCATTCTCGGGCTGAATGGTAAAGGGTACCGCCGCGGTGGGTGTCTCCCAGCTGAGGGCGGGATAGTCGCCGGCCTTGGCCATGAAGGCCTCCCCTAACTGGGCTGCAAACGCGGGGGATTTCATTTCCTCGGCGGATTTGGGAGTAGACTCCGTTTCAGCATCATATACACCTTTTAGGTTGTCAACAGCAATAAAATAACAGTTAGAAACGGTAACGCCATAACCATAACCAGCAATTGCGCCATAATTTGTCGTGGACTTTGTTACTATCTGTCCAGCATTATAGCAGTTGCTGATTTTTGCACTGGGAGCATTTCCAGCAATACCACCCAAACACACACCCTTACCGCTTCGATCGCTGGAAATCGTGCCAATGTTGTAGCAGTTTAAAATCTTGGAACCATTGGAGGTTTCTCCGGCAATGCCACCTATCCATCTGCCATCAGCACTGGCACCTTTGATTGCAGCGGTATTCTTACAATTCTCAATGCTGCCCGCATTTTTTCCGGCAATACCGCCAACATATTTTTTCCCTGTAACGGTTCCCGCAATCCCAAGATTCTGGACTTTGCCGGAAGCCGCAATTTTTGAAAACAGCGCTTGACATTCGCCTGCTTCATTCTCAAGTGCCAGCGTCACGGTGTGGCCGTCGCCGTCAAAGGTACCGGAAAAGTCCTCGGCATAGGGCGCCGTGACGATGATGTCCGCCGTCAGCGTATAGCTGCCGCTGGCGTCCATCGCCGCAAACGCCTCCGCGGAGCTGACAGTTCCTTCCGCCAGCGCCACGCCGCCGCTGCTGGTCATTTGGGGCGCAGGCGTTTCCACAGCAGGCTCCTGCTGCTCCTGCGTCTCCTCATTCCCGGCAGGGACGGTGTTCTCCGTGTCCGCCGGAGCTATCTGTTCCTGCTGGGTCTGCTGCTCCTGATCCGCGGCCAGCGTGTCGGCCAACACGGAGGTGGGCAGCAGGCTGACGACCATCACGACGGTCAGCAGCCAGCTTATGACTCTCTTCCTCATATCTCTTTCTCCTTTATGTAAATTTTTTGTCGACGTGAGGGGGTGGGCGGGGATGCGGCAACATCCCCGCCCCACTTATGGAAAAGCACGCGGCCAATGGCCGCCTCAGCTTGACAAAGGGGCCCCATCTGTACAGTTTCACTGCGCAGATGGAAAGCGCACGGCGCCTCAGCTTGACAGTCGAGTTTTCCGCACCGCTTCGCTGTGTATGGCAGCGTGTCAGCCTGGCAAGGGAAATGTTTTTCATGCAGGGCATGAAAAACGGGACAGAGTGCACTCTGTCCCGCAAAAATGAAACGCTGCCCGGCGCAAAGCCGGACAGCGAACGCAATAGATACGACCCCTGCACCACGGAAAGACGTCGCCGCCCCCGCCGCCCGCCCAAAAGGGCCGGCCGCGAAAAAGGCGGTGCAAAAAACACCGACCTCCCGTTCAGGAGGTCAGCGTGGTACATCTACATGGTGGTACAAGATTCCCGCACACGGAGAGCGCGCCCGCTGCAACTTTGTCCTACACAATGCAATTCTCCTGGCTCGCGCCGCGGGGGGCAGACATCCCTCCTCGTTTGCAGCCTACCTTCTCATGGGCTTACCCACAATGGCGGACTTTCGTCCCGGCGGCTCTCGCCGCTTCGGTGCATCCTTGCGCTCACAGTACCGGTCGTGCGGGGTTTGGCTACCCCTTTCCTTCTATGCCGACGCCTGGCCCGTGGTGGGCTGTACGGCCGCCGGCGACATTGGATCAACAGACTGTTTATTTACTTGTCAGCGACATTATATTACAGGAATTGGCAGTTGTCAACCCTCCTCCCTATCCCAATGCCACGTCCAGGATCATCATTACGGTAAAGCCTGCGGCAAAAGCCAGCGCCCCCGGGCCGGGATCGCCGCGCGTGGGCAGCAGCTCGGCGGCTACCACATAGAGCATGGCCCCGGCGGCAAAGCCCAGCAGCCAGGGCAGCGCCGGAACGATGAGCGCTGCCGCCAGCACTGTAACGCCGGCGGCCAGCGGCTCCACCGCGCCGGAGAGCACACCGCCCAGAAAGGCTCTTCCCTTTCCTGCGCCGGCGGTACGCAGAGGCAGGGCCACGATGGCGCCCTCCGGCACATTCTGGATGGCGATGGCCAGCGCCAG
>OGYL01002169.1_pt1 | contig 14131 bp, 23 predicted proteins | sample 1576541 | NCBI WGS metagenome assembly OGYL01 (sample SAMEA3541551, study PRJEB24748) | human gut metagenome | biome: human gut; feature: human-associated habitat; material: faeces | place: China | collected 2012 | reverse complement strand
AAATTTGCTCTCCGACGCCGGGTGCCGTAGGTTCAAATCCTATCAGGCGCACCAATGGGAAATTGCTTCAAACTCAGTATTGATGCTGGTTTGAGGCTTTTTTCTTGTGCTCTAAACCCACTGTAAATAATTGTAAAATATACAGTAATAAACCATAATAAACAGTCAAAATGTAGTCAAATCTGTAGTCAAAAATAATCTTAGTTTTTCGCTATACTGCTGCATTTGAAATAAACTCATTAAGTCGTTCTGCGTTTAATTTTTTGTGTTGTTTATCGAGATGTGTATAAATATCCATTGTAACTGATATTGAACCATGTCCCAAATAACTCTGAGCTGTCTTTACATCGACGCCTGCTTTATACAGAATTGTAGCATAAGTATGACGAAATTGATGCATTGTAAAATTATAATCGATATTAATATTTTTATATTTTTCTTTCATATACAGTTTAAAATTTTTTATGAAACTCTCGTATAATCTTCTTATACTGACTAAAGTATGTAATGCCCCATGATTGTTTTTGAATACATAATCATTTGGTTCCGCATCTTTCGGCTTTGTTAAGTATGGTTTTAACATATCTAACAAAGGGACTTCTCTAATCCCGTTGGCGGTCTTTGGCGATTTAATTTTTGGTCTATTGTTTATAAATTCAATTGCCTTGTTTACATGGATACATGAATTTTTTAAATCTATATCATTCCATGTTAATGCAATTGCTTCTCCGCGTCGCAATCCAGTATATAGCAACGTTAAAATAAAGCTACCATTTTTATACCCTCTACAAAATTCTTCTATATATTTTATTGTTTCGTCTGGAATAGATGTTCTCTTTGGTTGTTCCTTTTGGGGAATAATTACGCCGTTGCATGGATTTTTATATACTAATTGCATTTTAATTGCAGATTCATAGATTTGGTTCAAAGTAATTTTAAACTTTTTTAAAGTTGAAGTTGAGTAAATTTCTGAAAGTCTATTTAATGTAATTTGAACTATGTTTATCTTTAAATCTGTTAAATTATAAAAACCAATCAAAGGCTTAATTTGATTATTTATGATAGCCTTATACCTTTGTAGGGTATTGTATCCAACATTTTGTTTATATATTTTTAGCCATTCATCTGCCCATTCTCCAACAGTCATCTTATCATTTTCAACAAATTGACCGGTATCAATAGCTATTTTTATATCCCTCTCTTTTTTTCTACCTCCTTTATTGTTTTCCCATAAATTGTTTTTCTTTTTTGTGTTCCGTCTGGCAGATACCCTATTGCTATATTTTTGCAATACCTACCGTCCGATCTTTTTTTCATGTGTATATACTCCCTTCTAACAAATAGAGCACATACAATACCATTTACATAATATCATATGTGCTCGGATAGCGTCAAGCATATTTATAAGATTTGAGGTGTTGTTTATTTCTCCATTTATAATATTGCTCTAAATCAACATACCAGTGTCCGCAAAGATTGTACGCCGGGAAGTCATTTGAGTGAACCCATTTTAACGCCGTTGTTCTTGGGACATCAAATTCTTTACAAAAATTTGTTAATCTTAGCTGCTTTTTATTTTTTATCTGTGCTTCCAAATCCACCATTCCTTATTGCATCGGTTTCATCTTGATCTGTTTCATAATACCTGCAAATGATTCCTTGACAAAATGCAGAGCCTTCTTTTAATTTAATATCTTCACCATTTGCTAAAGGTGAATTATTAACGAGTTTAACGAAAATATGGCCTTCGTTGTCGGATAAAAAATAGTCCGCATCCACAATCCCACAAGTATTTGCGAGAGATATTCCATATTTAAAGCCCAAACCGCTTCTTGGGCATAACATTAAAAATTTATCGTCATCTAATATTACTCTTATTCCAGTTGCTATTGTCGTGCTTCTTCCATATGGAATAACAATATCATGTGGCAAATAAAAATCATAACCGGCAGAGCACCGTGTGCTCCTCTCTGGTAATTTTATTCGGTCATATTCTTCTCTGCTATGTACGGTATCTAAATTGTATCTCTTAAAACTTACTTTCTCAAATTTGTTCATTAACTACCTCCTACTTATTATTAAATTGTAATGTATATTGACACTCGCTTTAATTTTATATACAATAATTGTGCTGCTTCTATTTAGTTTGATGGTGGTAATCCACTATAAGTTGTAGCAGAAAGAGAGGACATTATTTGAAAGGTATTATTAGTGCTGCTGTGCAGTGCAACGGTCTTTACAGTTTGTTTGCAATCCTTGTAGTTTGCTTGACGATTATTGTTATAGCAATACTCGTTATCAAATGTGTAAAGATGGTTCTCAGCACCATTTCGCGTTATCATGATGCGACGTTAAAGGTTGGTGTAAATTCAGTTAACGCTGAGTTAAATTTACATAACAAACGATAAATCGTTTTCCTAGCTGTGTAACATTAACTTACACAGCTTCGTTTTTGCCCTCTCTTAATGCTATATAAACATTATAGTTTATATCAATTAATCATAATTAATCTATTTTAAATCAGACCTTTTGTCTATTAAGTCTTTTATTTTATTCTTGCTTGTTGATTTTCCGTCAATTTTGAACTTATATCCCGCTTTTATCATTGACGCAATCTCTCTGTCGTTTGGGATGCAAGAAATATACGTAGTGCTCATTATAGTTCTGCCTCTATCATTGATTACTTCAAATTTCATAATCTCAATCCTTTTCTATTTTATATAATTCACAATGACAATATCCCTCTTCTCCTCTCTCCATTTGGTCACGAAACTCTTTACAAATACATTTTGTATCTGGGGATTTAACAATTCTACAGGGGCAGTGTCCTGAATTTTCTTTTAATTTCTCTCTTATATTTGTTACATATTCTTTATCTGGATTTGTTGTTATTTTCATCATTAGCTAATTCTCCTTGCATATTGATTTGGACTTGCTAATTGCACGCCCAACACATCGTCATAATGCGATTTTTGATTAGGAATAAAACGCCCAAATTTTATGATTATATTTGGAAATTGCTTTAATATATCAATCTTATCTTGTATTTCTTTTTCTTTATAGCCCGTATAAATAACAACATCATCGTTCCAATGAGTCCTTAAATATGACACTAATTGTAATAAGTTATCCCATGCATCAAAAGGTTCAAGTCCGCCACAGACTATTGCAGAGGTTATAGGGTTATTCACATAACGATTTATAATTGTTTTAACCCCAACCTCAATATCTGGAGAGGTAGCAAGTGTAGCATTTTGACAAACTTTTCTTCCACATTCTTTTTCACATTTAAAAGTACATGTGGGAAAAATGATAAACATTGAAGGCTTCTTATATTGAATAAAGTCTTCTTCTATAAGTCCTTTAATTCGCATTTACATCTTCCCATTCTCTCATTTTATATTCCGACTTTCGTTCTTTTGAATAAGTTATCACAGGAACATAAAAGCCCACAATTCTCGAATATTCAGTGTGAACTGGTTTACCACATTCAGGGCAAGTTTTCCCAAAGAATGCGTGATTGTTTTTACAAGCCTGAATTTTAGTGTTAAATGCAAAGTATGTAACACCTTGGTCACTAATGTAATTCATCATATCCCATGCTTGTTCAAATGTGGTAAATGGAGCTTCTATATTGGCATGTAGAATACTTCCACCATTGCAAAAACCATCAAACAAAGCTGCAACTCTTACTCGTTCTTGTAATGTTGTCTTAATTCCTAATGGCATAAATTGATTGCCATACAAAGGTAAATCTACTACAGTTTTTCTTGGGTAGAAAATTTATCCTTCTTCATTAATTTAGCCGCCGCACTTTCTCCCGGTATTTGCTCGCAGTTTACTTGATAATCTTTATCAGCAATAAATTCTGATTTAGTAGTATGAATTACCTCAAAAACTTTGCGGCCGAATTCTTCTGCGTCCTTTGTGTAAAATGTGTTACCGAACTCGTCAATCCTTGTATAGCCGAATGTCTTCATTGTTTCATAAATACCAATAAATCCAATTGTATTATAAAGATGTTCAAAATCTACTAATCCAAGAGTAAAGTTTTTAAGTAATCCCTTTTCAACATTTCGTTTAATGATATTTCTAACAACGTCAAGAGTTTCTAAATCTAAAATTACCATCTCTTTCAAAGCAGATAAGTATTTTTCTTCTGTTTTATTTTCAAGAGCAATTCTTGCAAGATTGATTGTATTTACTTTTACAGAACCAACTTTTAACGCTGTCCCACCAATACTGTTAAAATATCCGAGGTCTTCAATGTTACTCTTTAATCTGCAGCAATTTGAAAGTGAAGTCACGGAGCTATCAATAAACAAGTTTGAATCATTCCATTTCATATTGTGTTTACAAGCCCAACGAGCAAATTCTTCATCTACAAATTTGCCATTCTTTTTAAGAAGAGAGATTGAGCTAACAGGGAAAGTCATCATATTTTTTGAACGAATACGACTCATTTCTTCTAAGTAAACTTTTTGGAAATCCATTATACCTTCTATTTCATCAATCATAAATGTTCCATTAGGGAACTCTGCCCCGCCAAACAAGGCTTCTAAATAGGCATGGTCAAATACACTTGTATTGGTAAAAGCTGATTGAATACCACTACGCAGAAATGGCTGATTAAGAGCATAAATTAATCTCTGGATTTGCTGTTTTGCATGTTTTATATTATCTGTATAAATATTATCATCGCAATCTTTTTTCCAAAAATAATACATATATGGAATCAGGTTGGGAAGTCCTACCGCCCCTGAACTACGATTACAAGCCCAGCTTACAAACTCTTTAACAAAATCTACGAATGTCTCAAGATGTTGCGGCGGTTCCGCATTGAAATTATCAATAAAATATAAACCTTTCTCTGCAAGGTCTTTTAAATCATAAGCAAAACAATAATGTACAAAACTTGTAGTGTTGGCATCGTGCATATACAAATGCCCATCCCACTCCGCTTTCAGCCAATCATTTGCAGTCGCGAAGCCATATTTCTCATTCAGTTCATGATAAATCTTATTAAACGCTAACAATTTTTGGTGGGGTTTTGGCATTTCATTAATAAGCGTTACTATATCTTTTTGCCCAACGTTTGCATTACCATCAATAGAAGAGTCGGCAACCGTATCTGTTTCAACAAAATTATCAATAAAATCAGTATAGCTTAGTTGTTCGTCTGAAAAACCATTGATTGTTGCCATTTCAGTTCCATAATCATTGAGTAGTCTATTATACGCCGTTGTAAAATTTCTGTTTAATTTAATATTTATCTCCATTTATTAACTCCTGTTCTGTTATTTGCCCATTCTACCGCGGTCGCAAAATCCATCATAATATTATCAATTTCAAGCACAGGAAGTAAATCAATGCCTTTTGAAATCATAATTTCTGTGTCGTCAACAACAGTATATTTAACATTAGCATCATCTAATTTCTTTTTTAAAACTTTGCATTTTGGGCAGTTGTTACTATATAATGTAATCATTTACTAATCCTCCTCTATATGTATCACGATAACCGAATAACATATTCTACAAATTCTCTTGCCCTGTTTCTCAAATCATCAAAACTACCATTATTTTCAACTATATAATCATAATCATAATTTTTTGCAGTCTGTGCATCTGCATGGTTTGACCTAATAGCTTCTACTCCATTCCTTATAACAAAAACTGTTTTTGCATTAAACGCTTGTTTCATTCTGTCAATTGCTGAAATTTCACGAGCATCTATAAATAAAAATTTATACTCATCATCAAACATACTAATTTGCTCATTATCCAAAAAATCATCTACTAAACTTTTTACATCTTTAAATGGCTGGTCGTTATATTCAGAAGACAGTGTGTTTAAATCTGCTAAAAACTTTCTGTCTCTTTCCGTTTTCCCTCCATCCCAGCCAAAATATTCCATAGCAGCTTCTTTACTATTTGAAACATAAGAATAATGCATTGATGGAATAAATTCTTTAACAAACTCAACAAATTTATCCTTACCACTTGTTGCAGCCCCGTTTAAAATAAAAATTCTTTTCATTCAGTGTTTTTCATCCTTTCTATCAATGGTCTTTCATACTTATGTAACTCTTCAACAATTAAGTCACTTGGTAATATATTTCTACAAAAATATGCACTTCCAAAATGATTTCCTTTGAATACCATTTTTAAAACAATTTTTATACCTATTATATCCTTGGATAGAATTACAAGGCAATAAAATCATAAATGCCTTTCCTAATTTATCTATTCTTTTAAGAATCTTATCTTTTTTACTGAAAGGTGGATTTGACACAATTATGTCGTAATCTTCTTCAGGCTCATAAGAAAAGAAATCTTTTCTTTCTGCTAAACTACTTCTAATTACTTTATATCCATTTTCTGTAAATGTCTGATAAAATGCAGACCATTCTTCATCAAATGGACACCATATTACTTTATCTTTTGATATATACTTTAATAGAGGTTCCACTGCATAAAAAGGAGTAAAAATCTCATCTCCACTTGCTGTTCTATTACAAGTTAAATACGCTGTATTTAATGCCATTTTTTAATTCACCTTTAGTCGCTGCGCAGCTTATCACCGGTGAACTATTTACCTTTCTTTGCTTCTATTTCATCAATTCAGTTATATAAATTTTCTAAGTTATCAAAATAATGTAATTTGTCTTCAAAATTTAGATTTAAATACTCTTTTATTTGCTCTTGCGTTAATATCCAAATACCCGTAGTAATTGTTTCTTTGTTATATGTATAAAAGCACTGAATTACTGTATCATGTCTTGAGCACTCTTTTCTCCTTAATTCTCTTTTATAGTTATTCAATAAGCTACCTCGTCCAAAAGTTTTCTCCAGATTTCGTTTTTACTATGTGATTCACACACGCTGTAATGATGTCTTTATACTCATGGCAATCAAAAACAATTTTATATTTTGCTCCACATTTGCATTTTGATAATAATATACTGGTATATCCTTTTGCTCCCGTATTAGGTTCATACTGTTCTCTTAATCCACGATAGATTTCATCTACATACAATTGATTGAAACATTCGGCGCAAACCATATTTTTAAATTGAATTTTAAATTTTTTCAATCTCTCACTTTCCTTCCACAACTATTATTTTCTGTACATTTACCATAAAACTCACATTTTGGAACAAATAAATTATCCACAATCCATTTCCATTCATCGGATATTTTTGACAACTCATTTTCAATGTCGTAAAACAATTCTCTAAACTCCCAATAAGCACGGTTACATTTACGGACGTGGCTCATTTCAACTAAACTGCGAAGATTACGCTTGTCCACAATTTTTGTAGTCATACCAAGCGGAAGTAAGTTTGCAACATCTTCTTTAGGTATATTATAGTCGTTTTCTAAAATCGCACATTGTTCATTTATATAGTTCATAACTCCGCAATATAACGACAAGGCCTCTCTGTTTGCTTTAATTTTGGGCGGTACTGCAAAACCAAAACCTTTATTTGCATAATCTATGTATCGTGTTGATGACTGCAATCTTGTTGGTGCGCCAGCAATATGGGTGTAATATTCACGAATAACTCTCGCACTATAACCGTCAATAATCATTTCAACATTGACGTATTCAAGGCTTCGCCCGTGTCCTGACTTGATACAGTCCATGCCACGCTTATAGTTTTTCTTATCATCTGCGATGTCACTGCCATAGCAAATAGCACTTCTCCTGCCAATTAAAGATATTGGCTTGCGCGTTGTTTCTTCTAAAATTGTAATTTTACCTATGGTTGTTCCTCCTTATGTACACCCAATATCAATGCTTTATCAGCAAGATACTCTGTATTCTTTCTTCTCCATAAATTGCCTATTGGTTTTACTTTATATACAATAGGGCTACCACCATATTTATCTGCACATTTATAAGCAAATTTTTGTGCAGATAATAGTGAGTCTGTAACATAAACTTGATTGAGATTTGCTTTTCTCCAATCTTCTCTTAAATTACCTGTTATATTTGGTGGTAAAATCACCCTATGTATATTAAAAATTGTTGATGTTCCGTGATAATATGTCATTGAATATTAGATTTATTGTAGATAGTAGTAAGTTATATACTCTATCATCTTATTTTCATCATCAAAACTCTTCCAAATACAATCCTCAATCCAAGGATGTAGTTCTTGCTTGTCCTCGTTTAAAGCAATCACCGGAATACGATACTCGTCTGCTATGGCAAGTTCTTGGCTACTACCTATTGATTTACTAAAGTTTGCAAGATTTACAATTACCAAATCAGATTTCTTCAACATATGTAATTCAAACTGTCGTACTTCATGCTCACTGTCATAATCTGTAGTTTCGTAATTATAATATTCGTATGGATTAAACCCTTTAATAGAAACGCCTATATCCTTAGCAATGTGTTGAAGTTTGTTTTTTATTCTTTTTCTCCATTCAGATGCTAATTGAGGGGTTAATCCTGTGATTGAGCCACAAAGATATATTGTTTTAGTGTTCAATTGACACCTCCATACTTTTTCTATAAGAATACTCACCAAAATATTTGTCCTCAGCTTCTTTTCGAGCTTTTACAGCATCGCTAAAATCCTCATATAAGCCAAGATTTATTGTCTTATTATTATGTTTTATTCGCGCCCACCACTTTTGTTGTTCTTTAACAAAATGAATTCCTGTAACGCCGCTGATGTTATTTGTTCTAAGTGATTGATTCATCGCATTTTGTTGTTTGGTAACAATTCTTAAATTAGACTTTCGGTTGTCAGAAGTATTGTGATTAATGTGGTCTACAATAAAATTTTTATCGTTACAATCCATAATAAGTCTATGTAAAGATACAACACCGCCGCCATTCAAATTACTATTTTGAGCATAGATATATCCGTGAGACATATACCAACAATATTTTTTAATCTTTTCGTAATCTTCTAAGTCAAAATAAAAATCTTCTTGTTTGTTTGTAAAACCTATACCATAGTCTCCAGACAAATCAAATGTGTTGAATTTTTTATTTGCTTCTATAGATTTTTCAAGATTATAACAACCACAAGAAATGGTGTGTCCAGACCTTAAATGGTCGCCAAGAACAGTGCAACATTTCCCACAATCGCAAATGCAATCCCACATTATTCTTTTCTTTCCAGATGTAGTATATCTATTATCTCCCCTTTTAAGAACAGCAAGTCTCCCAAATCGCCGTCCTGTTAAATCGATAAAATTACCTATATTACCACCCCTCCAAAACTTGATTGGACATTATTTTTTATAAAACGCATCGTTTAAAATCTCTCTTTTATTTGGATATTGAAACATTATCATTTGAGAAATTCAACATCTTTTCTTTTGCTTCTTTATAATCCATACTTATTTATTCTCCATCATTTTAAACAATTTTGTATTTATCACACCCCATTCTTTTCATTCTCCATTCTTTTGTTTATATAAAGAATTCTGACAAAACTCTTTTATGTCATCAACACTTTTACTATCATTACACATTTTTAAAATAGCTCCAAGAATACCTTTAGCCCCTACTCTAATCCCTTGAATTTTAACTTCCTCCAATTTTGCTTTAATTGCTTTAGTTATTTCTTTTTCTTGCTTGTTTGTCACAATAATATATTCCTTTCTTTATTTAAATTTTTACTCATTTTAAAGACTAAACTTTGATTAAAATGTCCCCAGCATATTTTTCGGTAGGGAGGGGGATATCATCAGACTTAATCTCAATCTTTTTTACTTTTGCTTTTTTAGTTATGACTTTATATCCAAATAATTTATTGTAAATATTTTGAATAAATTTATATTTTGACTTTTGTTTTGGTTCATAACCAATAACAATATCAACTAATTCATCTCTGATTGTATCTGGATGCAGATGTCTTATTGCTTCTTTTGTTTGCATATTTTACAGCTCCTTCAGAATGGTAAAGCATCTATCTCTGTTTTGTTATTTTGTATTAGAATATCATCGTTTTTGTTTTTGTCCATTAGATATTTCCAAATTTCGCATCGGGTTCCTATTTTTATGTATTTAATAATTTCTTTATTTGCATAACATAAAACATTCTTTAATGGTAGATATGCTCCGTATTTTACTGCAATATCATCTTCATTCCTACATTCAACAGGTTCACTTGTGGCTGTTGCGATTGTATTACCTTGATATGTTTCAACAAATAAAACATCTCCCTTTCTTACATCATAACAACCACTTGGAACCCTAAATATAAACTCTTTACTACAGCCATCGTGTTTTGCAAAAATAATCATTTGTCATCACTACTCCTCTTCAGTCTTCATTCTTTGACCACAAAACTTACAATATTGTGGAATAACTAATATTTGCGAATTACCCCAAGTCATCTTTTCGTCTACTACATTCTTGCAATTAGGACAAGTACGATAACGATATAAAGTTGCTTCGTGAGTAACTGTTTTTGGTATATCTTTTTCGCAAAGTCTTTTTAATCCTTTTATTCCATCAATAACACCAACCCAATATCTTATAGTTAAGACATCACCTCTCGTGCTTTTTTCTTGCAATCGTTTTTCAGCAAATTCCAAAATTCTTTCATATTCGCTCATATTTACTCCTCTTCTTCAAGTAAATATGTTGCTTCTTGGTCTGCTTCATGCAATGCCAACACAAGCGGATATTTGCCCATTGCTTTACCTAAAGTGTTATAGTTTTCTTTTGGCTCACTCCAACCCATATGCCAACGGATTGCATATTTTTCAATCGGTGTGAGTTTAATATATTCTTCAATCATCATTACTGATTTTTCGCCATGTCCATATGGTATTTTGTCGTCAACTGTGTAATAAGGAACTTTCTCCCATTCACCATTGTTGTTTTTCTTATTTCTGTAATCAACTACATAGAAATGTGTCTTACATAAATCGTGTAATAATGCCGAAATTATCAAACTTTCTTCGGGAATATCCTTAAAAATATCCTTCCATATTGTATTATTCTCTTTATTTTTTAAACATTTGTACACATTTAGTGTGTGTTCAAGCAAACCACCCTCGTGACAGGAATGGAATCTTGTGCTCGCCGGAGCTTTATAGAAATCACTTTTTCTGATAAACTCAATCAAGTTTTCAATCCCACCTCTTTTTGTGCTTAAAAGCAAGTTTTCAAACTGTTCTATCATATTATTTATTCTCCTTATAAAATCTCATAGATACGCTTCCCTTTTTTTTCTTTACATTCAATTCTCTTTGCATAAGATGTAATCCAATAAACATCAGTTCCATCTATCTCTTGATATTTACCATTAACATAATGTCCATCTTTTTTCTTGTCGTAGGAGTATATTTGAATGACTTCTCCCGACTTAACAGGTTTTAAATTAAAATTTTTCTTATACATTTTCATTGTCATATGAACATTTTTGGTTACTGTTACAACCGAAATCTTAGGAGAGAATTTTGTATTTACATCAACAATATACAAATATCTTGGTAATTCGGGTATCATTGTTTTAGGTTCACCGAACACTTCTAACTCAGCCTTTAAGAATTCAATAGGGGCTAATTTCTCTTCAATATGATTTTTTTCATATTCATGAAGCAAAGGAATTCTTTTTGCTTTTGTTTTTTCAGTATGTTTTTTATCATATTTATTTTTGCCTTCAGTAACCTCATCATATATATCAAGCAATTTCTTGTTCTGTCCAAACTCTTCAAAATAATTAACCGAAACTAAATCTCTAATTTTTTTGCTTATAATTCCGTTATCTATCATATATATCAATAAGTCAGTAAAGTATTGAAATTGAACATCTCTCAATTTATACAACTGTTCAGCAAGACCATCACCAATACCTTTAATTGATTTTAATGTTCCAGAAAGAGCATTTCTATCTTTTATAATTTCAAAGTTTCTATTGTCTTGTCTAAACCTTAACGGAAGAACTTCTATTTTGAATGCTTTTTTCATTTCAGCAATCGCGGAAGAAATCTTGTCTTTGTCTCCTTTTTCGTTCATAATATTGAGATATGTTTTGTAAAAATTTAAAGGATAATATGCTTTTAAATAAGCTCCATATAAACTATCAAGACCAACGCAATATGCATGTGAAGCATTGAAACCATATCGTGCAGAGTTTTCTATGATTGTCCATACTTTATTTGCTAACTCTGTCGCTTCTTCAACAAACTTATTTTCTTTTTTAACAATCTTTTGAGTAAAGTTTGGAACAAAAATTTCTTTGTATTCCATAATCTTTTCTTTCCGTTTTTTGCTAATACACTTAATAACGGTATAACAATCACCCATTGAAATACCTGCGTAGTTGAGTGCGGACATTATCATCTCTTGATATAGAATAAACGAAGATGTCATTTCAGGAGTCTGAATAATATTGTCAAAGGCTGGTATTCCATAATCAAAATGTTCCCGATTCAAGAAAATTTTAAGCATTGATTTAAAAGCTGGTCTTATCGCTGCAACAAAGGCCGAAATTTCTGTAATATTTTTTGCTTTGTAATTCATCATTTTGTGTCTTGAACCTTGCTGTTCCACCTGATTGACACCAATTGTGTATCCATTTTTATAGATATCCATAACTTTGTCGTTGTACTCACTCTTATCAAGCAAAGACTCAATATCATCATCTGATACACCAATATCTTTGTAGGTAAGTTTTATGAGTTTTACTACATTTACTTTAAGCAAATCATTTTTTAAAAAGTGGTATTTTTCAGCCCATAACCCATCCATCAAACAACACAAGGTTAATTTCTTGCCTTGATTTGACCTCATCATTACAAGACCAATTTCTTTTCTGATATTTCCTTGATATACCAAATATGCACAAGGATGCGGAGACCAGGAAGATATGATACCCAAATACTTTTCACTATCGTTTAATATTTGATAATATTTTTCGTCAATGTAATCATAGAGCTGAATTTCTTCTTTTTCATCATCTTCTGCAAGAGTATAGTCTTTTTCATATTGTTTAATCTGTGATGTAATTTCATTTGCTATATCAAATGGAACATCTTTTGCTTTTGCATACATTTTGAACGCTGAAGATGTTTTATACTTGCCATAAGCAATCATAGGATAAGCACACTGTTCCCCGAATATCTCCTTTTGAGTCTCTGCAAACACCTCTGGATTACCGATATTAAAATCAATATCCGCAAGAGTTCCAGCTTCCAATATTCTTGAAGCAGACATAAATCTTTCAGGGTACATTTTAATCTTTGCTGATATTCTGTCTACCTTTGTAAATCCTAAAAGTTTATTAGTATAGAACGAGACAGCAGAGCCTCTTCCTGTATTTGTTATCATTCCACCCTTTTCAACCGACCTTTTTATAAGTTCATAGTCCATCAAAAAGTAATCTGCGTGTTTTGCAACAATAACGGTATCCACTTCTTTTTTTATCTCTTCTTCGTAGTGGTTAATTACCATTGACACCTTTTCTTCTTTTGGTAACTTATACACTTCCTTATCTGAGAATGAAAAATATGTAGTTGAAAACTCGTGATTGATTAAAAACTTTGACAGTCTCTTATCGTCCATTGATTGTAGTTTCTTAATTACATTTTTCTTTTCTTCTGCCCACAACGACCATATTAAATCACTATACTTTTTATCTCTTTCTTCTTGTGTCATTCCTTTGTTTTCAGGAAGAATTGGCATTTTAATTTCGGAGTTAAAACAAGGATTGTCATATTCTTCAACAGTAAGGAAGATATTTGTGCTTTCAAGTGCTTCGTTGATTTCGTCATTTGATAAAACACCCTGCTCAACAAATCTTTGATAAGCAGTATCTCCATCAGGATAATCTAAGTACCAACCATCTTCATCAGGATAATTTATACCTTTGGAAAGTAAGTAATCATCCCGTTCCCAAGATGTTTCATTGGTTATGTAATGGCTATCGCACCCCATAATGAGTTTTATACCCTGCATTTTCGCAATACGAGAAATTCTCTTATTCAATTGTTTTTGTTTATCTGTATTATGATATTGCACTTCTAAATAGAAATTATCTTTGAAATACTGATGTAGGCCATAGACAATTTCTTCAATATTTTCATACCTCCAAAAAGCTACACAAGCAGTTGTAACAATTACATCTTGAGATGGCAATGAATATATCAAG
>OGYL01002166.1_pt1 | contig 14145 bp, 10 predicted proteins | sample 1576541 | NCBI WGS metagenome assembly OGYL01 (sample SAMEA3541551, study PRJEB24748) | human gut metagenome | biome: human gut; feature: human-associated habitat; material: faeces | place: China | collected 2012 | reverse complement strand
CCTCGTAAACAAAGACACGGCAGACATAGACGAAACGTATAAAACAGGCTGCAGACAGGGATGGCGAAGACCATGATTTTATATGGCGAAGAAAAGAAATCTAAAAAAAATTCTTTTTTGATGTCACGTTTTTCCGCTTCATACGTTACCTTTATGAAAACAATTATGAAACCGGAAGAATTTAACCGCATAATAATACCGATGCGCGACGAGCTGAAAGGGCTTGCACGCAAGCTTACGGGGGACGACTACAGCGCTGAGGACCTGGTACAGGAGGTGATGCTCAAGCTCTGGAGCATGCGGACTACGCTCGACCGGTATGAGAACAAAAGGGCACTGGCCATGACCATGCTGCGCAACAAGTTCAGCGACCAATGGAGGCACAACCGGCTGGAAAGCGGAAAGGCTAATACTGACAACCTGACTGACGACAACTGGCACAGGGCTGAAGTGAAGGACGAGGCCGACCTGATAAGACTTATCGTTGAACATCTGCCGGAACTGCAAAGACAAATGTTCAAGATGAAAGAGATTGAGGGCTACGAAAGCTCTGAGATAATGAAAATCACGGGATGCACGGCCGAAAACCTAAGACAAAATCTGTCGAGGGCACGCCGCAAGATTCGTGAGGACTTTATAAAGATTACTGCCATAAGGGCTAAGAGAAAAGATTAAGAACGACGCTTTGAACAATATTTTGCGTAATGAAAAAGGAAGAATATATTAAACAGTTGCTCGACAAATATCTCGACGGTGAGACTTCATCAGCCGAGGAAAGGGCTCTGCGCGGATATTTTACCAACAAGGCCAACAACATTCCTGAGGAATGGATGCCATACAGGGCTTTGTTTACATACATTGCCGAAGAGAGAGCCGATGAGGGCGAAACTGCCGAAACCATTGACATAAACGTCAACAAAGCCGGCAAGGCTCACCGACGCGGCTGGATATACGCAGCGGCAACAGCGGCCGCGGCAATACTGATAGCAGTGGTGATGATATCGCTGCCGCGCTCAAACGACAACTATGCCGTGATAGACGGCAAGGTTTACACCAACAAGAAGGTGGTTGAGGATGAAGCCCTAAAGGCTCTGCAGATGGTTTCGTCTGATAATGATGACAACTTTGACGCTCTGAAGATGATGCGCCAATGACACTTTAGGCACTGACGCCGCACAGCGGCAAACGATATAACAGATATGCAGATATAACAATGTAAAAAATACAGACCCGCAATATGAAACAGATATATTTTAACCCGCAAATGCCGGCAACACGCCTTAACGCCTTTCAGGCTGTGTGCGTAATGATTATGACGGCCCTGACAAGCCTCGCCGAGGCATGCAGACTGCCGGTTAACACATACTTCGGCCACGGCGGACACGCCTGCCGCCATGGCTCAGGCAACAGCAGATGCCGAGCCCGCAACGGCACAAGGCGGCACGGGCTGTGGCGCATCCTGCTCATAGCCGCGCTGGCGCTTACGGCAGCAGCACCCGCAACAGCGCAAGAGGGACTCAACGTCAACAATGTGTTTCTGCGCTTCGGTCATGCCAAGGGCTGCAAGATGGTTGAGATGCACAACGCCAAACTTAAAGGGTATAATCTGAAAGTGTACAAGAGTCTTACCTACAAGAACATCGGAGCAAGCATTGAGCCTTATCTGAAAGCCGACAGGAAGAACGCCAAAAAGATACGCGAGGTGGTTGAGAACGGACAGATAGTGAGCGGCTACTACATGATGCCGCCTAAGGGCAACGGCATTAACCGCTACATCCTGTTCAGCAAGGTAAAGCCCAACCGGGGAACAGTGATATACATAGAGGGCGCGCTGTCGCCCGACGACATAATGAAACTGTGTTACACATAATAAAGAAAAAACATTAAATATGACTAAGATGAAAATGATACTACTTCTGGCGGCGATGCTGCCTCTGACAGGCATATCCGCCGAAACAAGCGACACAACATTTGTGGTAAACGACAAGAAGATTGTTGTAAACGATTCAGCAGGAAGCACAAAGATATCTGTATATGGCAACGACGGCAAGGAGTTTAAGCGTATATACGAAACAAACTTCGTTGACGGACAGGAGATTGAGCGCGTATATGTTACGTCGCCTTTCATTCCGCAAAGTCTCAACCGCAAGAAGAACCATCCGAGAAGCCACTATCCGCTGTTCTTCATGGGCTTCAGCCAGCTTGCCGGAAGCGTGATGGGCACGGGAGGCAACGCCGACATGCACACACGCGACTCTAAGTCGTGGGAATATGGCTTCACACTGACCAGTCTGGCATTCAGAATAACCAATCCGCTGGCGCTGACGTCTGCGCTGCAGATAGGACAGGTGCATCATCACTTTCAGGACAACTACGTGCTGTCAACAGCCGACGGCATAACATCCATGAGGCAGGTTGAGGGCGAGACACTCAAAAAGAGCTACATAAGCTACAACTTCATACGCATTCCGATTATGTTTGAATGGCAGATGCGCACAGGCGGCGCTGATGTGTTCGCGGCAATAGGCCCGTCTATCGAAATGCGCTGGAACGACCACTCGCGCTACTTCATCGGAAAGAACAAGACCACCGAGACAGGCGACATAAACATGAATCCCGTAGGCCTCAACCTCGACCTGCGTGCCGGCTACGGATGTATTATGATTTATGCCCGCACGGCTCTCACGCCGCTGCTTAAGACAAGCGTCGCACCTACATGCTATCCCGTATCGTTCGGACTGGGCATACGCATATAACACAAACAATAAACCCAAAACACATAACCCTAAAACACATTTGTCATGAAACTGCTATTCTTATTTACGGCACTCATACTTTCTGCCACAGCATACGCCGAGGAGGCCAACGACACTACGTTCAACGTGAAAGACAAAAAAATAGTTGTAGACGTACAGGACAGCAAAACGGTTGTAAAGGTGTACGACAATAACGGATTCCAACTTCTGAAAACACGCGAAATGGAATTTGTAGACGGTCAGGAGGTGGAGCAGGTTTATGTAGGATCACCGCTAATTCCAACAGAAAATCTGCAGAACCTGAAATTCCGCTCATATCTGCCGACTATATGGTTTGGCAGCAACTATATGGGCAATAAAATATGCTCTACCCAAAATGACGGCATATACAGCCGCAAGAGCAGTTCGTTTGAAATAGGAATAACGCCATGGGCATTTGCCCTGCCATTCAACAAAAGTAATACATTAGGACTGGTTGGAGGCGTTCAGCTCACATGGGTACACATGTGTTTCGACAAGAACTATGCAGTAGGCATGCAGGGCGACAGGCTTAACTTCACCCAACTTGACATGAAGGCATCAGGCAACAACATGAATTACGGAACACTGCGCATACCATTGATGCTGTCTATGCAACATGACTATCGTTCATTTTGCATGAATCTCGGAATATCTGCAGAGGTGCGCACTAATGGTGCTTACCGCTTCTCTCCTGCAGCAGGCAGTGCCGCACCGAATGTCCCTGATGCCATAAGAATTAACCGTTTCGGACTTAACCTTGAATATTCTTTTTGTTTCATGGGTATATATTTGGGAACATCAATATCATTAACTCCTTTGTATAAGACCGTAACAAACGACAAGGCTTATTACACATCTGTCCAAATTGGCTTTAATATACCTGAGGTAATCAGATTTTTTAAAAACAACAAGAATAAATGACAAACATCAGATATGACGTAACAATGCGAAATATTAAAGAATTTTTCCGACACTGCTACAGATTTAATTAAATAGGTTTATGACAAAATTATGCTTCATGTTCCGGCGGATATTAAAAATCTGCCGGAATTTTATTTTATCGCTATACATTCATCTGAACTATCGGCACTTCAAATTTTAATCATTACGCATACGTAAATGCATAAAAGCAAAGAACAGATAATTACGAATAAAGTAAACCAACAAAAGCAACAAGCCGGGATATAGTCAACCTTAATCGGGATAAGCCTGCATGGAGTCAACCAAAAGCAGGTATATAAAGCGTAATTGTTTTTGTTAAAAACTCATCACTCGTCACATTAGCGCATAACAATCTGATTTACAAGGAATTAGAGTGTGATGAGTTGAAAATCAAACTCATCACGCAAGTGGATAGCTCTCCGGCAGTGACGAGTAAAAAAACAACTCGTCACACCATAACATTCTGACAGACAGCACATTAAACGGCAATGTGACGAGTGACGAGTTTTTAACAAAATCTTTTTTACTTATATTCGCTGCCGATATATAACATGGTGAAAAAGAGTTTTTTCATACTGCGAAACGTGTCTTTTCATACAGCGAAAGGGCACCTTTCAGTATGCAAAAGGCCACCTTTGAGCATGTAAAAAGATACCTTTTACAATGCCGTTGATGCCGTTTTACATAAAGCGAAATATGTATTTACACAAATCATGCAACAAAAAAATCCCCTCAACTCCTCACAACCGACGAGCCAAGGGGATATTATCTCAAACTATGTTTATCAGTATAACAGAATCAGTCCGGCAAAACCGCTGTAGCATATCATGCGTATCGGATTGATCTTGAAATGCCACGTGCCCACCATGGTTGCCACAAAGAGGAAGCAGCTAATCCAGAACTGCCAGGGATTGACAGACGGGGCACTGAAGTTCTCGGGAGTCATAAGCAACAGAGTAGCTGCACCGAGCAGTCCGACAACGGCAGGACGAAGACCTGAGAAAACGCTCTGAACCGTGGGCGTGTTCATATATTTCATGAACAGGCGCGATATGAGTATCATAAGTATGAGCGACGGCAGCACCAGCGCAAAGGTGGCTGTTACGCTGCCGAGGATAGACATCCAATAGCCGTAGCCGGCATTGTGAACGGCAGTATAGCCACAATAGGTGGCAGAGTTGATGCCGATAGGTCCGGGAGTCATCTGACTTATTGCCACGATGTCGGTAAACTCGCCCGTGGTGAGCCATGCGTGATTGTGCACCACCTCGCCCTGAATGAGCGAGAGCATGCCGTAGCCGCCGCCGAAGCCGAACAGGCCGATCTGAAAGAAGGTTATGAACAAATAGAGGTAAATCATGAGAATATGCTCTTTATCGGTTCGTAATTTTTTTAGATTAATGTCACTCCGTAGGCTTTATATACTTGCCGTAGACATAGCCGCCGATGCCGGCAACAAGGATGACGAGTATGGGCGAGACGCCGAGCAGCCATATAGCCAACGCACCGGCAATGGGTATCCAGCAGTTAGTGAGAGTAATCTTTGCACTCTTGCCCAACTTGAACGTAGGCACGGCGATGAGAGCCACAACAGCCGGACGTATACCGCGGAAGATAGCCGCAACAACCTTGTTGTCCTCAAACTGATGAAAGAACATGGCTATGGCCAGAATGATGAGGAACGAGGGCAACGCCGTGCCCAGACTGGTGAACACTGCCCCCTTGACCTTCTTGAGCTTATAGCCGATAAACACGCTCACGTTGATGGCGAGCACGCCCGGACAGCTCTGGGCTATGGCTATGATGTCGAGAAAGTCTTCCTTGCTCACCCATTTCTTCTTGTCGACCACCTCCGACTCTATTATCGGAATCATGGCGTAGCCGCCGCCCAGGGTGAACAGGCCTATCTTGAAAAAAGTCTTGAAGCTCTCTAAATAAAAATTACTCATCCTTATTTCTGTTATTAAAATACGAAAAGTAAAAAGACATGCGCCACACCCCGCCGGTGCCAAGCCCGGCAGCCTTTATGCAAGACATGCCCGGCATTGTCTCCGTCGTAAGGACAGGCTCTTGTCTTTTTACTTTTCAGCTTGCTTGTTTATTATTTGTTCTTTTCAATCCACTTGCGCGCATTGACAAATGCCTCAATCCACGGCGTAACGTCGTCGTTGCGGCGGTCGGCGGGATACCATGCGTTCTGCCACGGGAATATGGCGCGCTCAAGGTGAGGCATCATTGCCAGATGGCGTCCGTCGGCAGAGCAGATACCTGCAACGGCATAGTCAGAGCCGTTGGGGTTGCCGGGATATTCGGCATAGTTGTATTTTGCGACAACATTATATTTGTCTTCGCCCTCCGGCAGATAGAATTTGCCTTCTCCGTGAGCCACCCAGATGCCCAGTTTGTTGCCGCTCAGTGAGCCGAACATAACGCTGTTGTTCTGCTGTATGTCAAGACTGAGGAACGCGCTCTCAAACTTGTGCGAGTCGTTGTGCAGCATCTTTGCCTTCTTCTCGTGCTCAGGATTGATGAGATTAAGCTCAACCATAAGCTGGCAGCCGTTGCAGATGCCGAGCGACAGGGTGTCCTTGCGGGCATAGAACTTGTCGAGAGCCTCCTTTGCCTTCGGGTTGAAGAGGAACGCTCCTGCCCATCCCTTGGCAGAGCCTAACACGTCAGAGTTAGAGAAACCGCCGCAGAACACAATCATGTTGATGTCCTCGAGAGTCTCGCGGCCGCTGATAAGGTCGGTCATCATCACGTCCTTAACGTCGAAGCCTGCAAGATAGAGCGAGTAAGCCATCTCGCGCTCGCCGTTGGTTCCCTTCTCACGTATGATGGCAGCCTTGATGCCTGTGCGCTCGCGGCGGTCGGCTGAAATGCCATACTGCTCGAGCTTGCCTGTGAACGAATCGTTGAATTTCATCTCCAGCGGCTGTTTCTTATAGTTGTCGCGGCGTGCCTCGGCACATCCGTTCATGCTCTGGTCGCGGTCGAGCAGATATGAAGTCTTGTACCATACGTCACGCAGAGCGTCGATGTCAAATTCGTGGTTGAACGCGCCCTTGGTAACCTTCAGCGTGCGTGTGCCAACAGCCGGCTTACCTATCATGGCGTAGCTTATGCTGTTGTTGTCCATTATGGTCTTGAATTCTTCAGCATCCTTGTCGGCGATCTGAACTATAACGCCGGGGTTCTCAGCCATAAGAATCTTAACCATGTCGTCGCCGCCAATCTCCTTCAGGTCGATGTCCATGCCACCCTTTGTGTTGGCGAAGCACATCTCGAGAAGAGTGGTTATCATACCGCCGGCGCTGATGTCGTGACCTGCCATTACGAGGTCTTTCTTGATAAGCTCCTGAACGGTGTTGAACGCATCGCGGAAATATTCGGGATTCTTCACAGTAGGAACGTCGTCGCCTACCTTGCCGAGGCTCTGTGCAAAGGCACTTCCGCCCAGGCGCTGCTCGTCGAACGAGAAGTCGATGTGATAAAGGCTCGACTTGGCGTCGTTTACTACAACGGGAGACACAATCTTGCGGATGTCTGAAACCTCAGCGCCGCTGCTTACGATAACTGTTCCCGGGCTGATAATCTTTGTTCCGTCGGGATACTGCTGACTCATTGAGAGAGAGTCTTTACCCGTAGGAACGTTCACCTTGATGTCGCAGCAGAAGTCTGACAGAGCCTTGACTGCGCTGTAAAGACGTGCATCCTCACCTTCCTGTGAGCGGCAGGGCCACATCCAGTTGGCAGAGAGGCTTACGCTGTCGAGACCGTCCTCGAGCGGAGCCCATACGATGTTGGTGAGCGACTCGGCCACTGACAGCACGCTGCCTGCCTCGGGCGAAGCCAGACCTGCCTGAGGAGCGTGTCCGAGGGCTGTGGCTATACCCTTGCGTCCGCGATAGTCGAGAGCAACGACGCCGCAGTCAGACAGAGGCAACTGTATTTCGCCCTGACACTGCTGGCGCGCAATCTTACCTGTAACGCTGCGGTCAACCTTATTTGTGAGCCAGTCTTTGCAGGCAACGGCCTCAAGCTGCAGCACGCGGCTGAGATACTCGTCGAGCTTGTCCTGGCTGTAAGTTACGTCTTCATAGTGACGCTCTACGGTCTTGTCCACCATATATGTCTTTGGTGAATGACCGAACATCTGAGCAACGTCGAGGTCGAAAGGCTTAACGCCGTCGCCCTGAACGAACGAGAAGTGGGCGTCGCCTGTGGTCTCGCCTACCACATACAGCGGAGCACGCTCGCGCTCAGCAATCTTGCGCACATGTTCAATATGTTTTTCATCAATGAGCAGACCCATGCGCTCCTGACTTTCGTTTGCTATAATCTCCTTGCTCGACAAGGTCTTGTCGCCTATAGGCAGCTTAGTCATGTCTATCTGACCGCCGCACTCCTCAACAAGCTCTGACAGACAGTTGACGTGTCCTGCAGAACCGTGGTCGTGAATGCTGACAACCGGGTTGACATCTTCCTCGCACAAAGCACGTACAAGGTTGTAAGCACGTTTCTGCATCTCGGGGTTGGCACGCTGAACGGCGTTAAGCTCAATGCCGTTGCTGTAGCGGCCGGTGTCTACAGAAGAAACACTTCCGCCGCCGAGACCGATGCGATAGTTGTCACCGCCAACAACAACAATCTTGTTGCCCTTCTGCGGCTCCTTCTTCAGGCAGTCGCGCTTTGTGCCGTAGCCAACGCCGCCGGCAAGCATTATAACCTTGTCATAAGCATATTTCTCGTCGCCTTCCTTATGCTCGAATGTAAGCACAGAACCAGTGATCAGCGGCTGACCGAACTTATTGCCGAAGTCTGACGCACCGTTAGAAGCCTTGATAAGAATCTGCTCAGGTGTCTGATACAGCCATTTGCGCACGGGCAGGATGTCCTCCCAGTCGCGTCCGCCGTCGATGCGCGGATAAGAAGTCATGTAAACGGCTGTTCCGGCGATAGGCCATGAACCTACGCCACCGCCCATACGGTCGCGGATCTCACCGCCTGTACCTGTAGCAGCACCGTTAAACGGCTCTACGGTCGTTGGGAAGTTGTGTGTCTCGGCCTTCAGAGAGATAACGCTCTCGATGTCCTTAACACGGAAATAGTCAGACGTCGACTGGTCTTCCGGAGCAAACTGCTCGATGACAGGGCCCTGAGAGAAAGCCACGTTATCCTTGTATGCACTCAGAATCTTGTGAGGATTCTCCTTTGTCGTCTTCTTGATCATGTTGAAGAGCGACGACTCCATCTCCTTGCCGTCGATGATGAACACACCGCCGAAAATCTTGTGGCGGCAGTGCTCAGAGTTGATCTGTGCGAAACCGAAAATCTCTGAGTCGGTCAGCGGGCGGCCGAGCTCTTTCTCAATCTTGTGCAGATACTCAATTTCTTCAGGCGACAGCGCCAGACCTTCCTGCTCATTGTATTCCTCAAGGTTGTCAACGTGCTTGATAGGCTCCGGCTTGTGGTCAACAGTGAAGATGCTCTGGTCGAGTCCGTCGTACATGCGCTGCAGCATTGGGTCGTGGTCAGCATCCTTGCTGCTTACGGGGAAGTATTCCTCTATACGCGAAATGCCGTTCAGATTCATATTTTGTGTAATCTCAACGGCATTTGTGCTCCAGGGGGTAATCATCTCGCGGCGCGGGCCTACGAAATATCCGCTGAGGCAGTTGTCTTCTACGAGTGTGGCGTCGCCATAAAGCCAGCACAGTTCCTTTATTTCCTCGTTATTGAGCTGATGGTCAGCTTCGGTAGCAATAACGCTTTGTGATGGAGTTCTGAAAAAAAGAATCATATTTACGGTATATAATTGTTTGTTCTCAAAAATAAATCGCTGCGGCCTTCTGCCCTGCCGGCATAAAACATTCACGTTATGCCGAGATGCAGCTTTTCTTCTGCAAAGGAAATGCAAATCGAGAGCAGAATCGTCAAGCTTGCTTGAACGTTATGCCGAGATGCAGCTTTTCTTCTGCAAAGATAATGCAAATCGAGAGCAGAATCGCCAAGCTTGCTTGAGCGGTATGCCGAGATGCAGCTTTTCTTGTGCAAAGATAATGCAAATCGGGGGCAAGACAAAATAAAATCATTTATTTTTAAGTTTTTGATATGATAATGTACGTTATTACCTTTGCTGTCAAGCGTTTGTGACATATTAAGCCTGCATTATGCTACAAACGCACAGCATCCATATTTTCAATATACGACACAAAGCGCACCGTTCGATTTCCGAAACGGCACGCTTTGTAACACACTAACTATCAAGTTCTTTAAAAAAGATTTCCGTTACAGTTGCATTCAACACAAAGAAGGCAACAAACAACTATTGCAGAGGATACGGGATATTTGCGAAATTAATATTGATTTATCATTTCACTACCTCTGACAAATAATGTTCACGCAGTTTTTTTACATGATGCTTTCCCGTAAGCACAATTTCTTGCTCCTGCCGTATGTCTTGCGATGACGCGGCCACCTTGACCATGTAACGTCCTGGATCAATATTCCATTGTCCATCGCCGAAATATCCTAACTGCTCCGGGAAAAGCCTGAACCTCACTGTCTTTTTCTCGCCGGCCTTGAGACTTACCCGTGCAAAGCCTTGAAGTTGGACAGGCTTTAACTTGGAGTCGCTATCAACTGGAGAAACATAGATTTGCACCACTTCATCAGCATCTACCTTACCCGTGTTCTTTACATTTACACTAAGACTGAACGATTCAGCGGTGGTGGCAACTTGCCTGTCCATCTGCATGTCGCTATATTCAAAAGAAGTATAGCTTAAACCATAACCGAACGGCCAAGCTATGCGAGAGTCTTTCTCCACGCCGTAATTGTAACAGACAGGCTCATGAAGTTCAACGGCAGGATAGCTGACACAGAGTTTTCCTGACGGAGAAACATTGCCGAAAAGAATATCGGCAACAGCATTTCCTCCCTCCTCACCCGGATACCAGGCTTGAAGTACAGCCGCACATTTCTTTGCCAAATCGCTGATTACCTGCGACCGTCCGCCAAACACGACAAGCACCACCGGTTTTCCTGTAGCTACAAGTGCGTTTACATATTCTTCCTGCCGTCCGGGAAGTGTGAGCTTTGTACGGTCGCGGTTTTCGCCGCTAAGCATCACGTTTTCGCCCATAGCCGCAACGATTACGTCACACTGACGTGCCATCTGCAACGCTTCATCCCAATTAGCCGGCTCTTTGCTGTCGACCATACGGTTGTCGATTATCTTTTGTTCAGCCACCCTCGGGTCACCACCTTTTTCCATCACCGTTTCAGGCACATCAGTCCAGTCGCACCCACGTGAAGAGAACAGCGTAGCTCCCTTAGGCATCTTCTGCTCCATGCCTTCTTTCAAGAACACGTATTTTGGACGCAGCGGACTTTCTTCCTTACCTTGCCAAAAATAATGCATTGACTGGAATGTATAGTCACCGGCAAGCGCCCACATTGAATTTGCGTTAGGTCCTGTAAGGAACACGCGGCCACCAAGTTTTGAAAGCTTTTCGGATGTAAGCGGCAAGATTGGTTCGGCATCACTCCCTGCATTGCCGTTTTTCAACAATACAATGGATTGAGTCGCAAGCTTATAAGAGGTGGCACGCTCTTCATCTGTGTCAAACTCTATATGCCCGTTGCTGTATAGACGCGCAGTATTGTCGAGCAAGCCAAGCTTTGCCTTTAACATCAGCACATGCTTGACGGCCTTTTCCAGCACATCCTCACTAATAAGACCTTTCTCCAACGCCTCAGGAATATTGGCATAAATTTCACCTGTTGGGAAATCAACTTCGTTGCCGGCATTCATCGCCATGGCACACAACTCTAATGGCGAAAGAGACTCGTCGATCTGTGGTATAGAGCCGTAGTCACTGACAAGGAGTCCGTCGAACCCCACATACTTGCGCAGCAAATCCTGTTGAAGCCACTTGTTAGCCACGCATCTCGTACCGTTAAGCGTATGGTAGCCGGTCATCACCACCTGGCTGCCCGCCAGACGGATGATAGCTTCGTGAGGCAGCAGAATATCCTCCATAAGTTCTTTTTCGGGAGCATTGGCACCGCCGCCATAACCAAGGAAATGCTTTGTACAAGCGGCAACGCCTTCATGAAGATTTCCTCCCATCTGCAATCCTTTCACAAAGGCGACTCCCATTGCGGCCGACAAATAGCCATCTTCTCCATATGATTCTTCAAGGCGATTGAACGACGGATTGCGAACCACATCCACCATCGGGGACAAGGCAAGCGTTCCGCCAATAGCACGCAACGCAGCAGCCGTAAGCCGGGTTTTCTTTTCGGCCAGCTCCGTGTTCCATGTGCAAGCCATACCTATTTGTTGAGGATAAACAGTGGCATCCAAGGCATTCACACCTGATAGAACTTCTTCATGGACGAGTGCGGGAATTTTGTTGGGCGTGTTCTCAATCAACCATTTCTGCAACCTTGCCACCATATCACGCTGCTCGTCGGGCGATTTGCCTAAATCCATTGCGAATTGGGATACATGCCCTATGCCGTAAGGAATCAAATTCCTACATTTATTCTCGTCAAGTTGACCATCCGGCGTAAATAATTCCGACATATAAACGCTCCTCAACTGAGCCACGCGTTCAGCCAAGCTCATATTGTTATAGAGCCGGTCAACACGTTGTTTCAATGTCGTTGCGCCACAAGTCATATTAATGCAAAACACAGCAATCAATATTTTAATTTTACTGACAAGCCTCATTACCGATGCTATTAATAATTAAATTTCACCTTGCCATGAATGTCGGTAGCCGACGAACCGACATAAACAGTAAACGCACCGCGTTCAGCTATCCATTCATGTCTTCCCTCGTCAAAATATTTCAAATCGTCGTCGTCAATGGTATAGGAAACCTGTTTTGTCTCTCCAGGCTCAAGCGCTACTTTTTCGAAATGCTTAAGTTCCTTTACAGGGCGGATTACCGAAGCCTTGTCGTCACCGACATAGAATTGTACAACTTCCTGTCCTGCGACACGTCCGCTATTACGCACCGTTACAGATACCGTGCGCCCCTTGATTGTGGGTTTACCATAGCTGAATGTAGTATAACTCAAGCCGAAGCCAAATGGGAAACGCACTTTCGTCTTGAAATAGTCAAACCAACGATAGCCTAAAAGGATGTCTTCGCCATATACCTCTGTCTCATCCTTCTTTGTTCCGTCTCCCGGCAAAGTGCAGAAGTCAATACCTTTCCAACCTTTCACGACAGCTTTCAGCAACTGAGCTGAATTCAGCGGTTTTCCTTCTTCGCCGCCAAAAGGTTGAGGCAACTTGTCAGGAGACACTCCGGGATAACCTACAGCACCCATCTTGTGTGCAGGATAGTCATTGAGTTTATAAGCAAACGAAAACGGCAGTTTTCCTGACGGGCACACATCTCCCGAAATAATATCAGCCAAAGCATGGCCTGCTTCGCTTCCAAGATACCAAGACTGTACCAATGCCGGTGCCTTGTCAATCCAAGGCGTGTCGTAAGCGTTTCCACTCACAATCACCAATACAGTGTTTCTATTGGCAGCAAGCAATTCTGTAATGAGCCGGTCTTGCCCAAAAGGAAGCTGATAAGATTCACGGTCACCGCCCTCGCAATCTTGTTTATGATTTTTGTTCAGTCCACCGACATAGATAACATAATCGGCAGTTTTTGCTTTTTCAACGGCTTCATTGCGGAGCGAATCATAAAGTGACTGCGGAAAAGTATCTACCTTGCCAAACATCGCGCGCCCTGAAACATAGCCTTTCACGTACTCTATAGTGCATTTGTCGCCAAACCTCTCCTTAATGCCACGCAGCGGCGACACTTCATCACGAGGCTTCAGTTCGCTTGAACCTCCGCCGGCACATAAACTGCGGGTGGCATTTTCGCCAACCACCAAAATCTTCGTATTGTCTTCAGGAACAAGAGGAAGAATGCCGTTGTTCTTCAGCAGCACTATGCCCTCCTGCGCTATTTTGCGCGCGGCAGCAATGTGCTCGGGAGAATTCATTGAGCCAAAGCCATGATTGGCTGACATCCCGGTACGCAATATCAGGCGGAGCATACGCCTTGCCTTGTCGTTGATTATCGAATCAGGAACCTCGCCCCTGCGGCATTTCTCAAGGTAAGCCCTGCCGAGGTAATAGTCGTCATACGAATTTATCGGCGCTTCAGTAGAAAGACCGTCAGTGAAACTGCCCATTTCAAGGTCAAGGCCGTTAAAGATGGCTTCGTCTGTGTTGTGCGCGGCCCCCCAGTCTGTAATCACGGCTCCATCAAATCCCCACTCCTTCTTCAGAATATCGTTAATCAAACGGGCATTATGACTTGCATGTTGGTTGAGATATTGGTTGTAACTGCCCATTACGCTCCATGCGCCACCTTCAACTACAGCAGCATGGAATGGA
>OGYL01002160.1_pt1 | contig 14180 bp, 7 predicted proteins | sample 1576541 | NCBI WGS metagenome assembly OGYL01 (sample SAMEA3541551, study PRJEB24748) | human gut metagenome | biome: human gut; feature: human-associated habitat; material: faeces | place: China | collected 2012 | reverse complement strand
TGACACCAACACAGGCATCGGCAACGCCGTGACTGCCGACGGAACAACCATCACAGCCTCTGCCGGACAAATAAACATATCTGCTACAGAGGCATGCACCGTGAGCGTTTTCGACATGTCAGGACGCACCGTAAGACAGTTCGACGCCGTGGAGGGCAGCACCTCGTTCCCGATAGAGCCGGGAGCATACATCGTGAAGTGCGACGAAACAGTGCGCAAGGTGCTCGTAAGATAAATATGAATACACCCGCTCAGTGCTCCGCATGCCGAAAACAACGGCCGCGCTGCACTGAACAATAAACATAAGAAAGCCATATCATTTCCCTTTATCGGGACGTGATATGGCTTTCTTGTTTACACTACATACCTTACACACACTTTCCACCATATAAACGCTACGCATTAATACTCTTCCACCTACACGTCACAGCTCTCACCGAAGAACAATAAAGTAAATAAAAAGAAAATATTGAACAAAAAACTTCTGATTTTTACCATTAATCACTATATTTGCATAATATAGGATGCGGCTCGGCATAGATTAGTACGGTAAAACTTCGTTTTCCCGCTTTGCCTCTGCTCTCACCTTTCACTATATTTGCAATATATATTACAACCAAGCCGGAAGACCACGCGACGACACGGTCACACACCGGCAGACAAACCTTCATTGCAATAACATCCGGCATAACTGCCGTATAAACAATATCCTGCATCGGCAACAATGATTGCCTACCATCACAATGAAGGCGGAAGCCTTAAACCGAACTCACCCGGGAATGGGGTCATCTCGTGAGCGTTGCCATTGCTTGCAACGCTTATATGAAGAGAACAACACTTAAACAAAACTCCATCAACAACATGAAGACATTAAAACCCCAAAAGCTGTTAAAGTCACTGGTCTTAGGTTTACTACTCGTATCGCCATGCACGCATGCAGACAACAATGACCGCATAAAGACCATAAAACAACAGGTAATGATGCCTGCCGTAAAACCAACGACAGGAAGCCACCTCACACTTCCATATTTCATGAACGCGACGAACGGCAGCAGGCTGACACCGATGAAGGCTGAAGGAACTGATATTGTCGTATTAAGCGAGGACTTCAGCAAGTTCACGTCAGGCTCTGAGGATGCACCCGACATGAGCACCGTCATAACAAACAGTAGCAATGTAATACCTGGCTACACCAATACGAGCGGATGGTACGGGACCGATATCTATCAGGCAGGAGGATGCTGTTTCCTTTCAACAGGCAACAGATCATTTATCATGACGCCATTTATCGATCTTTCTGCCGACAACGGTAACTACAATGTCGAGTTCTCATGCCGGGCGCAGTCTGGACAAGCCATTGTAAATATATACAGTCAAACTATGTATGGATATCCGGAAAGAAGGTTTGCAAGCTGCAATGAGACATGGCAAACAATTACAATCCAATTCTACGGATCAGGCGGCAGAGAAAGTACAATACAGATAGGTGCCGATGTACCGATATTTATCGACAACATCAGAATAACACAGAAAGACAACCCGGAGATAAGCAGACCGGCAGTGATGGACGCCACCAACGTTACAGACACAGAATTCACCGCCAACTGGATTGCCGTGAACAAGGCTACATCCTATCTGCTCGACGTGTTCTACTTCTCAGACAACCAGCCGCAGTATGTACTTCAAGACTATAATATTCTCGACACCAAATTGACGGTGAAAGGATTGCAGCCCGGACGAATCTATTATTACTCCGTACAGGCAACCGACGGGGTTCACACCTCGGCCGAGTCAAACATCGTAGCCGCCATAAATCCCGTAACGGATATGGAGCCGCCCGTAGCTACAGAGGCCACAGAAGTGAGCAAGGACGGATTCAGAGCCAACTGGACCAGCGTGGAAAACGCCACACAATACGAACTGCGCGTCAGATCTGAATATACAATACCGCAGTCAGGGACATTCGTCTTGGCAGATGAGCACTTCGACGATATAAATGTAGGAACAATAGAAAATCCTATTTATATCCACAATGACTATCGGTTTGACCAATACACAGAATATCCGGACTGGATAGGACTTTACTGTTTTCTTGCAGACGGCATGATAGGACTCAGCAGCTATTACCAAACCCCAGAATACAATATGTCCACAATCATGACTCCATACTATAAAGTCAGCACGGCAAATCCCGGTAAGATAAAGATAAATCTCTCGGCGATGGCGGTCGACTGTTCCCCGGGAACAAGACTGCAAGTGATACTTTACGACGTCGACCCTGTAACTGAATATATCACAGCCAATAGTGTACAATACGTAGAAATAAACGAAGAAATGACATCATACGAGTTGGAGCTCGGAGAAAGCAACTACTACACTATCTATATAAGTTTCATGGAGCCTGAAGGCGAACAAGGTGTATTCGACATGGTGTTCGTCGACGACATAAAGATAACTCAGGAAATGGAGGCCGGCACCGTACTGACACGCACTTATAATCATTACATAACCTACAATAACGGTATATATGTTGAGACGCCCGACTCTCCTCAAGAAGAGAATTTCAGCTACTCCGTCGTATCAATAAACGACGGTGTGTTATTCTATTACTATTCCGACTGGTCCAACACCATCTACGTTGACACCAACACAGGCATCGGCAACGCCGTGACTGCCGACGGAACAACCATCACAACCTCTGCCGGACAGATAAACATATCTACTGCAGAGGCATGCACCGTGAGCGTGTTCGACATGTCAGGACGCACCGTCAGACAGCTCGGCACCGTGGAGGGCAGCACTTCGTTCCCGATAGAGCCGGGAGCATACATCGTTAAGTGCGGCGAGACGGTGCGCAAGGTGCTCGTAAGATGACATCGTAACTAAGGTTCCGCAAAGCACACCGTGTTCTATTGCCGCGCAGAACCGCGATACATAATAACAGTCAGGCCATGTCGCAACCGATAAAAAGGTTGGCGGCATGGCCCTTTTCGTGTCTTCTCCATGTGTCCGAGGCCCTTCTTCCTGTTTCTGCACGCCGCCTGTCGTCCGTCATACACATTCCCAGCCACTCCACCATAAAACAAAGAAAGTCCAAAATATATTCAATGATAATAGGATTAAATAAGAATAACGTGGTTCCGGTCACAGACAGCGTTGTTTCCCGCAGCTGAAACGAGAACGATATGGCCCGCTTTCAAATTGTAACCGGTTTTCGGTTTTTCCCTCCGCGTTTCCCGATATACCCCCAAAAATAAGCGCGTATTTGCGGACTGACTTTCCTTCGGGCGCAAATACGCGGATTATGAGAGGTTTTTATAATATATTGAACATCAACGATTTATGTTTAAAGGACATTTCCTCGCATTGCAATATGCACCATTTCGGCTTGCAATAAAGCCCATTTCGGAGGCTGAAAAGCACCATATCGCACCCTGAAATGGGCTTTATCGCACCACGAAATGGGCAATATCAGAACATGAAATGCGCTTTTCCGGACTATGGTATGGGGTATATCAGAATGTGGTTAGGGGTGAAACAGGCTGCATAATGTCGTATTTAACATTCGTTTACATCTCTTTTGCGAAAATATTTTGTCAAAATTCAGTCAAGAAAAATTGTAAGTACGTCCCGCAGGTTTTCCTCAAAAAAAAACGGAATACGTCTTGAAAATTATTGCCAAGAAGAGTGAGCAAAGCCACGGGCAGGGATGCTCCGGACGCGGGATGATGATTTAACGGTTACGGCAATACAGAATAATCATCAACCGTATTGAATATATTATATCAGCAATATTGAATATATTATTATACGGACACATGCATCTTATTATACGGACACATGCACCGTCGCGGTTCATGTTCCCCACTCCGTCTGCCGGATATTCCCCCTGCTGCCGGTGAATTTTCCGTCTCTCCATGGCTCTTCACTAATAATACCCGTCACCGCAGAATTCATACTACCCCACAATAAAGCGCACGGCAATGCAAATAATACATAAAAAATTTCCGTTTATTCCTCATTTTAGTTATTTTTGCCCTTGCGCACAAGCATGCAGAAATGCCATGCCGGACATGGCGGCAGACACGGGCAGCCGGACGGCAACGCCACGCCGACGCCGCCACGGAGACAAGACATGCGCAGGAAACAAGAAAACGTCAACACCCAACAACATCAAAGCTATGAAAAAATTAAGATCTGCAGGCCTTATGCTCATGCTCACAGCAATAATAGCTGTGTCGGCATGCAATAACAACGAAAAGAAAATGACAGCGGACTCAGGAATACTTCCAAACGGCATCACAATGATGCCGATGGACTCGCTCACACTCACGGCAATACAGGACAACAAGGACGACAAACGTATGCCCAACAGCCTGTTCTACGGCAAGAACGATTCGGACAGCATAAACATTCTGTCGCCCGAAGGCAGCGTGCCGGCTTCCATCAGCTGCTTCCTCGTGGAGAAAGACGGCAAAATGGCTCTATTCGACACCGGAAACGGCATGGACAAGGGCGGACAGCTCATGGCTCTGCTCGACTCAATGGACATAAAGCCCGACGACATCGACTACATCATGATAACCCACTTCCACGGCGACCACATAGGTGGACTCATGCACGAGGGCAAACCCGTATTCACCAAGTCGCAGGTGTATGTGCCCGAGGCTGAATACGACTACTGGATAACCAACGCCAAAAAGGTGAATAAGGAGCAGCGGGGCACCGCCGACAACGCGGCTGCCACAATGCAGGCATACGCCGGACGCCTGCACCGGTTCGGCTACAACGAGACTCTGCCGCTCGGCATCAAGCCCATGGCCGCGCCGGGACATACGCCTGGCCACACCGTATATCAGGCAGGACGACTGCTGATAGCCGGCGACCTCATGCACGGATATGATTTGCAGATAAAGCATCCCGAAATATGCGCCGCCTACGACATGGACTGCAAGAAGGCTGTGGAGTCGAGAGTGAAATACATTGACTATGTGAAGAAAAACCATCTGGTCATGGCGGGCATGCATCTGCCCGGCAACGGAGTGAAGGAAACCATAGAATGACGCTCAGCCTCAACGGCCAAGTATAATAAAAAAACGCGCCTCCCTGCCCGCACAGTCAGTATGTCTGACAATGGTTGCGGGCAGGGAGGCGCGGCTATTTTGGCGCGCATGCCAACAAATATATCATTAAACCCGAGCCGGTTATTATAAAACAATGCTTTCTTTTTACGCGGAAATCATTGTTTCCAAAGCAACGATTAAGCGGCAGACCAGAGTATAAGCCGCAATAGGCATCATCGTTTTGCGTTTTGTCCACAAGAACCCTAATGACCGGTTTGGGTTGAGGAATCATCATTTTCTGACAATCTTGTCCCACGACGGCGGCTCCACGCCCATGAGATGGCGCACGAAGAAGTCGTAGCGTTTGTGCTCTCCGAAGTCCTCACCCATGGTGTGGCGCACGCCGGGCAAGACCACCAGCTCAAAATCCTTGCCCGCCTTTATCAGCGCGTCGGCCACCTGCATGGTTGATGCCGGGTCCACGTTGTCGTCCATCTCGCCCACAACGAGCATCAGCGGGCGCGTGAGCAGATGGGCATTGTCCACATTCGAGTTGCGGCTGTAAGCCTCATCCACCGGATAACCCATCCACAGCTCATTCCACCATATCTTGTCCATCCTGTTGTCGTGGCATCCGCACGCCGAGTAGGCAGCCTTGTAGAACTCCGGATGGAACAGTACGGCGGCCATGGCCTCCTGTCCGCCGGCCGAGCAGCCGAAGATGCCTACGCGGTCGATGTTCATGTAGGGATACTTCTCGGCGGCAGCCTTGATCCAGGCGATGTGGTCGGGCAGGCCGGCGTCTTTCAGATTCTTGTAGCATACTTCTTCGAACTCTTTGGAGCGGAAGGAGGTAGTCATGCCGTCCACCTGTACCACGATGAAGCCCAGTTCGGCCAGTGAGGTCATCCACCAGTTGTAGGGAGTGAAAGTTTTGGGCACGTATTGGTCGCCCGGGCCGGAGTAGATGTACTCGATAATGGGGTATTTCTTGTTCGGGTCGAGATTGGTGGGGCGGTAAATGAGTCCCCACATGTCGGTCTTTCCGTCGCGCCCTTTGGCCGTGAATACCTCGGGGGCCGTTCTGTACCAGTGCCGATATGTCGGCCTGCTCCAGCGTCATGCGTATGCTGCCGTCGGTCGCGTTGCGCAGGACGGCCACGGGAGCCTGGTCAACCTTGCTGTACACGTCGACCAAGTATTGATGGTTGGATGAGTACCAGACTTTATGCATACCTTCTTCAGGGGTCAGACAGGTCAGGCCGGAACCGTCGAAGCCGATGCGGTAGTAATGGATGAGGTACGGGTCTTCGTCCTTGTTCATGCCGTTGGCCGAGAAGTAGATGATCTCGTTCTGCTCGTCCACGTACTGTACTTCGCGTACGTACCATTCGCCACGGGTGATTTGGTGAGTCGGCTTTCCTGTCGTGCGGTCGTACAGGTAGAGGTGGTTGTAGTTGTCGCGTTCGCTCGACCAGAGGATGCGCTTCCCGTCTGCAAGGTAGTGGCGGTAGATACGGGGATAGTTGACATATTTTTCTTCCTTTTCCTCAATCAGCGTGCGTACTTGGCCGTCGGTTGCCGACATCTCCAACACCCGATAGACTTTGTGTCCCCGTTCGTTGTACTCAAACGTGATGGCCTTGCTGTCAGCGTTCCAAGTGGGGCCGTACAGGTCGTACTGGTGGCTGAAGAGTTCGGTGGAGGGAATCAGTCGGCGTCCGCTCTCCACTTCGAAGATGCAGGGTACCTTGAAGCGCAGTTCGTCGCCAGGTTTGGCATACTCCTGCTTATGGAGTCTGGGTTGAAGCTGGTCGGAGGGTGACGATTCTACGTAATAGACATAGCGTTTCTCGGCGGGACGGATGCGGCAGGCAGCCAGTGCTTTCGAGTTGGGTGACCATTGGATGTAGGATGAATAGTAGTTGCCTTTTGTACCGTCGATACTCAGTTGTTTTTCTTTTCCGTCGGGCGAGGTGACAGGCCCACGGCCTTTCTCGTCGTCTACCTCCATCCAGTGGGGCTGCGGTCCGCGGGGCTGTACTTCGCCTTCCGTCACGAGCGTGTTCTTTTTGATGGCGTATGCCCAATACCGGCCTGCTGACTCGAAGCGCAGGGTGTCAGCCTGTCTGTTCAAGTGGCATTGGTTCAGGGGTAGGTTGTAGGCATCAGTATGTTTTCCTGTTTGTTTGGAAAGCAGCGTGGCTAGTTTCTCCTGGCTGAACAAGGCGGAGCGTTTGGATTGTTTGGCGTCAATCTTGACGTGTTCCTTGCCTCGGGTTGTGTTACGGATGTACCAGAAAACATCGGTGTTTTCCACCCAATGGGGGACGACGTTGCTGTATAGCACGTGTCTCGGGTTGTATTTTTCGCGAAGGTTATAAGCCCGGTTATAGTCTTCTACTGTGCCCTGCGGATAGGCGGGCAGGCTGAACAGTCCTCCTATGCAAAAAAGGAGAAGGGTACTTTTTAATGAGTTAAGCATCGTTTTACCTGTCTTTATTTGTTGTTTCTTTATTGGAAGTATATGTCTTAGTGTGGAGTAGTATGTTGTATAGGCAAAGTTAAAAAGGAATGTTGAAAAGGACGATGATATGACCAATAAATTTGTTGTGTTATGAAAGAAACTTTTATATCTGTTTGCATGGGCTAAGAGATGCAAGTAAAGTCTTTCAATTTTATATCTTCTTTTTTTAGGAAATACCACCATCCTTTTCTATCTTTATGCCCTCAAATCTTGAAGAATAGACTTTATGGAAAAAACGGTTTCGAAGCAGAAGTCCGGACACATTGTGTGGCTGGACATTGTCCGTTTGGCAGCTATGTTTATGGTGGTGTGCTGTCATTGTACGGATCCTTTTAATTTTTATCCTGGTACATCGCCCGAAATAGGTGAGATTAAGTTCTGGGGAGCAGCTTACGGAGCTTTATTGCGTCCTTGTGTTCCGCTATTTGTTATGATTACAGGAGCCTTGTTATTACCGGTTCGTGAGAGTAGTGGGGCTTTTTACAAGAAACGTATCACACGTGTATTCTTTCCTTTCCTTATTTGGTCGGTACTTTATAACCTGTTTCCATGGGTGACAGGATTGTTGGGTGTAGAGCCGCGGGTTATTCTCGATTTCTTTCCCTATTCGGGTGAAGACGTGATGCGTCAGTCGCTGGAGGTAAGCTTGGGATATATTGCTGGCATACCGTTTAATTTCTCTATTTTAGCTGTGCATATGTGGTATATCTATCTGTTGATAGGACTTTATCTCTATTTACCAGTCTTTTCAGCATGGGTAGCTCAGGCTTCGGAGCGAGCCAAGCTGTGGTTCCTGGCTTTGTGGGGTGTGACCTTGTTGCTTCCTTATTATAATGAGTTTGTGTCCGAATACTTATGGGGATCTTGTTCGTGGAACTCGTTCGGTATGCTTTACTATTTTGCAGGATTTAATGGTTATCTGCTATTAGGTCATGTCTTGCGTCAGCGGGTGTGGAGTAGACGGATGCTGTTACTGGTAGGTGTGCCGATGTTTATCGTTGGGCATGCAGTGACTTATCTGGGTTTTCGTCATATGACAGCTCTGCCGGATTGTACAGACGAAATGTTGGAACTGTTCTTCACTTATTGTTCACTGAATGTACTCTTGATGACCGTTCCCGTATTCATGTGCTGTAAGAAGATAGAGGTACACTCAGAACGGCTTCGTCGGATGCTGGCCAACTTGACACTTTGTGGTTTTGGAGTTTACATGATCCACTATTTCTTTACAGGGCCTTCTGTCGTATTGATGCGTATGTTGGATGTACCCATCTGCATTCAAATACCTTGCGCTTCGGTTGTGGCATTTGGAGTGTCGTGGTTGTTGGTAGCATTAGCCTATCGGGTGTTCGGCCGAAAGACGCGTTGGGTATTGGGTTAGTTTTTCAACTTTTTCTTCCACTGCTCGTATTTCTTGAATACTTTCAGACCGCCATTGTTATACCAGCTGTACCCGTTGCGCCGTTCATGACCAATTTCTGACAGGTCATAGCGCTTGATACCATCGCGGTCGCAGAAGAAGGGGCGGTTGTCTTCGAGTGTGTAGAAGCGGGCCCATAGCGGGTCACACGCTTCGCCTTCTTGACAGGGTATCATGCGATAGTCTTTCTGGCCTTCGTCATTGGTGAAATATTCACGCTTCAGGCCGTTGATTTGTACTTGTTTGAACCAGTTGACAGCTCCTTCTATGCTGGCGATAATCTCGGGCGAAGGGTGAGGAAGATTCATCAGGAAAAGCACGATGTTGTCCGACTCAGCTCCGCTGAGTGAGGGCAGTTCGTAGGCGCGGGCCTTGGCAGGGGCTAAAGTGTACTCGTCGTGTTGAGCACACCACACAGTTGGTTTTCCGTTCTGTTTTACTTGCGTATGGAGGATACACTCTATACCTTTGTCCACTGCGGCTTGTGCTTGTTTGCGGATATCTTCGGGCAAATATGTGTAGGGTGTCTTGTCGTTGGCTATGTCCTGTAGTAATTCCATGACATTGATCATGGCATCGTCGTTGTAGGTGATGTGGGTGTAGTAACCTGTAGGACGTGGATAAAATTGGGGCCATCCACCGTTATCGTATTGTGCTTCGAATAGGTATCGGATACCTTTAATGGCGGCTTTCTTGTACTTCTCGATGCCTGTGGCGTTATAGAGGCGAGACAAATAGGTAATCTCAGTTGTAGTAGCTGTATTGTCAATCGTGCTTTGATTGACATCGTCTTTTTCAGACAGTACTTCTTCCCGCTCTTTTTCATCCAGTTCGGCAGGTATGTAAATATTCTTCGGCCATCCTCCTGTTGTCTGTTGGTAGAGTAGGACATTGTCACCGATACGAATGGCTTCTTTAGTTTTAAAAAAGTCATCGTTCAGTTTTGGAGCCATTCTTACCCAACTCTTATAGGGTTGTTTACTTTTATACGTTACTTCTGACTTTTGTGCATGTGTCAGGGTAGAACTAAGTAATGCAGCGATGCAGGCCAAGACAATTTTTCTCATGATAGAATTCCTGTTTTCGTTTCTGTTTGATCGTCACAAAAGTAGCGTAATATTTGGATTCGGATGGCGAAAAACTGTTTTATTCCAGGTACTTTGTCACTTTTCCACTGATTTGTAGAAGCGATATTTCGCAAAGTTTAGTGTTATATTCAGCTGTCAGGATGCGTTCCTCTGCGTCAAGGAGGCTCTTTTGTGCTTCGCGCATTTCGATACCCGAAAGGTTGCCCAACATGTAACGTTCCATGGCGATGTCGTGGTTGTCCTTGGCGGCGATGAGGTTCTGCCGTTCCAGATTCAGCATCTCCAGATTGTTGCGGTAGGCCTGCCACAGGTTGCTCAGGTCGGCCCGCAGAGCCAGTTCCAGCTCGTCGCGTTGCAGGCGTGCGTTCTTCACGGCGATGCTGGCATTGCGCCGTTCGCGCTTGCGGTTGCCGTCGAAGAGGTTGAACCCTACAGTGATGCCTCCGTTGAATCCGAAGTTGTTGCGGCGGCTGTAGTTGTTGATGTCATACTTGTTGAACGTATAGCCGTATCCGGCGTTCAGCCGCACGTAGGGATAGTTTCGTGAATTCACTTTCTTGTAGTCCATCTGTGCCAGCTGGGTGTTCTGGTCGGCTTTCAGCAGAGAGGAGTTTACGCTCAGGGTGGCTTTCCACAGCTCTTCGAAGTCGAGCGACTGGTTCACGTCGATGATGCTGTCGGGCGTCTGGATGAGCTGGTCCACGTCTTCGTTGCCCATCAGCTCGTTCAGGTTGATGCGCGAGGTGTGCAGCAGCTCCTGCTGCTTCATGTACTGGGCGCTGTCGGCGTTGAAGTCCACCTTGGCCTGCTGGTAGTCGAGGCGTGAGAAGTCGCCCACATGGTAGCGTGCCTCCACGATTCGCAGTCGCTCTTTGGAGAGCTGCACGGCATAGAGCAGGTTCTTCATGCGGATTTTCTGCTGGATGAAGTTGTAGTATTCGGCGGCCAGCGAGGCGATGAAGTCTTCCAGTGCGATGCGTGTATTGGTCTCTCCCTGTTCGCGGAGCAGCTTCAGCTGCTGGTAGGTGGTGGAGATGTTGAAGCCGTCGAAGATGGTCCAGTTCAGGTCGATGCTTGCATCGACGGTCTGGTCGAACACGTTATGCTGCTTTTCCGTAACACCAGTATTCCGCACGGTGCTGTTGGTGTTGTCCAGCGTGGCCCGGTAGCCGCCTGTCAAGTCGATAGTGGGCAGGGCGCCTGCGTTGGCCAGGGTGGCATTGTTTTTACTGATCTGCTCCTCGTTGTGCGTGATGCGCAGGGAGTAGTTGTTGAGCAGCCCCTGTTCGAGGCACGACTTCAGGGTATAGGTGGCCGCCTGCTGTGCCTGCAGGGAACACAGGGCACAGAATGCGGCTATCATAGACAAGGCGATTCGTTTCATATCTTTCTTACTTTACTTCGGTTGGTTGACACATAGCTGTAGATGGCGGGCACGATGTACATGGTGAGCAGTGTGGATACCAGCATGCCGCCTACCACAGCCGTACCCATGGCGATGCGCTGGTTGGCACCTTCGCCTGTAGCGAAAGCCAGCGGGATGAGGCCGATGACGGTCGAGGCGCTGGTCATCAGGATGGGACGCAGACGCTGGAGGGCGGCGTCCTTGATGGCCTGCAACTTGTCTTCGCCCGCTTCCTGCTTCTGGTTGGCAAACTCTACAATGAGGATACCGTTCTTGGCTACCAGACCGATGAGCATAATAATACCGATCTGGCTGAAGATGTTCATCGTGATGTCACCGAAATACATGAATATCAGGGCTCCGGCAATGGCCAGCGGCACGGTGAGCATGATGATGAGCGGGTCCTTGAAGCTCTCGAACTGGGCGGCCAGAATCAGGTAGATAAGCAGGATTGCCAGGATGAAGGCAAACATCAGACTCGATGCGCTTTCGCTGTAGTCCTTCGAGTCGCCCGCCAGTGCGGTGCGGAAGGTTTCGTCCAGCACTTCGTCGGCTATCTTGTCCATTTCTTCCAGTCCCTGTCCGATGGTCTTTCCCTCGGCCAGACCGGCCGAAACGGTGGCCGATACGAAACGGTTGTAGCGGTACAGCTTCGGAGGAGCTGTGCCGTAGACCAGTTCCACGAGGTTGTCGAGCTGGATCATGTCGCCTGCATCGTTACGGATGTACAGGCCGACGAGGTAGGCCGGCTTGTTGCGTTGCTGGCGGTTGATTTCTCCCAATATCTCGTATTGCTTGCCGTTCATGTAGAAGTAGCCCATACGCTGGCCGCTCAAACCGTATTGCAGGGTCTGGGCGATGTTCTTGGTGCTGACGCCCATGGCGCCGGCCTTGTCGCGGTTGATGCTGATGCGGGCTTCAGGCTTACTGAACTTCAGGTCGACGTCGGCCATCTGGAAAACATCGTTTTCGTAGACACGTTCCATAAATTTCGGCAGCACTTCCTGCAGCTTTTCAAGGTTGGTGGCCTGCAATACATATTGCACGGGCATGCTGGCACGTCGTCCGCCGAACGAAGACTGCTGGCGCAGGAAGGCGCGGGCTTCTGTTTTGGACTTCAGGGCGCGGGTCAGCTTGGCGGCCACATCCATCTGGCTGTAGTCGCGTTCGCGAATATCTTTTAGCGTGATTTGCACGTTACCGCTTCCGCTCGATACACGTGCCGTGACGGCTTCGGCATCGGGGATGATGGAGTCGACCACATCGTTGATGCGTTCGGTATAGTCGCGGATGTATTCATAGCTCACACCTTCGGCACCGATGGTACTGATGGTGATCTGTGAGCGGTCTTCCAACGGAGCCATCTCGGCGGGTATGCTGTTCCACAGCACGAAGATGATGCAGAACGTAATCAAGGTAAACACCAGTGCTATCCACCGCTTGTGCAGGAAGGCGGCCAGTGAACGGCTGTACAGGCGGTTCATCCCTTCGAAGAAGGGTTCCGTCTTGCGGTAGAACCAGTTCTTCTGCTCCTGTCGTTTCAGCAGCTTGGTGGCCAGCATCGGTGTGAAGGTAAGGGCTGCAAACGAGGATATGATGATGGAACCCGAGATGACGAAGCTGAACTCGCGGAAGAGTCGGCCTGTGGTACCTTCCATGAAGACGATGGGGAAGAACACGGCCACCAGCGTGATGGTGGTGGAGATGACGGCAAAGAAGATTTCCTTGGCTCCCTCGATGCCTGCTTCCTTGGGCGGCATGCCTTTCTCGATGCGGACGTAGATGTTCTCGGTCATCACGATAGCGTCGTCCACCACCAGACCTACGGAAAGGACGACGGCCAGCATCGTCAGTACGTTGATGGAGAAACCTGCCACGTACATCACGAAGAAGGCACCGATGAGCGACACGGGAATTACGATGCAGGGTACCAGCGTGACGCGCCAGTCGCGCAAGAAGAGGAAGATAATGATGATAACCAGTACGAAGGCTTCATACACGGTGCTTTCCACTTCGCTGATGGAGGCGCGGATGAACTTGGTGTTGTCGAATCCGTAGCTGTAGGTCACGTCTTCGGGCAGGTCTTTCTTCATGCGCTCCATGCGTTCGTACACGGCGTCGGCAATCTGGATGTGGTTGGCACCCGGCTGGGGAACGACGACTACACCTACCATCGGCACGCCGTTCATCTTCATGTAACTCTTGATGTCGGCGGCTCCCAGTTCGGCACGGCCGATATCGCTGAAGCGGATGATGCGGTTGGCATCTTCCTTGATGATGAGGTTGTTGAACTCTTCGGGTGTATGCATCAGACCCAGAGTGCGGATGGTAAGCTCGGTCGTATTCCCTTCGATACTGCCTGACGGGAGCTCGATGTTTTCCTGGTCGATGGCATTCTTTACATCAACGGGGGTGATGCCGTAGCCTGACATCTTGGTAGGATCGAGCCAAAGGCGCATGGAGTACTTCTTTTCACCCCAGATGCTCACGCTACTTACGTCGGAGATGGTCTGAAGCTGTTCCTTTACGGTGAGGTCGGCTATCTCGCTCAGCTCCAGCAGTGAGCGCTTGTTACTCTGCAGGGCTACCATCAGAATGGGCACGGCGTCGGCGTCGGCTTTCGATACGGTAGGCGGGTCGCAGTCGCGGGGCAGGTAACGCTGGGCACGTGATACCT
>OGYL01002157.1_pt1 | contig 14206 bp, 10 predicted proteins | sample 1576541 | NCBI WGS metagenome assembly OGYL01 (sample SAMEA3541551, study PRJEB24748) | human gut metagenome | biome: human gut; feature: human-associated habitat; material: faeces | place: China | collected 2012 | reverse complement strand
GACATCATACGGAAGAGATTCTTTTTTGAAGTCCCATTTGACAGGGCATTGAGCCGACCCTTTCGGAATACAAAATGCAAGAAGTATTATTAACAGGCTAACGGTAAGAGCCTTGACTTCGAGGAGTGATTGCTCCTGAGGGTCGGTTGGAATATACAGGTCCTTCTTCTTTATTATCGTTTTGAGAATCATCCTTTTTTTCGTCTTTGGGTTTATTTTTGGTTATATCCAGCGGTTTTTGTTTATCCAGCGGTAGAGCGTAGACATCCCATGTCTGTTCTACATCCCAATTGGCTTTTAAATCGATAGATGTAGGATAGTAGAAAACTTCTTCGGGCTGCCGTTTTTCTGCGAAGTTGCCGGTGTCGAATTTCCCGTTCCCGTTTCGGTCCTTTACTAAACGGATATAATATGTTCCCGGATCTACATATATAAATTCTGCACCTCCGTCTTTGACCGGTGATTTGCGTACCGGCTGGTCGCTTGAGTTTAACAGTTCGACGAATGCCGAATCTTTTATTCCCAAAGTTTCTATATAAAAGTTGGAATATTCTTCGACCGTTTTTACTTTGAATGATTGGGAAAGTCTGTTACTCGGATTTCCGTAGATACTGACAGATGCAAGAGAGTCAAGTGATACCCTGTATTCGCCTCCTGGTTTCCATTTGGTTTTTAGTGAAAATATTCTGTGCTTCAAACTATCTTGGAAAAATGTATAGTCGTTTACGGGAGTCCAGACCGTATCGACTTTTATCTCTAATTTGAGACTTTCTTCTTTTATGGAGTCGACCGGTTGGTCGAATGCAAAGTTAAGCTTATCATATATGTTTACGATAGAGGAAAATTGCGGGGATATTTTCATAAACTCGATTTCCGGTGCTTGATCTTCATCTTTTTTATCTTTTTTGCTTTTTCGAACAGGTTTTTTTCTTTCTCGAAATACTAAGTTTAAGGTGTCTTTAAACGGGGTGAGTTGTCGTAAAGAATCGGTCCTTTTATAATCTGCCGTGAATAGTAAAGTGTCCATGTTATAAATGAGCGAATCTTTAATCCAGTATAGAAGTGTGTCATTTGTTTGGTTTTTCTCGACAATAGCCCAATCTTCTTGTTGAAAATTCAGAGGAGTCAATACCGGAAGCGAGTCGTCGGGTGCTGAAAAAATGAGAGAAAATCTGTTCCTGTTTGTTCGTTCGAACTTCTCTAAATAACGTGATTTGAATTGTTCGTTAAAGACTTTTAGGATGATATCGTTGGGGTAAAAATGGGGGAGAGCCACCATCTTTATTGTGTCGATTGTCGTACTGTCTGCCCATATCGTATCTGCATGCATTACCATCTCTACCGTTGGTGTCACGGTACTATCCATGAACGCAATATCTTCGGATGGATTATCGAATTTGTAATCCCGGTTTGCATCGTTCAGTCCGTATATACGATATGTACCCGCTCCGATGTTTTTTATGGAGAATCGTCCGTATGCATCGGATTTGGCGATTCTTTGCATCGGGGTTTTGGTGAATGCAGAATCGTTCAAGTTTGAATGTAAGCCGACAAGCATCCCTGTTACCGGTTCTAAATTTTCGGCATTCAATAATATACCTCCTATTTGCAACGTGTCTATCGAGTTTCCTGTTGCAAAAGAAAAACTGAAGTTATATAGCGGATTTCTTTCATTATTGTCGGATATGGCATCTGAGAAATCGATTGTATAGGTGGTGTTCGGTATCAGCGAATCTTGTAACTCTACGATAACTTTGCGCCCCGATGTCTGTATTTGCGGCATGTTTTTTTGTGCCGGAGAGACAATGACTTTTTCGGTCGGTTTGTCCACTTGTATTATTTCGTCAAATTCGATTTCTATTTTGTTTTTATTGAAATTGAGTTGATTGGGTTTCGGGTTGCTTTTGACAAAAACGGGAGGGGTTGTGTCTATCGGACCTCCGGTAGGTCGTGCAATGTTGGCACATGAGAGTATAAATGCCGCAGCAAAAGCGGTCAATATAAAATTTCTTGCATATAGTAGCCATTTCGTTCTGTCCGGCATCATCTGTATAGCTTTATTTTAAAGGGGTAAAGATACAAAAAAGAATGATTCTTCGATTGTTTTTTCTTCGATATGACAGATATTAACGGTGTTGAGCGCAAATTAATTAAACATTTTGTTATCGGAATAGAAAAAAAACATATATTTGCACCTTATTAAAAACAGGAAAAATCAATTAATCTAAAAATCATAAAGTAATTATCACATGCAAAACAAAGGTTTTATAAGAGTTTTTGCGGTATTACTCACGTTGGTATGTCTCTTTTACATATCTTTTTCATTTGTAACACGGCATTATACGAAAAAGGCCGAAGAGTATGCTAACGGAGATGCAATGAAGTATAAGCAATATATCGATTCTATTGCGACTGAAAAGGTATATTTAGGGTATTATACTTTTAAGCAGTGCCGTGAGATGGAGATCGGTCTGGGGTTAGACCTAAAAGGAGGTATGAACGTAACGTTGCAAATCTCTGTGGCTGATGTGTTGAGGTCATTGTCAAATAACAACACGGATGTTAATTTTAATAAAGCACTGGCAAACGCTACTGCCAACCAGGCAGATAATAAAGATTTCTTATCTGCTTTTGTAAATGAATACAAAAAGCTAGATCCTAATATCCGATTGGCTGCTATTTTCAGTACTTATCAATTGAAAGATAAGATTACGCCCAATGCGACGAATGATGAAGTTGTAGCTGTTTTACGGGAAGAGTTGAACAGTGCGATAGATAACTCGTTCAATGTGCTCCGTACACGTATTGACCGTTTCGGGGTTGTTGCTCCTAATATTCAGCGTCTTGAAAAGGACGGCCGTATTTTGGTAGAGCTTCCGGGTGTGAAAGAACCGGAACGTGTCCGTAAACTTCTTCAAGGAAGCGCTAACCTTGAATTTTGGGAAACTTATAATCTGAATGAGTTTTTCAATAAATTGGCAAGTGCGAACGAGTTGCTTGCCCGTTTGGAAAATCAGTCGGAAGATACTTCTTCTAAGACGGATTCTACTGTTGTCGAGTCGCAGGATTCTACTGCCGTAACGTCAACGACTTCATTGAAGGATAGTCTGACTCAGAAGATAAAAGATATGAACAAGAGCGACGAGCAACAAAATGTCAATGCGTGGAAAAAGCAAAATCCGTTGTTTGCTCGTCTTAATCCCAATGTCTCTCAGGAAGGGGCTATCGGAAATGGTCCGGCTGTAGGTATTGCCCACATAAATGACACGGCTGCCGTAAATAAATATTTGGCAATGCGTCAGGTTCGTGAACTTTTGCCTGCTAATATCGTATTTAAGTGGACAGTGAAGCCTATTGACGAGAAAGAACAATACTTTCAGTTAGTTGCGTTGAAAGCGACAAACGGAGGTCGTCCTCCTCTGGAAGGTGATGTGATTACCGATGCTCGCGAAGATTTTGACCGGATGACAAATTCTGCAGTAGTAAGTATGTCTATGAATGCAGAAGGTTCTAAGATATGGGAACAGTTGACCCGCGAAAATATTGGGCGTTGTGTAGCGATTGTTTTGGATGATCAAGTATATTCATTCCCGGTAGTGAATACTGAAATCTCAGGAGGAAATTCTCAAATTTCGGGGAACTTTACTCCGGAAGAGGCAAAAGACCTTGCGAATGTGTTGAAATCCGGAAAAATGGCGGCAAGTGTAAAAATTGTACAAGAAGACATTATCGGTCCGTCATTGGGTCAAGAGGCAATTCAGAGTGGTATTATATCGTTCATTTTTGCCTTGGTTCTGCTGATGGTCTATATGATCAGCATGTATGGCGTGACTCCCGGATTGGTTGCTAATCTCGGTTTGGTACTCAATATGTTTTTCACTATGGGTATCCTTGCTTCTTTCCAAGCCGTGCTTACGCTTTCGGGTATCGCCGGTTTGGTGTTGTCTTTGGGTATTGCGGTAGATGCCAATGTGCTGATTTATGAGCGTGCAAAAGAGGAACTTCGTTTGGGTAAGAACCTTAAAAATGCGATTACCGACGGTTATAAGAATGCGTTTTCCGCAATTTTCGACTCAAACTTGACCTCTTTGATTACCGGTTTGATTCTGTTCTTCTTCGGGACAGGACCTATTAAAGGTTTTGCCACGACTTTGATGATCGGTATTGCCATGTCATTCTTTACCGCTGTGTTCCTGACTCGTTTGATCTATGAACGCGGATTGGAAAAGAATTGGTTCAAACACCTTACTTTTACGACATCTCTTACAAAGAATTGGTTGACACATCCGAAAATTAATTTCCTCGGAGCTCGGAAAACCGGTTATATCGTATGTGCCGTATTGGTTGTTATCGGAGTTATCTCTTTTGGTATAAAAGGTCTTAGCAAGGGTATTGATTTCTCCGGAGGCCGTAACTATGTGGTACGTTTCCAAGAACCTGTAAATACTCAAGAAATCGCTAATTTGTTGAAACCGTATTTTGAAGGCAGTTCTTTGTCGGTAATTACTATCGGTGGCGAAAATCAAGTTCGTGTTTCTACCAACTATCGTATTGCAGAGAATGACGATGCAATCGATAAAGAAATAGAAATGAAGTTATATGACGGATTGAAGAGCATGTTGGGAGGTAAGACTCTGGATCAGTTTAAATCGGATAATATAATGAGTATTCAGAAAGTAGGCCCGAGTATTGCAGAAGATATAACGATCGGTGCTATATGGGCTGTGATACTTTCATTGATCGCTATTGCACTTTACATATTGCTTCGATTCCGAGATATTTCTTTCAGTGCCGGAACGTTGGTTTCTTTGGCATTCGATACCGTAATTATTATCTCATTCTATTCGTTATTCTACGGTTTATTGCCGTTCTCTATGGAGATAGACCAGTCATTTATTGCTGCTATCTTGACAGTGATCGGATATTCGGTAAATGATAAAGTGGTAGTATTTGACCGTGTGAGAGAGGTGATCGGTCTTTATCCGAAACGGGATAGATATCTTGTGATTAATGAGGCTTTGAATAGTACTTTAGCTCGTACTATCAGTACATCGTTAAGTACAGCAATCGTATTACTTTGTATATTTATTTTGGGTGGTGATACGATTCGGAGCTTTACATTCGCTATGTTGCTGGGAGTTATAGTCGGTACTTTCTCGACTCTGTTTGTTGCTGTTCCAGTGGCATACGAGATTATGGGAAGAAAACAGAAAAAAGCTCAACTTGCAGAGGCTGCGAAATAAGGATTTTGAGTTTAGATAAAAACAGACAGGGATTCTGAATTTTCAGAATCCCTGTCTGTTTTTATGATATTTTCTAAAAAAAAATCGGATATAACTTTCTGAAGATGAAAGCCGTATCCGATTTTGTACCTCCGCCGGGAATCGAACCCGGATCTAAAGTTTAGGAAACTTTTGTTCTATCCATTGAACTACAAAGGCATTAGCGGCTACAAAAGTATAATTATTTCTGCTTTTTGCCAAATGTGTAGTGTAATTAGTCGAATAATGTTTTGAGTACGTCAAGAGATTTGAGTTGTGTGAATCCGGCATGATGTAATTTGAAATATTCGATAATATGTTCGAGTATTTGTATTCTTTCTTGTCTGGAAAAACGGAATAGGTGCAGATTGTAGTAATTCATTCTCATGAGTGTCGTAAAACCGAATGTTTCATCGGGAGAGAGGACATAGGCATGTCCCGGATGTGCAGAAGTGGAGATCCCGTTTAAAAGGTCAAAGTAATCTCCGGGACGATAATTTTCAATATTCGGATAAAATCCTAAAAATCCGGATATTCTAATTAAAAAACAAAGATGGAAATTCGCTTTCCCGTCTTCGATGATATCAAGAAATTTGATCGATTGATGTAGAAATTCGAAAAAAACGGGATTTGCTTCAGGTTCTCGAATTGTACGGGATAAAAATTCGGATAGAAATAATGCGATAGAGTTTTTAACCGGGTCATAATGAATTTGTTGTAGAATCTCTGCAGGTCTTACTTCTTTGATCTTTTGTATATCGCGTCCGGGTTTATAGTCAGACTCTATGTCTAATATTGAGAAAGGTGTGAATAGCGGTCTTTGCGACTTGCTTTTTCGTCCTTGTGTTTGGGGAATGGCATACGACATTCTTCCGTATTTCTCTGTATAGAGATGTGCGATGTGATTTTTATCGTTGTATGCAACTGTGTGTAATACGATACCTAATGTTTTTTCCAGCATATTTTCAGTTCCGGAATTTTGTATTTACACAAAAATAGCGTATTCTTGCATAAAAGCATTGATAATGATTGTAAAAATATTATGGAAGAACTTACTTTGACTACTCCTTCATTGTTGTTTTCAGCAGTTTCGTTGATTATGCTGGCTTATACAAACCGTTTTCTTTCATATGCTCAGGTTGTTCGTACTTTAAAAGGAGATTATGATTTGCATCCTACACGGATTACGGCTGCTCAAATAGATAATTTACGTAAACGTTTGTCTTTAATCCGTACAATGCAGATTTTGGGAATTGTAAGCCTTTTATTAAGTGTTTTGTGTATGTTTCTGATTTATATCGGACTGCAATTATTTTCTGCTTACGTATTCGGACTGGCACTGATTCTGTTGATAGCCTCTCTAGGCGTATCTTTCCGCGAAATACAGATTTCCACCCGTTCATTGGAGATTTACTTGGGAACGATGGAGAAAGGGAAAAACCAAAAATAACACGGTTGACAATCCCTCCTATTAAGTTTTATCAAGACACTACCCGGCAAGGAAGGATGACCGTAAAGCGACTTCCCTTGCCTACTTCGGATTTGAGATCAATCCTTCCACCCAGTTTTTCTATAATTACCTGACAAATAGAAAGCCCCAATCCTGCTCCCTGTGAAAATTCGTTCTGTTTGTAGAAACGGCTGAAAATCATCCGTTGTTCTTCGCGTGGAATACCTCTCCCAGTATCTTCTACATAAATCCGCACATGCCCCTCATCCGGCAGATAAATATACCCTAATTTGATATATCCGATTTCCGTAAATTTACTGGCGTTATTCAAGAAGTTTGTTAGAACTTGTATCAAACGCTCTCTATCCACATTAATTTCCAAAGGTATATTATCCACTTCTTTCAGGAATTCCAGACGTGGAGCAATCAAGACCTGGTGAGTCATATAAATGTCATCAATCAGCTCTCTCACCCTACATTTCTTAAACGAGAAAGACATATAGCCTGATTCGATACGAGAAAGCTCCAGAATATCGTTAATCAATTTGAGCAGCAACTCGCTGTTCTTATTAATAGTGCCGATGTATTCTTCGCGTTCTACGGAACTCAATCCATCTTCCAATGCCAGAATATTGGCAAAGCCAACAATCGAATTAAGTGGAGTACGTATCTCATGGCTCATATTTGCCAAGAATGATTGTTTCAATTCCGCCTTTTCAGCGAGTAAGCGTGCAGCTTCCAGTTCCTCCTCACGATCTTTTATATCTTGTATGTTGAGCAGCAAACCTGCTGTTTTATATTCACCACCCGAAAGCTGTTTAGTAGTATAACGAAACTCCCACCACTGATAGCCTTTACCGTCGAAGTTACAAAGCTCCTGCACAATTTTTTTATGAGCACTTTTCAGATTTCGCCAGTTGAACTTCACTCCCTCCCAATGATCGGGATGAATAAAGCTCATGAATTCCTTAAACGAAAGTTGTCTAGGATTTAGCCCTTGCGACGCCCAGAATGCATCCTCAAAAACAAAACAACCCTTATCCAATCTCCAAGCATACGTCATTCCACCCTCAATGGCTAATGACAATGTTTCTTTTTCATCAGCCAATGCTATAAGAGCCTGTTTTTTCCTCATCTGTTCCCGAAGATATAGCCACCAAAGAGAAGCAAAAAGTAAAATCAGGAAAAGAACAAATGAAGCGACTAAGGCTCCCCACAAAAACGGATATTCATCTCTGAACGGAATATTGATAATACGATAGTTAGCAGGAATACTTTCCTTACTCAAACCAATTTGCGTCATTGTATTCCAGTCTACGACATACTCTTTCCGGCTTTCAACAATGGGTATATCCGAGGGGCTTGCGCCATGCAATATGCGAACGGCAGTTTTCACCTCTTCTTCTACCTGAATAGGCAGCGAAGTGATGTATCCACCCAACAACTTCTCACCAAACCCAAAGGCTTCATTGATGGCTGTCAGACTAGGACTACCACAGATACTCCCAATATTAATAGTGGTGTAATCACGTTTCAACTGGATATAACATTGATCGCGGTAACTCCTGTTCAAAACCCACATAAAAGTAGCATCCGAATGGTTTCTGGCATTACGCAAAGGAATAGCCATGAAACGGGTATAGCCTTCTTCCTGTGCCAAACGTATCTGTTCTTCAGGAGAAAGCTCGGGATTATCTATGAATCCGGTCACTTTATGTCCTTTAAACTGTTCCTTTGCATCTCTTCTGATTTGTCTGTCGATATAGGTAGTATCGAGCATGGTAAACAAACGAACGTGCTCACCGAAAAGCTCTTTTGCCACACTGATATTCTCATTAAAGGCTATCTTGTCATGGAAGCCTGTCACGTTGGGATGATGTTTCAGTAATCCCCAATTCGGATAATTGACACCACCAAAAACCACAGGCACTTCTTTCGCCAACAGAATTCCGCATTTCATCAATGAATAAGTAGCCTGGTCTTCATTCACCAGAATCACTTCCGGCCGCCAGTCTTTCGATACGGAATCAACCAGAAAGCGCATCCGCTCAAGTTCCGGCTCTTCCCAGTAGGATTCACAGTCTAAATAAACGGTACGAATATCAGCATCAATTTTCTCTTTTTCAAATTGCTCCGCTATCATCCGGTTAAATTCCGGATAAGCCGCATAAGTCTCCTCATAAGAGTGGATAACCAGAATACGCCGTTCTTCTTTTTGAGAACAACTACTCACCCCCAAAAAGAGCAATAAAAATACAGGGAGCAATCTAAAAATTCCTCTATTCACACCATTCATTTATAATAATCGGGATTAATTTTTCTCTGACTCGTAATACAAAGGTAGTTTATTTTCGAACATATAAGCCTAATAAGTGAAAAAAAAGAAGCTGTCTGAACAGAAATTCAGGCAGCTTCTATCTATATAAAGAACTATTTTTTCAGAGTAGCATCATTAACGCTGTCCCAATTGTGAATCTACAAAGAAAATTCCGGTATCACCAGCCTTCTTGATCTTGTCAACAATGCCTTGTGCTGTAGCTTCTTCTTCTACTTGTTCGCGAACAAATCCCCACAAGAAATCCTGTGTTGCTTTATCCTTTTCAGCAGCAGCTACGTCTACCAGCTTGTCTACCAATTGAGAAACATGACATTCATGTTTGTATACGTGTTCGAATACCTCCAGAGGAGTACCCCATCCGTTAGGAACAACATCTATTTTATCTACTTTAGCAGTTCCTCCACGTTTGATGATATAATCTGCCATTGCATAAGCGTGTCCCATTTCTTCCTGGGATTGCTTTTTCATCCAATGAGCAAAACCGCTGAAACCTTCTTTCTCAAAATAGAAAGACATTGCTAGATACAGGTTAGCAGACCACATTTCAGCAGTAATCTGTTCGTTAATTGCATTCTGTAATTTTTCTGAAATCATAATCGTATTTTTTATTAAGTTGTTAATGTAGTTTCTTTTTGAACTCATTACAAAAATAACAAGCTTTCAGTTAAAATTGTTCCATGCACCCTATATTTTTAAACTACATTCACATTTTGATTGTAGCGGTTCATTTTTTACTTACACCAGTTCGTCGGAAGTATATCCTTTCGGCAGTTCACGACAGTTGTATCCGGAAGCCATTATTTCACCATAAGCACCAGCAGAGCGAAGGGCTATCAAGTCACCACGCTTCACTTTGTTCAGGTCAATTGCTTTTCCGAAAACATCCGACGATTCACAGATCGGTCCTACTACATCGTATGCCTCCAATGGTTCTTCGGAAGTAATATTTTCCATTTTATGGAATGCCTGATACAGAGCCGGACGGATAAGATCGGTCATACCTGCATCCAGGATGGCAAATTTCTTCCGTGTGCCTTGTTTTACATACAGAACCTTAGAGATTAAGGAACCGCACTGTCCTACAACTGCACGTCCCAATTCAAAATGCAAGGTCTGATAAGGACGTAATTTCAGTTGTCCGGCATAGGTAGCAAAGTAATCCTTGAAGTTCGGAATAGCCTGACGGTTGGGATGTCCGTAGTCAATTCCCAAACCACCTCCTACATTGATATGTTCTACCAGAATTCTGCGAGCTTCCAATTTATCCTGCAATTCATTGACACGATTACAGAGAGCTACAAAATCGCCCATATCCAGAATCTGTGAACCAATGTGGAAATGAAGCCCGATAAACTTTACGTTTTTCATCTCCTGCGCCACATCTATCACCTTGTCCATATCCTGCATGCTGATACCAAATTTATTTTCTGCCAAACCGGTAGTGATATTTGCGTGAGTATGTGCGCCTACATCCGGATTGATACGGAAAGCAACATTAGCCACCTTATTTTGAGCAGCAGCCAATTCATTGATTACTTCCAGTTCGGGAATAGACTCTACATTGAAACAGAAGATGCCGTACTCCAGCCCGAGGTTAATTTCCCAGTCTGCTTTACCTACTCCTGCAAAAACAACTTTATTGGCCGGAAATCCTGCACGGATAGCGGCACGAATTTCTCCACCGCTCACACAGTCGGCTCCCATTCCGCTCTCACGGATGATGGTAAGTACTTTCGGGTTAGCATTTGCTTTAACAGCGTAATGCACTGAATAATTAGGATATTTGGCAACCTCATGGTTAATAGCCGACAATGTATCGCGCAGCACTTTGGTATCGTAATAATAGAAAGGTGTCTGCAAAGTGCGGAATTTATCGATTGGAAATATTCCCTTCATAATTCGAAAAACTTGTTTAGTTGGTTAAAAAAGAGCGCTTTTATCAGTTCGGTAAAAGCGCTCGTATTATTTGTGGAATTATTTGCCGTTGAAAAGCATATCGCTCAACGATTGTAAAGCTACTTTCTTATCACACTCCCGAATGAGGAAGGAGATGTTATAGTTACTTCCTCCAAACGAGATCATTCGCACCGGTATATCGCGCATCGCATCGAGTGCTTTTGCTTCAAAACCGACATTTTCCCATTCAAGGTCACCTACAACGCAGATGATACACATTTCTTTATCAACGGTTACTGTTCCGTATTTCTTCAGGTCGTCCAGAATCTCATTAAGATGTTTCGTGTTATCTATCGTAACAGATACACCGACTTCTGACGTACAGATCATATCGATAGATGTCTGATAGCTTTCGAAGATTTCGAACACCTTACGCAAGAAACCATGAGCCAATAACATGCGGCTGGATTTAATCTTAATAGCAGTGATGTTATCTTTTGCAGCTACTGCCTTAATCTTGCCTTTTTCCGTATCGTTAGAAATCAGTGTGCCCGGAGCCTCCGGATCCATTGTGTTCAACAGGCGGACAGGGATATTGGCATATTTAGCCGGCTGGATACAAGTCGGATGCAAAATCTTGGCACCAAAATAAGCCAATTCTGCTGCTTCCTCAAACTGCAACTGACGAACAGGAGAAGTCTTGTCTACTACGCGAGGATCATTATTATGCATGCCGTCAATGTCCGTCCATATCTGAATTTCATCAGCATTAATAGCAGCACCTACCAACGAAGCTGTATAATCACTTCCACCACGCTGCAGATTATCTATCTCTCCATAGGCATTACGACAAATGAAACCCTGTGTAATATAAATGTCTGCATCTGGATGCAATTCAAGTTGAGCTTGCAGTTTCTCACGAATATAAACAGGATCGGGCTCGGCATTCTTATCTGTACGCATATATTCCAAGGCAGGCAACAATACCGATTTCACACCACATTCCTGCAAATAATAGTTCATCATTCCCGTCGAAATCAACTCTCCCTGGGCTAGAACAACTTTTTCTTCAAACAAAGTAAACAAGTCCTTCGTATAAGAACGGATATAGTCAAAATGAGATCTTACCAGCTCCAGACATTTCTGTTTATATTCATCCGTCGAATAGAGTTCATCGATATGACGACGATATTTGCTTTCCAGTTGGTTGATAATTTCGTTGGCGCCTTCCGGATTCTTCTTGTACAGATAATCCGAAATCTCGACCAATGTATTTGTCGTACCTGACATGGCTGACAATACAACAATCTTACGTTCACCATCGGTAATCAATTTGGCCACTTCCTTCATCCGCTGAGCTGAACCTACCGAAGTACCTCCAAACTTTAATACTTTCATTTTTCCTTCTTGTTAAGTTGTTAAACCTATTATATTATTTTTTTTATTTATTCTTCTGTCACTTTCCATAGACGATGTCCTTCACAACGATACACCTTCCCTGGAAATTCATTGAGCAACTGCAAATTATGCGTAGTCATCACCACCAATGCCCCCTTCTCGCTAATCTGATGTAATAAGGAGACAATAGCTCGTCCTGTTTCAACATCCAAATTGCCAGTAGGTTCATCTGCCAAAATAATACGGGGAGAATTCAGCATAGCACGAGCAATAACAATACGCTGCTGTTCTCCTCCTGACAATTCATTAGGCAGCTTGTACCCTTTGTTGTTCATTTCCACCAACTGCAACATCTCTTCTATACGGTCTTTTCGTTCTCCACGATGTTTCCAACCTGTAGCACAAAGTACAAAGTCCAGATTGTCATATACCGAACGATCTGTCAACAATTGGAAATCTTGAAAAACAATGCCCAGTTTTCGACGAAGCTGCGGAATATGCTTACGTTTGATTCTTTTCATATCATACTCCAGCACCTCTGCATGTCCGGCGGCAATTTCCAACTCGCCATAAAACGTTTTCAGCAACGTCGTCTTACCAGAGCCTACCTTACCTATCAAATAGGCAAACTCTCCCGAGCACAGCTCTAAATTGACATTTTCCAACACACACAGCTCCTGCTGATGTATCTCAACATCCTTATATTTTATCAGCGTTTCAGTCATCTTCTCAATGTTTCTTCCAACCTACACCATGACGTTCTTTCAGTTCACGGGCAATGTCTTCGATACTATAGCCTTTTGAAGTCAGTAAAACGATGAGATGATACAGCAAATCGGCACTTTCATAAATCAGACGGTCATCTGTGCCATTACATGCCTCAATCACGGTCTCCACAGCCTCTTCACCTACTTTCTGTGCCATTTTATTTACTCCAGAACGGAACAGGCTGGTTGTATACGAGCCTTCTGGCATTTCCGTATGACGTACATTAATGAAATCCTGCAACTCTTTCAGGAACATTACCGGTTGCTCATTCTTTTCGCCCCAACAAGTATCTGTCCCTGTATGACATACTGGGCCAACCGGATGTACTTGAATAAGCAATGTATCTCGGTCGCAATCTGCTTTGACAGATACGACATGCAGAAAAATTCCACTTTCTTCTCCTTTCGTCCACAAACGTTTACGCGTACGACTATAAAAAGTAACTTTACCCGTTTCCATCGTTTTGTCATACGCCTCACGGTTCATGAAACCCAGCATCAACACTTTAGCCGTATCTGCATCTTGTATGATAGCCGGAACAAGTCCGTCCATTTTATCGAAATCTATGCTCAAATCCATAATCTATACGAATAATTCTGTACTTACTTTTATTCTTTATATTCTTACAGGTACACCCTGGCTGCAAAGATACAATTTTAAATCGGGAATTTTGATTTCTCCGAAGTGAAAAACACTGGCAGCCAGTGCTGCATCTGCTTTTCCCTGCAAAAAGGCATCACGGAAGTGTTCTTTCGCTCCTGCCCCCCCTGAAGCAATGACAGGTATAGAAAGGTTTTCAGAAAGAACAGCTAACACCTCATTAGCATATCCTGTCTTTACACCATCATGATCCATACTCGTAAACAATATCTCGCCTGCACCTCGCTCTTGAGCTTCTTTCGTCCATGACATCAATTCTCTTTCTGTCACCACTCGACCACCATTCAGATAACACCGCCATTCACCCGCAGCCTGCTTGGCATCCACCGCCAACACACACACCTGAGAACCGAAATGACCAGCTATCTCATCAATCAGTTTTGGGTTTCGGATGGCCGCCGAATTGACGGATACCTTATCTGCTCCAGCATCCAG
>OGYL01002152.1_pt1 | contig 14215 bp, 14 predicted proteins | sample 1576541 | NCBI WGS metagenome assembly OGYL01 (sample SAMEA3541551, study PRJEB24748) | human gut metagenome | biome: human gut; feature: human-associated habitat; material: faeces | place: China | collected 2012 | reverse complement strand
ATTCCTCGGAGGCGGCGCAGTGGTCGTTGAACCAAGAATCCCCTGCCTTTAGGCAGGGGGAGTGTCAAGCATTATAAATAAAAGTAAGAATTTTGTAGGTGATTGATTTGTCAAACCAGATGTTTGATGTCATAAAAGGAGATCTTGAAATACTGGAGCAGGGCCTGCAGGAGGCCGTGACTTCTCCAAATGAACTGGTGACGGAAGTCGGCATGCACCTCGTGACGTCGGGCGGGAAGCGCATCCGGCCGGCGCTCTGCCTGCTCTCGGCCCGTGGCGGTAAAGCCTTTGACCTGCCGCATGTCCTGCCCTTGGCGGAGGCCTTGGAGCTCATCCACACGGCATCCCTGGTTCATGACGATGTCATCGATGAGGCCGACACGCGCCGCGGCGCGGCAACGGCCAATGCGCGCTGGAACAACCAGGTGGCCATCCTCTCGGGCGATTACATCTTCGCGCGAGCGTTCGCGCTGCTCGCGGAGGCGGGCTACGGCGACTACGTCTCGAAGCGCCTCGCTGAGCTCGTCTGCAACCTCAGCGTCGGTGAGATCATCCAAGACCACGCGGTCTATCAGGCCTCGCGCGGCATGGCGGATTACTACGAGCGCATCCAGAAGAAGACGGCGGATTTCCTCGAGATCTGCTGTGAGCTCGGCGGACTCGTCGGCGGCATGGACAAGGAGGCGGCTGAGAAGCTCGCGGAGTACGGCCACTGCATCGGCATGGCCTTCCAGATCACGGATGACCTCTTGGACATCGAGCAGACGACGGAGAAGATCGGCAAGCCTGCCGGCAACGACATTCGCCAGGGCATCGTGACGCTGCCTGTCATCCGGGCACTCGAGACGAGCCCCGACGCCAAGGAGCTCGAAGCCATTGTCACGGATATGGATATGACGGATGCGATGGTCGAGCGCGCGCTCACCATCGTCAAGGCGACGGATGGCGTCGACTTCGCGAAGGCGAAGGCCGACGAGTACCTCGCGCGTGCCAAGGCGGCCTTGCCGGACAGCCTGCCTAAGGAGATCCGCGAATCGTATGAGATGGTGGCCGACTTCATCGGTGACCGCGATTTTTGACCGCACGGACATCGTGAGAAAGTAGATGGAGGAACAGTATGTTTGGAATTGGTGTACCGGAGCTCGTGCTCATCCTGATCATCGGGCTCATCGTCTTTGGCCCTGGCAAGCTGCCAGAGATGGGACGCACGCTCGGCAAGGGAATCCGTGAATTCCGCAAGGCATCGAATGCATTGTCGCAGGCAATCAACGCGCCGGAGAATCCGCCGCAGCCGCCGGCAGCAGCGCCAAAGCCGCAGGTAGTAGAGCAGAACGCGACGCCGGCCGCAGCCGCGCCGCAGAGTCCAGCCAAGCCGCAGCCAGAAACTGCCAAGGCACCGGAAGCAAAAGCACCGGAGGCACCTGCTTACGAAGCGCCGACGCAGGAGAGCGTGCGCCAGCAGATCGCTGAGACGAAGGCGAAGCAGGAAGCCGCGGGCAAAGAGAACAAGTCAGTCTGAAAGCAGGGCGCAACTCTTGCGCCCGTTTTTATTGCCCATTTATGGAAGCATAAGTGCATCCTATAGGGACAATCAAGAATCAGAACTGGCCAGCCACAAAGGCAGCATGTATAATAGAAGTATGTGAATTCGTATTGTGTTTAGGAGGAACTATCATGTTTGGATTAGGTGTACCGGAACTCGTGCTCATCTTGATCATCGGCCTTGTCATCTTTGGACCGGGCAAGCTGCCGGATGTCGGCAAGGCGCTCGGCAAGAGCATCCGTGAATTCAAGTCGGCCAGCAACGACGAAGATGCGAAGAAGGACGACAAGATGGTCAACGTGACGGCAGAGACGAAGGAAGTCCCTGCCAAGAAGGATGAGCAGAAGTGATCGGGGTAAAAAGGACGCATGGCAGAAATGGCAGAAGAAAGACAATATGAAGAAATAGAAGCTCCGCAGCAGAGAAGCGATGCCGCGGAGAGCGCCGAGGCGGCGCAGGTGGATGATGACGGCACGATGTCGCTCGTGGCGCATCTGACGGAACTGCGCAGCCGCCTGATCAAATGCCTCGTTGCCATCGGCCTGGGCAGCTGTGTCGGATATTACTTCATCGACGAGATCATGCATTACCTGACTTTGCCTGCGGGCAAGCTCTACTACATGCAGCCGTCTGAGGCGTTCTTCACCTATCTCAAGGTGGCCGTCGTGGCAGGCTTCCTCTTGGCGCTGCCCATCGTCTTCTATCAGGTGTGGCGCTTCTTCCTGCCGGCCCTCACGGCCAAGGAGCGCATGGTGCTCGGCATCATCGTGCCGACATCGGTCATCCTGTTCTTTTCGGGACTGGCCTTTTCCTTTTTCCTGGTCTTGCCGGCGGGCATCCGCTTCTTCATGGGCTTTGGCAATGCCGAGCTCGAGGCACTCTTTTCCGTCAACAAGTATTTTGATTTCGTCATCACATTCGTGCTGCCGTTCGGCTTCGTGTTCGAGCTGCCGCTCATCATCACGATCCTCGGCAAGATGGGCATCCTGACTTCGGCCATGCTCAAGAAGTACCAGCGCATCGTCATCTTCCTAGCCTTCGTCGCTGGTGCCATCATCACGCCGACGCCAGATGTCTTCACGCAGTCGATGATCGCTCTGCCGATGATCGTTCTCTACGAGGTCGGCTACTTCATCGTGCGGTTCATCCTGCGGCGCTGATGCGTGGCCAGCAAGGACAGCTGATTTATTGATACGATAGAGAAGGAGAGATTTTTTTGGCTTATAAAGATCTGCGCGAATTCATCGAGGACCTCGAGAGCAAGGGCCTCCTGAAGCGCATCAAGACAGAGGTAGACCCGGAGCTCGAGATCACAGAGATCACGGACCGCGTGTCCAAGATGAAGGGCGAGAAGAATGTCGCACTGCTCTTCGAGAACGTCAAGGGCTCCAAGATGCCAGTCCTCATGAATGCCTTCGGCAGCTATGAGCGCATGGCCATGGCCCTCGGCGTTGAGAAGCTCGACGATGTCGCGGACGAGCTGCGCGAGATGATGAAGCTGCCGTACGTCTCCCTGCAGAACAAGATGAGCGTCGTCACGATGATCCCGATGATCAAGCGTGCAATCAACTTCCCGAAGTACGTCAAGCACGCACCGTGCCAGGAAGTCGTCGAGACGGAGAACCCGAATCTCGATGAGATCCCAATCCTCAAGTGCTGGCCGGATGACGGTGGTCCGTTCGTCACGCTGCCGCTCGTCTTTACGAAGAACCCGAAGACGGGCAAGCGCAATGTCGGCATGTACCGCCTGCAGAAGTACGACAGCAAGACGACGGGCATGCACTGGCACATCCACAAGAACGGCGCGGAGAACTTCCACGACATGAAGGCGCAGGGCGGCGAGCGCATCGAGGCGGCCGTGGCCATCGGCACGGACCCCGTCGTGACGTATGCGGCGACGGCTCCGCTGCCGCGCGACATCGATGAGATGGTCTTCGCTGGTTTCCTGCGCCACAAGTCGGTCGAGATGGTCAAGTGCAAGACGGTCGACATCGAGGTGCCGGCCACGGCGGAAATCATCCTCGAGGGCTACGTCCGCACGGATGAGATGCGCCGCGAGGGGCCTTTTGGCGACCACACGGGCTACTACTCCCTGGCCGACGATTATCCGGTCTTCCACATCACGGCCATCACGCATCGCAAGGACGCCATCTACTCGGCAACCGTCGTCGGCAAGCCGCCGATGGAGGACTGCTTCCTCGCCAAGGCGACGGAGCGCATCTTCCTGCCGCTCTTGCAGCAGATGCAGCCGGAGATTCTCGACATCAACATGCCGCTCGAGGGCGTCTTCCACGATTGCTGCATCGTCTCCATCAAGAAGTCGTACCCGATGCAGGCGCGCAAGGTCATGCATGCGCTCTGGGGCATGGGCCAGATGATGAACGTCAAGATGATCATCGTCGTCGACGCGCACGTCGACGTCCAGGACATCAGTGAAGTGGCCTGGCGCGTCTTCAACAACATCGATGCGAAGCACGACCTCGAGATCGTCGAGGGCCCGCTCGATGTACTCGATCACTCCTCGCCGATGGCGAAGTGGGGGGCGAAACTCGGCATCGATGCGACGAAGACCTGGCCGGAAGAGGGCCATAGCCGCGAGTGGCCGGATGAGATCGCGATGTCGGAGGACATCAAGGCGAAGGTCGATGCGAAGTGGAAGGAGCTTGGACTCGAGTGATCTCCATCAAAGCACACATCAACAATGTCGCCCTGCACCACACGATTTTCGATCTGCCGTTCGCCTTCATGGGCGCGGTGCTGGCCGCAAATGGCCATCCGCGCCTCATTGACCTCTTCTGGATCGCGATGGCCATCACGACGGGGCGGGCGGCCGCGATGGCCATCGACAATCTCGCCGACCTCAAGTACGACAAGCAGCAGCCGCGCATGGCCTACCGCGCGATGGTCGCGGGCCGCATCTCGAAGCGCGAGGCGCTCGTCTTCATCGTCATCTGCCTCGTGCTCATGGTGCTCTCGGTCCTGCAGCTGCAGCCCATCTGCATCTACTTGCTGCCCGTGGCGGCCATCCCGTTCATCATCTACCCGTTCATGAAGCGCGTGACGGGCTGGGTACACATGTTCCTGGGACTGGCCATCGCCATGGCACCGGCGGGCGGCTGGGTCGGCGTCAGCGGCACGATCACCGCGCCGCTCATCGTGCTCTGCGTGGCCGTCGCGCTCTGGATTGGGGCATTTGATGCGATGTACGGTGCGCAGGATGAGGCCTTCGACCGCAGCCAGGGGCTTCACTCGCTGGCCGTCAGCTACGGCGCCGCCGGAGCCTTCCGCATCGCCACGGCTGCACACGTCATCTGCATCCTCTGCTTCCTCGCGGTCGGCTTCATGATGCACCTCTCGGCGCTCTATTTCGTCGGCGTCCTGATTGCGGCCGCGACGCTCTGCTACCAGCACCGGATCGTGAGCCCGACGGATTTCTCCCGCGTGACACAGCGGTACTTCATGCGCAATGGCATCGTCTCTGTTGCCATCTTCGCCTGTACCTGGCTGAGTTTCTATATCTGACTGATAGATTATATGTTGTTTTTTCAGAGATAGGAAAGGTGATTCTATGTCAGCTCGTATTTTGGAGGGCAAGGTCTTTGCCCAGGCGTTCCGCGAAGATGCGCAGAAGAAAGCCGCAGCGCTTCGCGAGCAGTACGGCGTGCAGCCGGGCCTTGCCGTCATCATCGTTGGCTCGAACCCTGCCTCGCAGGTCTACGTGCGCAACAAGCACAAGTCGTGCGAGGCGCTCGGCATCTACTCCGAAGTCATCGAGATGCCCGAGACGACGACGAAGGACGAGCTCATCGCGAGGATCGATGCGCTCAACGCCGACTCAAAGATCCACGGCATCCTCGTACAGCTGCCGCTGCCCGAGCAGATTGCCGCGCATGAGTCGGAGATCCTCGAGCGCATCCGCCCGGAGAAGGACGTCGACGGCTTCCATCCCGTCAATGTCGGCCGTCTCGTGACGGGCCAGCCCGGCCTCGTGCCTTGCACGCCGTTTGGCTGCCTGCGCATGCTCGAGCTCGCTGGCATCCCGATTGATGGCCAGCGCGCCGTCATCATCGGCCGCAGCAACATCGTCGGCAAGCCGATGCTTCATCTCTTGCTCGGCAAGAATGCGACCGTCACGATCTGCCACAGCCATACGAAGGACCTGCCCGCCGTCACGCGCGAGGCGGACATCCTCGTCGCGGCAGTCGGCCGCCCGAACTTCGTCACGGCTGACATGGTCAAGCCCGGCGCGACGGTCATCGATGTCGGCATCAACCGCATCGCGCCGAAGAAGCTCGTCGGTGACGTCGACTTCGAGGCCGTCAAAGATGTCGCCGGTGCCATCACGCCGGTCCCCGGCGGCGTCGGTCTCCTGACCGTCGCCATGCTCATGGAAAATGTTGTCCGCGCTGCCGAGATGCAGCTGCAGGACTGACATACATAGTGTTTCTCATAGAATGCAGGAGGTACAGAAATGAAAACCGATGTTGAGATTGCACAGGAAGCCGAGATGCGCCCGATCCAGGAGATCGCGGAGAAGCTCGGTATCAGCGATGATGAGCTCGAGCTCTACGGCAAGTACAAGGCAAAAGTCGCACTTTCCGCTTGGGAGCGCGTCAAGGAGCAGCCGAATGGCAAGCTCATCCTCGTGACGGCCATCAACCCGACGCCGGCCGGCGAGGGCAAGACGACGACGAGCGTCGGCCTCGCTGACGCCTTCCACCGCCAGGGCAAGAAGGTTGCCGTCGCACTGCGCGAGCCGTCGCTCGGCCCGTGCTTTGGCCTCAAGGGCGGTGCTGCCGGCGGCGGCTACGCGCAGGTCGTGCCGATGGAGGACATCAACCTGCACTTCACGGGCGACTTCCACGCCATCACGACGGCGCACAACCTGCTCGCGGCTGTCATCGACAACCACATCCAGCAGGGCAATGCACTCGACATCGACGTGCGCCGCATCACGTGGAAGCGCGTGCTCGACCTCAACGACCGCGCCCTGCGTCACGTCGTCATCGGCCTCGGCGGCAAGGCACACGGCACGCCGCGCGAGACGGGCTTCGACATCACGGTGGCTTCGGAGATGATGGCCATCCTCTGCCTCGCGAAGGACCTTGAGGACATGAAGCAGCGCCTCGGCGAGATTGTCATCGGCTACAGCCGCGAGGGCCGCGCCATCCGCGCGAAAGAACTCAATGTCACGGGTGCTCTGACGCTGCTCTTCAAGGATGCCATCAAGCCGAACCTCGTGCAGACGCTCGAGGGCACGCCGGCCTTCATCCACGGAGGCCCGTTCGCGAACATCGCCCATGGCTGCAACAGCGTCATGGCGACGAAATTCGCGCTGAAGTTCGCCGACTACGTCGTCACGGAAGCAGGCTTCGGTGCCGACCTCGGTGCCGAGAAATTCCTCGACATCAAGTGCCGCTTTGCCGGCCTCAAGCCGGATGCCGTCGTCATCGTCGCGACGGTCCGCGCGCTCAAGATGCACGGCGGCCTCGACAAGAAGGAGCTCGGCAAAATCGACATGGCAGCGCTCGAGAAGGGCATCGCCAACCTGACGAAGCACATCGAGAACATCCAGAAGTTCGGCTTGCCGGCTGTCGTCGCCATCAACGCCTTCCCGACGGATACGAAGGAAGAGCTCGACTTTGTCGAGAAGAAGTGCAATGAGCTCGGCGCGGAAGTCGCGCTGTCGGAAGTCTGGGCGAAGGGCGGCGAAGGCGGCCTCGAGCTCGCCGACAAGGTCATCGATGCGACGAAGAAGCCGAATGACTTCCACTTTATCTATGATGTCAACGAGAGCATCCCGGAGAAGATCGAGAAGATCACCAAGGAGATCTACGGCGGCGACGGTGTAGACTTCACGCCGGCAGCCAAGAAGCAGCTCAAGGAGATCGAGGAGCTCGGCTTCGACAAGATGCCGGTCTGCATGGCCAAGACACAGTATTCGCTGTCGGACGATGCGACGAAGATCGGCCGTCCGACCGGTTTCCGCATCACGGTCAAGGAGCTCCGCATCAGCGCCGGCGCAGGCTTCATCGTCGCGCTGACGGGCAACATCCTGACGATGCCGGGCCTGCCGAAGCATCCAGCCGCCGAGAACATGGACATCGATGTCAACGGCAAGATCACGGGCCTGTTCTGAGATTCGTCGATGATTTAGTATCTGCGACAGCGGACATGACAAGAGCCACTGCATCCCTGCGATGCGGTGGCTTTTCTGTTGCATGGATTCTCGTTTGGCGTGAGGACTATCCGTAGGCTGTGATGTTTACAACTTGACAATCGTCCGATCCTGCGGTATGATAACTATACGGATTCATCATAGTAAATATGAATATGCGATATAAGTGCAATGGCGCACGAGTCGTGACAGGGGCAGTCCTGTCAGAGGTCTGCCCTTTTTCTATGCAATCATCTTGCCAGGGGAGGAATCATCATGAAAAAGAATCTGAGCCGCATGGGGCTGCCGGTAGGCTTCCTCGTGCTCATCCTGCTGCTTTTGGTGCCGACGCCGCCGGACCTCTCGACGGCCGGCCATCGCATGCTGGCCATCCTCGTCTTCTCGGTCATCATCTGGATGACCGAGGCTGTCGCCTATCCGGTCTCATCGGGCATCATCATGTCGCTCATGGCCTTCCTGCTCGGCACGGCACCCAACATGGTCAACCCGTCGAAGATGCTCGGCACGTCTGGCGCTCTCAAGATGGCGCTGGGTGGCTTCTCAAGCACAGCGTTGGCCCTCGTCGGCGCAGCTCTGCTGATTGCGGCGGCGATGATGAAGACAGGCCTCGACAAGCGCATCGCGCTCGTCGTCCTCTCGAAGATCGGCGCTAAGACACATCACGTATTGGCTGGTGTCATCTGCGTCGGCTTCGTCCTGAGCTTCTTCGTGCCGAGCACGACGGCCCGCGTCTCGTGCATGGTGCCAATCGTCATGGGCATCATCGCCGTCTTCGGCGTGCCGCGCAAGAGCAAGTTCGCCGCCATCATGCTGATTGCCGTGGCACAGGCCGACAGCATCTGGAACGTCGGCATCAAGACGGCGGCGGCGCAGAACATGGTCGCGCTCGGCTTCATCGAGAAGCAGCTCGGTACGACGATCAGCTGGCTCGACTGGTTCATCGCGGCGGCTCCGTTTGCCGTCATCATGAGCGTGCTGCTCTACTTCGTCCTCTTGAAGCTCCTGCCACCGGAGATGGAGGAGATTCCGGGCGGCCGGGAGAAGATTGCGCAGGAGCTTTCTGCGCTCGGCCCGATGAAGACGGACGAGAAGAAGCTGCTGTTCATCTCGGTCGTGCTGCTCTTCTTCTGGGCAACCGAGAAGATTGTCCATCCGTTTGATACATCTTCGACGACGATTGTTGCCGTCACCTTGATGATGATGCCGGGCATCGGCATCATGACCTGGAAGGAAGTCCAGGAGCGCATCAACTGGGGCACGCTGCTGCTCTTCGGCGTCGGCATCAGCCTCGGTTCGGCCATCCTCTCGACAAAAGCGGGTGAGTGGATCGCGCATGTCATCGTCCAGCACTTCGGCCTCTACGATGCGACGGCGACGTTCATCATCGCCATCCTCGCGCTCTTCCTCATCCTCATCCACCTCGGCTTTGCCAGCGCGACGGCCTTGTCGTCGGCGATGATCCCGATCTGCATCTCTGTCCTGCAGGGCGCGTCGGAGAACATGACGCTCAACGTCGTCGGCATGGTCATGATCTTGCAGTACACCATCTGCTTCGGTTTCATCCTGCCGGTCAACGCGCCGCAGAACATGATTGCCTACAGCACGGATACGTTCGAGGTCAAGGACTTCATCAAGACAGGCATCCCCCTGACGGTGCTGGCCTATCTGACCATCCTGCTCTTGACGAATACGTATTGGAAATGGCTTGGTCTCGTCCTTTGAGCCATTCCCGCGCCAATCTTTCAAGGCTGCCGCTTTGCGGCGGCCTTTTTGTGTGAGTGATGTGCTTGCAAAATGCGAGAAAAGACTTTACAATATGATTGATATATGGTTCTTTTTTTGACAAATACACTCCGGAGGGAATATATGAAACGTATCTCAGTAGAACTTGTTCCGCGTGACGAGGACGCACTGCGTGGGGAACTCGCCCTGCTCAGCAAGTTCCAGGAGCAGGTCGATGTCATCAACATTCCGGATCTCCTGCGCTTCCCGACGCGCAGCTGGCAGGGTGCCGCGATTGCCAAGGAATACTTCTCAGAGTCGATGCCACACATCCGCGCGATGGACATCGACCTCGACAAGGAGCTCACGATGAAGGACTACCTGCGCGAGCACGATATCCGTGAGGTCCTCGTCATCGAGGGTGACCCGCCGCAGGACATGATGCACGAGGTCTATCCGACGAACAGCGTCGATGTCATCTGGAAGTTCCGCAAGGAGATGCCGGAGGTCAAGGTCTACGCTGGCATTGACCAGTACCGCGGCTCGCTCTCGCAGGAGCTCTACCGCATCAAGCGCAAGCTGCAGGCCGGCGCCGCAGGCTTCTTCACGCAGCCGTTCTTCGACATGCGCTTTCTCTCGGTCTATGCGGACATGCTGCAGGGCCTCGAGGTCTACTGGGGCGTCTCGCCCGTCATGAGCGCACGCTCGCAGAGCTACTGGGAGCGCAAGAACCATGTCGTCTTCCCGCATGCCTTCGAGCCAACGCTCGACTGGAGCGTGGCATTCGCCAAGGAAGTCATGGATTTTGCAGAGCGAGAAGGCAACAATGTCTACCTGATGCCGATCAAGACGAACCTCGAGGCGTATCTCGAGGGTGTTCTTGCCTGATGTATAGATAGGAGAGTTTTTATGTTCAAGATCTTGAGAAAAGAGGAATGGTCGCCGAATGTCTACGCGATGGACATCGAGGCACCGCGCGTGGCGAAGAAGGCACAGGCGGGCCAGTTCATCGTGCTGCGCGTCAACGAGGAAGGGGAGCGCATCCCGTTGACGATCGCGGACTTTGACCGCGAGACGGGCCGCATCCTCATCGTGTTCCAGGCCATCGGCGCGTCGACGATGGAGCTCGCGGCTCTCGAGGCTGGTGACAGCATCCTCGACTTCGTCGGCCCGCTCGGCCGCCCGTCGGAGATCGCGAAACTCGACGGCACGATGGTCGTCGTCGGCGGCGGCATCGGCGTCGCGCCGACGTACCCGATCGCACGCGCTATGAAAGAAGCCGGCAACAAGGTCATCGCGATCATGGGCGCGAAGACGAAGGATATCCTGATCATGGAAGACGAGATGAAGGCCGTGACGGATGAGGTCCTCGTGACGACGGATGACGGTTCGTACGGCATCAAGGGCTTCGTCACGAATGCCGTCCAGGCTCTCGTCGACCGCGGCGAGAAGATCGCGCAGATCACGGCCATCGGCCCGGTCATCATGATGAAGAGCGTCGCCGATGCGACGCGCGACCTCGGCATCCACACGGTCGTCTCGCTCAACCCGATCATGGTCGACGGCACGGGCATGTGCGGCGGCTGCCGCGTGACGATCGGCGATGAGACGAAGTTCGCTTGCGTCGATGGTCCGGAGTTCGACGGTCACCTCGTGGATTTCAAGGGCCTCATGAGCCGCCAGCGCATGTACCGCGACAAGGAAGCCGTAGAGAAAGATCACGTCTGCCACATTGGACTCGGAGGGGATAAATAATGGCACTGATTCTCGAGAAACACAAGATGCCGGTACAGGACCCGAAAGTCCGTGCCCATAACTTTGAGGAAGTGGCCCTTGGCTACGATGAGGATACGGCAGTGGCCGAGGCAGAGCGCTGCCTGCACTGCAAGGTCCCGCAGTGCCGCAAGGGCTGCCCGGTCTCGATCGACATCCCGACCTTCATCGGCAAGATCAAGGAGCGCGACTTCGACGGTGCCATCGCGACCATCAAGGAGTCGAATGCGCTGCCGGCCATCTGCGGCCGCGTCTGCCCGCAGGAGAATCAGTGCGAGAAGCACTGCATCCTCACGAAGCGCGGCGAATCCGTCGCCATCGGCCGCCTTGAGCGCTTCGTCGCTGATCGCGAGCTCGCCTCGGATAAAGAGGTCAAGCCGGTCGAGCGTGCCGCTGATGCGCAGAAAGTCGCCGTCATCGGCGCGGGCCCGTCTGGCCTCTCCTGCGCGGGCGACCTCGCGAAGAAGGGCTATGATGTGACCATCTTCGAGGCGCTGCACAAGGCGGGCGGCGTGCTGTCCTACGGCATCCCGGAGTTCCGTCTGCCGAAGGACACGGTCGTCAAGAAGGAGATCGAGAACATCGAGAAGCTCGGCGTCAAGATCGAAGTCGACTCGGTGGCCGGTCGTCTCTACACGGTCGACGAGCTCCTGCAGGAAGAGGGCTTCGATGCCGTCTTCATTGGCACGGGTGCCGGCCTGCCGCGCTTCCAGGGCATTCCGGGCGAGAGCCTCAACGGCGTCTACTCGGCCAATGAGTTCCTCACGCGCTGTAACCTCATGAAGGCCTATAAGTTCCCAGAGTACGCGACGCCAATCCAGGTCGGCCGCCATGTCGCCGTCGTCGGCGGCGGCAATGTCGCGATGGATGCGGCGCGCACGGCGCTGCGCCTCGGCGCCGAGAAGGTCTCAATCATCTATCGCCGCAGTGCGGCAGAGATCCCGGCGCGCGCAGAAGAGGTCGAGCATGCCAAGGAAGAGGGCATCGACTTCCAGCTGTTGACGAATCCAGTGGAGGTCCTCGGCGATGAGAACGGCTGGGTCAAGGGCCTGCGCTGCATCCGCATGGAGCTCGGTGAGCCCGATGCCTCGGGTCGCCGCCGTCCGATTCCCATCGAGGGCTCGGAATTCGATATGGAGATGGATACGGTCATCATCGCCATCGGCACGGGTCCGAACCCGATCATCGCGCACACGACGCCGGGCCTCAAGACGACGAAGCGCGGCAACATCGAGGCCGATGAGGAGACGTGTGCGACGTCGAAGGAAGGTGTCTTCGCCGGCGGCGATATCGTCACGGGTGCGGCGACCGTCATCCTCGCGATGGGCGCCGGCCGCAAGGCAGCTGCTGCCATCGATGAGTACCTCAAGAGCAAGAGCAAATGATGAACTTTACGGCGATTGATTTCGAGACGGCTACAGGCGCGCGGGACTCTGCCTGCAGTGTGGCCGTCGTGACCATCCGCGCGGGCGCTCTGGTGGATTCGTACTACACACTGATCCAGCCGCCCGCGAACCGGTACAGTTATTTCAACACAAAGATCCACGGCCTGACGGAAGCCGATACAGCGGATGCCGCTGACTTTGCTGGCATCTGGCCGGAACTCGAGGCAAAGCTTGCAGGACAGCTCGTCGTGGCGCACAATGCGAAGTTCGACATGAGCGTCCTGCGCTCGTGCCTCGCGCGTTGCGGCCTGCAGGCGCCGGCGCCGAAGCCCGGTGCCTTGACCGCAACGCAGGTGAACGTGCCGCGCAGCTTGTTGACCACCAAGGTGGCAAGGGCTTCGCCCTCAACATCCTCGGCAATTATCAAAAGCTTCCTGCCCTGCTGAACAACGGCCTCCAGAACCGGCAGTATCTCCTGAATGTTGCTTATCTTCTTTTCGGTGATGAGGATATAAGGATTATCCAGCACCGCCTCCATCTTATCGGTATCGGTCACCATGTAGGCGGAAGCATAGCCGCGGTCGAACTGCATACCTTCGACAACGTTAAGCTCGGTCTTCATGGTCTTGGATTCTTCAATGGTGATAACGCCGTCGTTACCGACCTTTTCCATAGCGTCGCTTATCAGCACGCCGACCTTTTCGTCGCCCGCGGAAATGCTTGCGACCTGGGCAATGGCCTGCTTGTTTTCAACGGGCTTGGATATCTTCTTCAGCCCTTCCACGGCCTCGTTAACGGCGGCCTCTATGCCGAGCCTGATGCCCATGGGGTTTGCGCCCGCGGCAACGTTCTTCATGCCCTCATGCACTATGGCCTGCGCAAGTAGGGTGGCGGTGGTGGTGCCGTCGCCGGCAGCATCATTGGTCTTGGTGGCAACCTCGCGCACGAGCTGAGCGCCCATGTTTTCAAACGGATCCTCAAGCTCTATTTCCTTGGCGATGGTCACGCCGTCGTTAGTGATGAGCGGTGCGCCGTATTTCTTGTCCAGCACCACGTTGCGGCCTTTGGGGCCAAGGGTTATCTTTACCGTGTTTGCAAGCTGGTTAATGCCGCTCTCAAGTGCGCGGCGGGCTTCTTCACCGTATTTAAGCTGCTTTGCCATAATTCGTTTCCTCCTGATTATTCAACTATCGCAAGTATGTCGCTTTGGCGGACGATTATGAACTCCTCGCCGTCCAGCTTCACTTCTGTTCCGGCGTACTTGGAGAATATTACCTTGTCGCCTGCTTTAACATACATCTTAACCTCTTTGCCGTCTACCACGCCGCCGGGGCCTACTGCTATAACCTCGCTCACAACGGGCTTTTCCTTAGCGCTGCCGGTAAGTATAATGCCGCTTTTGGTGGTTTCTTCGGCTTCCAGCATTTTTACAACGACTCTGTCAAGTAATGGTTTAATGCTCATAGTTGTATTCCTCCATATAATTTAAGTAAAATAATAAACAAACCGGCATGAGGGAAGCTATGTGTCTGGCACTCGCTTACCTCAAGTGCTAAATGGCCGTTATTGGTACGCAGCTGCAGGAATTCGGGCAAATCCTTATGCCACACATCC
>OGYL01002151.1_pt1 | contig 14219 bp, 9 predicted proteins | sample 1576541 | NCBI WGS metagenome assembly OGYL01 (sample SAMEA3541551, study PRJEB24748) | human gut metagenome | biome: human gut; feature: human-associated habitat; material: faeces | place: China | collected 2012 | reverse complement strand
TAAAAATATTATGGATACCTACAATCGCCTCCACATACGGTACTTTTTTGTCCATAACATGGGATATTGCAGTATACGATCCATCAGAATTGAAACGTCCCGGAAAATAGAACAAATTCTTATCATTCGGGTTACAATATGGGTTGTTTTTATCAGAAAGCATTCCCCACAAAACATTACAACCAATATATTCACGCCATTTCAGTTTCTTTATCAGCGGGATTCTGTTCAAAATTTTTCCATTTATGTCCCATGATACCATATATGAAACAAAACGGTCATTTAAGAACTCCATGTTGTTTATCAGATTAAAGGTATTATCCTCCATTATATATGATAAGTTTGCTGCTGGCATTATCAATAATGGAAATGGAACTTTGTTCCATTGTACACCTGCTCTGATGTCATTATCGATCTTACCCCATGAACCGACCCAGAAGCGTTTATATATTTCTGCCTCAGTATAGTTATAATTATATTGTCCTCCAAACAAATTCTTTATACCCACGGTATGATTAAGAGCGAAAATAGGGGCATCATTATTAGCCGCAATTCTACGCTGTTTTGTATTAATCCAAGTTGCTCCTGGCTGGTATCTCACCCCGACATTAAATTCTGAAGTCACAAAATTCGTAATATTCTGGCCACTCGCATCAGGAACATTTGTTCCATTTAAAGGCTGATAAAACAAACTCGCCGTCGGTGTATTTTTTGATCTTCTAAAAAACGTTGTAAAACGTAACCCATTATTCCACTCGCGATCGTAAAACAACCGATAATTCTCATAATACATCATATGATCTACTTTATCCCACTTGAATGATGTAAAAACATTATCCTTATCAGTCGGCATAAACTTATCACTCGGAGACATTACGTCGTTTGAATAGGTAAAAGTCAAATTATTCACCGGAAATTCTCTCGGTAAATAAGCTTTTTTATTAAAGGAATAAGTTACTTCTCCCATTCCTTTCCATCGTTCATCCTTAAATCCATAAGCTACATACCCCTTCAAGAACCAATGTGGATTCAAATTCGCAGTTGTTTGCGCAGATGCTCTCAAACGTAATCCATCCACAAAATTCTGTGTAATCATTGTATTAATAGGGCCAATATCTACTTTACTAGGATGCTCAGGCGACACTGAGGTTTCCACAAAATTTTCAATAAAAGCTTTTCCAACAAATAGAATTGCTTTAAATCCCTTGATATTGCTTAAACGCTTTACCAAAGCATCCATAGAACTTTCGGATTTGGTCAAATCTTCCGCCCGATAATTTTTCCAGAAATCATTATCTTGCATCATGGCATAAGGTTCTTTCTTCACCACGCCATTAAACTTGAATTTTTTATCAGGTATTGGTTCCAAGGAATAATCACTATATTCCGTTAAACGCTTAACTTGAAAACGCTGGATAAATTTCGCAATCTTCAATTGAACCAACATTTCATCTGTTATCAAGACTTGCTCACCTGAAGGCAACTGAGCAAACTCTTGAGTTATCATCATATTATCGACATAATTGACATCAGAATGACGCGGTATACCCATTTCGATTTTTCGAACACGATACGAAGAATCAGCCATTATGTAAAGCGTACCAGAAAAGCCAAAATCCTGCGGATTATTTGGAGTAAAGGATAGTTCAAAGCACTTATCCTTTCCTATCATAACAGTATCCTCAATGAAGTAACGATAAAAACTAATTGCACTTCTAGTTGAAATCGGACTATGAAAAGGGTATTGCAACAATCTTACCTCGTCATCATAAATATCCACATCCGTAAAGCAATCTTTTATCAATGTGGTCAAAATATCTCCTGTAGAAAGCAAATCATTAATTCCATTGGATCGTTGCCCCAATATAATTTGTTTTTCAGACTTCGGATTCTTTCTGTATATTAACTGTGTTACAGTTTCATCAACAGAAATAGGAAGAATTTTCTTACCTGTTTCAGGACACACTTCTACATGTTCCTTCAAAAAAGGAACTTTTTTCAATCCTCCTTCTTCGAAAACTTTATCCGAAATTTCATTTAGCGCAAAAGTCAATTTCTGGTATTTATTATAACTATAATATGGATGCACAGAAAGATCACTCTTCTTTTTCGCAGCTATGACTTTTTGCATCATAATAACTGCGGGATTATTTTTCCGTGAATATTTAGTTTTTTTTGATTTGACTACGGCTACCCCCAATTCTATATTATCTACACTCAAAGCAACATCCAGACGTGTAGCTTCCTTGATTACAAAACTCTTTGATACATACCCAATCAAAGAGAAATACAGTTTTCCATTCTTCTTAGGCAAAGAATAATGTCCAGCAGAATCCGTCTGAACGCCATGACCTCCATCATAAAAAACATTTACGAAAGGTAAAGCCGCTCCTGTCTTCTCATCTGTCACTGTGCCCGTAATATTTTGAGCACACAGATTAAAAGCTTCAATAATTATAAAAAATAAGAATAAAAGGCAGCGATTATTCATTTGTCGTTATAGCTAATTTTAAGAATATAAAAAGCTTCATTCCTTACAACTAGAATGCAAGGAGATGAAGCTTTTCATGTATTAGTTTTACGTAAGTTCGGTTTTATACAGTACTTCTGATATTAATCAATTTCTTCATCAGCTTCATACCCGCCCATTTCGCGAATTGCATTTTTAAGCATAGTATATTGCTGGAACAAATTATTAACTGCTACTTCACCCTGCGTATAATCGTGCATCGGGCTCTTTAAGAAGAAACTCAAAAAACGCTGGATACCATACTTTCCTGCACGCATCGCCAAGTCGCTCAATAGAACAAGATCAAGCACTAAGGGAGCAGCCAAAATAGAGTCACGACACAAGAAATTAATTTTAATCTGCATCGGATACCCCATCCAACCAAAAATATCTATATTATCCCAACCCTCTTTATTATCATTACGAGGCGGGTAATAATTGATTCTTACTTTATGATAATAATCTTTATACAAATCAGGCTGATTCTCTGCAACCAAGATTGACTCTAACGTAGAAAGTTTACTAACTTCTTTTGTATGGAAATTTGCGGGTTCATCCAAAACCAAGCCATCACGATTTCCTAGAATATTAGTCGAAAACCAACCGCTTAATCCTAAGCAACGTGTGCCGATAATTGGAGCGAAACCAGATTTAACCAATGTTTGTCCGGTCTTGAAATCCTTTCCGGCAATAGGCATTTTTGTTTTTTCAGCCAATTCCCACATGGCAGGAATATCAACTGTTGTATTGGGAGCTCCCATGATAAAAGGTGCACCTTCCAACAATGCGGCCATTGCGTAACACATTGAAGGTGCAATATGCTCTTTATCATCCGCTTTCATTGCAGCTTCTAAAGCACTTAATGAGCCATGCACTTCTTCATCTACAGGCACATAAATTTCAGTTGAGGCAGCCCAAATTACAACAATACGATCACAATTCTTCTCGGCTTTGAAATTTCGAATATCTTCACGAACCTGTTCCATCATATCCCAACGGTTCTCACAATGTTTCACATTGTCACCATCAAGACGTTTAGCATAATTTTTATCAAAAGCTGCTTTTAACGGAACGATAGCTTTTAACTCATCTCTAACCGGCTCGATATCCTTTTCCTTTAAAACTTCAGAATACATGGCACTCTGATAAGCATTTTGTGGATATACGTCCCATGCAGCAAATTCCATGTCATCCAAACTTGCTAAAGGTACAATATCTTTATAATATAGATATTTTTTTGCATCGCCTTTGCCTACGCGAATTTTGTCATATTGCGTCATTGCACCAATAGGCTTTGCCAAACCTTTACGAGCCATCAAAACACCTGTTATAAATGTAGTAGAAACAGCTCCTAAACCTACTACCATTACGCCTAATTTACCTGTTGCAGGTTTTACATTTTTACATTCCATCCTTTATTTTATTTTTGAAGTTTCAAAATTAGTACATTGTTTGCTCAAAAACTTTATAGATATGTTAATATTCATTTATTTTTTAAATAAAACAATACTAAAAAGCGTTTTGTAACAAGCTATAAGAAAAAATGAACACTTTCATGATTCTTACAAAGAAACAACGAGCATATCAATCAACACACCTTTTCAAGCTTCTTAATTATTGAAAAGATAAATACAGCCGACAACACGCACAATCCAACCAAAATGCCCCAAACTACTGTTAACGGCAGATCTCCCCACAACGAAGAACATACGCTCGTCAATTTATTACCTACGGCTGTTGCAACAAACCATCCCCCCATCATCATTCCTTTATATTTAGGAGGTGCTACCTTTGAAACAAATGAAATGCCCATTGGTGACAACAATAATTCACCAAAAGTCAACACCAAATAAGTTGAAATCAACCAATTAGGAGACACGAAAGTTGCTGTACCATTTTGCATTGCATCAAGCTGTTGATTAGGAGTCAACAGATCCAACGATCCAACAGTCATAATTACATAACCAAGAGCTGCCACCAACATGCCCAAACCAATTTTACGTGGAGCTGAAGGCTCTTTTCCATTCTTTGCTAACCAGCTAAAAAGTGCTATTGAAACAGGAGTCAAGGCCACCACAAAACAAGGATTGAATTGCTGGAAAATTTCTGCGTCAATCTTTGTAGAACCAGACAAACTCATATACTTTGCAATTAAGCCTGCCACTGATGCGATTACAAGAATACCAGAAATTAATTTACCTCTACCAGATTTGCTTTGAAACAAAGCGAACAATGCATAAACTATAATTATACAAAATACCAGATTCCAGACATCAAAAAACATACTTTCAAAACCGCTTGAACTCTTAGCAGTAAACTCATTAGCAAAGAATGTCAATGTAAGGCCATTTTGATGAAATGCCATCCAGAAAAATATTACAACAGCAAATACCAAGCAAAGAGCCACGATACGAGATTTTGTTTCCTGTTTAGATAATTCCTCGACAGGCTGTTCTGCCACTTTTTCAACCTTATTCTTTCCTTCTACATGCTTAAATGTACTACGAAATACATAATATATAGCAATCGAAAGAATCAAAGAAAGGCATGCAACTCCAAATGCAAAATGATATGCACTTCCCGCATCCAAATGAAATTTCTCGATGCCCCAATTCTTGATACCTACTGCTGCAGATGGTGCAAATAAAGCACCAATATTAATTGCCATATAGAAAATAGAAAAAGCGGAATCACGCTTGGACTCATACTGAGGATTGTCATAAAGATTTCCTACCATAACTTGCAAGTTGCCCTTGAACAATCCTGTACCGCAACATACCAATAATAAAGCGCCATACATACTGAGCATGCCCAGGTTACCGCTTCCTAAAGGTATTGACAGGAACAAATATCCCAAAAACATAATGATAATGCCAATCGTTACCATTTTTCCATATCCGAATTTGTCAGCCAGAATACCTCCTACAAAAGGCAAGAAATATACAAAGGCCAAAAATGTCGAATAAATTTCTCCTGCAGCTGCTGCAGATAAACCAAAATTAGCTTGCAGATACAAGGTAAAAACTGCCAGCATGGTGTAATAACCGAAGCGCTCGCCAGTATTTGCAAGCGCCAACGCATAAAGTCCTTTAGGTTGTCCTTCAAACATAAATACTAGATTTAATTGATTACTAAATTATTGATTCATTTTTCTCTTCATATACAATATCTGCGACTACCGCCTCTGTTTGTTCTATCAAATCAACTGGCGAAATCTTCAATTGCACGCCGCGTACTCCCGCACTGACAAAAACATATGGGAACGAATTTACTGTAGTATGAATATAAGTCTGGAATTTTTTCTTCATTCCAATAGGTGAGCAACCACCTCTTATATATCCGGTTGTTGGCAGCAAATCCTTCAAAGGCAAAGGCTCGCACTTTTTATTTCCACTTACTTTAGCCAATTTTTTCAAATCAATTTCATGATTACCCGGCAATACGCCTACAATATACCCCGACTTGTCACCGTGCAGGACTATGGTTTTAAAAACTTGCTCTACATTTTCCGACAAAGACTCGGCCACATGTTCTGCTCCCAAATCATTTTCATCTACTTCATAAGGAATAAGATCAAATTTTACTCCTTTCTTCTGCAGGAAACGGGCTACGTTTGTTTTTAAATTTTTTGAACTCATTTTCAAAGCACTTGTTTAGATCAATTCCTCTTTCAGAAATTTAGATGTATAACCGACTCCGGCTTTTACTAAGTCCTCCGGAGTTCCAGCGAACATCACCTGACCTCCTCTACGACCTCCTTCCGGTCCCATATCGATAATGTAATCCGCCATTTTTATTACATCCAAATTATGCTCAATCACAATTACCGTATTCCCCTTTTCTACCAAGCGATTAAGCACCCCCATCAAAGACTTTATATCCTCAAAATGCAGCCCCGTGGTAGGTTCATCCAATATATACACGGTTTTTCCCGTATCTCGCTTGCTCAATTCCGTTGCCAATTTCACTCTCTGACTTTCACCGCCGGATAATGTTGTAGAAGACTGGCCCAATTTAATATATCCCAGTCCCACTTCCTGCAAAACTTTTATTTTATGCAAGATATTGGGTACGTTCTCAAAAAAGTCTACGGCCATATTGATTGTCATGTCCAATACATCTGCAATACTTTTTCCTTTATAACGAACCTCCAGGGTTTCATGATTATAACGCTTTCCTCCACATACTTCACACGGAACATAAACATCCGGCAGGAAATTCATTTCTATGGTTTTATAACCATTTCCCTTGCATGCTTCACATCGGCCACCACTCACGTTAAAAGAAAAACGTCCTGGCTTATACCCCCTTACCTTTGCTTCCGGCGCATTTACGAACAAAGCTCTGATATCAGAAAAAACGCCTGTATAAGTTGCGGGATTGGAGCGTGGGGTACGCCCCAGTGGGCTTTGGTCAACGTTAACGACCTTGTCGACACAAGAAATATTCTCTATTGACTCATAGGGCAAAGGTTCTGTCAATGAACGATAAAAGTGTTGTGAAAGTATCGGATACAACGTATCATTAATTAATGTAGACTTTCCACTTCCCGACACTCCAGTAACACAAATCAAAGTTCCGATTGGAAAATCTACGGTAACATGCTGCAAATTATTTCCACTGGCCCCAACCAAAGTTATTTTTTTTCCATTCCCCGTTCGTCTGACTGCTGGAATTTCTATACGACGCTCCCCATTCAGATACTGACTGGTCAGAGTTTGCTGCTTCAGCATCTCCTGAGGTGTTCCCTGGAAAACTACCTCACCCCCCAATCGTCCTGCCCGAGGTCCCATATCAACAATATAATCGGCAGCCAGCATCATGTCCTTGTCATGTTCTACAACCACGACTGTATTACCGGCATCGCGCAATTTTTGTAACGACTTTATCAGACGAACATTGTCGCGCTGATGCAATCCAATACTTGGCTCATCTAAAATATACAACACGTTGACCAATTGAGATCCAATTTGCGTAGCCAAACGGATACGCTGGCTTTCGCCGCCGGACAAACTCATTGAAGAACGATGCAGCGACAGATAATCCAGCCCTACATCCAACAAAAAGCGCAAACGCGTCTGTAATTCCTTCAAAATTTCAGAAGACACATTTTTCTGTCGCTCATTCAGCGTTTTAGGAAGTTCACCCAACCAACTATACAATTGCCCAATATCCATTGACGACAATTCGTATATATTTTTGCCATTAAGTTTGAAATGCAAAGCTTCCTGATTAAGACGCGCACCATGACATAAGGGGCATGTTTTTATCACCGAGAATTGATCAACCCAACGCTGTGAGGCTGCGCTCATCTCACGATCGGCCATTTGCATGATATATTTTACAAGCCCGTCAAATTCAACATAAAAATCATCTGAAGCATGCATTATTGCAGCCGGAATACGCAATCGCTCCGAACTTCCATTGAAAATTTCGTCAAAAGCCTCTTCGGGAATATCTTTAACGGGAGTTTTCAAATTACAATCATACTTTTCAAGCACAGCCTCTATTGCCCAGAATATCATGATATTCTTATATTTCCCCAATGGTATAATTGCTCCCTCGTAAATCGTCTTTGCATCATCAGGAATCACCTTTTCCCGATCTATCATACTGATATATCCCAATCCTTTACATTTAGGACAAGCACCAGCAGAAGAATTGAATGAAAAATTATGCGGTGCTGGGTCTTTATAGGAAATTCCTGTTGTCGGACACATCAAGCGCTTGCTGTAGTAACGAGCAGTATCGGTTGCAGCATCTACAATCATCATCAGGCCATCACCCTGTTCAAAGGTCTTTGACACACTTCTCTTCAAACGCTCCTCATCGTCATTTTCGCGTACAAGCAATTTATCAATTACTACTTCAATATCGTGATTTTTATAGCGGTCAAGCTTCATGCCTGTCCTGATTTCCATAATCTCGCCGTCTACCCGGACGTTCAAAAAGCCCTTACGTCGAATTGTTTCAAACAATTCCTTGTAATGTCCCTTTCGGTTGCGCACAAGAGGAGCCAGCAAATATATCTTGTGCCCCACATAATCACGAAGAATCAAGTTAAGGATTTGCTCTTCGGTATATTTTACCATCTTCTCCCCCGTCCGATAGGAAAAAGCCTCAGCTGTTCGTGCAAAAAGCAGACGCAAAAAGTCATAAATTTCCGTTACGGTTCCTACCGTTGAACGAGGATTTTTATTTGTAGTTTTCTGTTCGATACTGATTACCGGGCTCAATCCAGATATTTTGTCAACATCCGGGCGTTCTAAATTTTCCAGAAAATTACGAGCATACGCCGAAAAAGTTTCAATGTAACGCCGCTGACCTTCTGCATACAACGTATCAAAAGCCAGCGAACTTTTTCCACTTCCGCTCAGTCCGGTAATTACGCTCAGGCTATGCCGAGGTATGCGCACGTCCACATTTTTAAGATTATGTACACGTGCGCCTAAAATATCAATCCATGTTGTCTGTTCTTCACTCATTTGCTAACAACACTTACTCTTCAGTTCCTGTACTTTGTTCGTCGTACGTAGTCAAAACGCTCACCGTTTTTTTTATCGAATAATTTTTCCCATCAGCTCCTTTAGCCTGAACAACGCAATAATATGCCCCGTCAGGCACAACATGACCATTCACCTTGCCATCCCATCCCCCGTCAGGATCATTCCATTCATACAATTTTTTCCCCCAACGGGTAAAAATTGCAGCCTTAAACGATACAATGCTCTGCCATCCGTCTTTTGCCTTATACACATCATTGATGCCATCGCCATTGGGAGAAAAAGCATTGGGCATCTCAAGTTTCGATTCACTGACACTAACAACAAACGGTTCGTCCATTTCATAATTAATGGTATCCTTTCCGTCTACAAAAGTAATCAACAAATCAATAAAAGTTTGCCCCGAAGTCATAAACGTATAAGCCGTATTTTCATCATAACGTATGATATAGGGTGACGATTCATTTCCTTGTGTATAGAAACGCCACTCATAATAAGCCGTATAACTGCCTAAATTCTCCGGACGCGCTTCAAAGCGAATTTCTACAGGAGCCGAACCTTCATATGAAGTCTCTTCCTGCTCACCTTCATCCGTAATAACAGTCATTACAGGATTGGCACCAGGAATACTTTGGGCAATGGCACTTGCCGCGCCCATACACCAAAATACAACTAATCTAAATAGGATTGCTCTCATATTGATTTGAATGCAAACTTACGAAAAATCTCTGGAATATCCGCCAAAATGCAACAGATAAACAAAGTTGGATTTGGGGTGAGATCAATCCATATCGTACTTTCGGGTACGCACTAGGACATGAGAGGAGTACCGGATGAAGGACTTACTACTGCCCGCTTATGAAACTGCGAGCCAATACCATAGAAAATCAGCGAACAAAGATACGGCACATTCAAAAAGACGTATCGTTATTGTGAAAGTGGTCCTTTTAAAAGCGCAACATGTGATGTATCCCTTATCGCCACTAAAGTTCCCACAAACAAAATCCACTTCCTGATAGAAACTATTCAGTCAATGACAGCCAGAATCATAGAAATCATCTGTCTTACAAAACAACCCTATGACTTTGCTTTCGTACAGTCGTAATTCTTTGTATTACAGCATTAAAAAATGTCTGCAACGTCATGGTTGGCCGTTTACGTGATTTCGTCGCCCCCTCCTTGATGTCTTAATAACTTCGTTCATTTGTTGTTTTTGGATTTCTTCAAATTTACCCTGAGGTATTTCTCGCGTCGTATTGAACCAATTCTTTATATTATTCTTGTCAAGAGGTCTCGAGTGGTTCTGTGTGATGCTATCTCTCCTTTGGTATTCTTCGAAAAAATCGTCATCGATCAGTCCAGGGATTCCAATCACATATTTATGCATGTAGAAAGGTACGTAGTAGATAAGGCCGTCTGCCAATTTATCCCAACGTTTTCCAAGTATTTTTTCTTTGCATTTCCCAAATGGAGAGTGGTGAAAGCTAATTGCGACAGGTTGGCAGTCCGTTAACTCAAATGCTGCATCCCACGTACAGTTAGCAAACGGTAGACTGTAGTTTACGTTGAAATATTCAGGATAGAAAAAATTGAATAATATAATCTCAACATTCTTTTCCCCTAACCTGTTTGCGATATGATAACCTTGTGTCATTTCAGAGAATACTTCAGAAGTTCTTCTTCCCTTTTTGATTTTTATGGCATGGAGGGTATTCGTTATAATCAAGGCTTTTCGACGACCATTTTTTTTATGGTTGCTGATGGTATAATCTCAGGAAATTATCAGCCATATACTTATCCCTATGCTGATATACGCGATAATAGTTGTATTCACCGCTTTCATAAGTAGCTTCTGCCCAATTCCAGGGACGATCTGTCAGTCCCCACGTGATTTTTTTATCACTGGGTAAGGTTCGGTTAATCGTGTAGAGTCCTTTGATGAATTTGTAAGCACTATATTTTTCCCATAATGTCTCATAATCTAAATTACGAAGAATTTTATAAAAGAGGAATAGAATGCTTCATCGTCGGCATATTCTCCTTTGATTAGTCTGTTGGCCGCTTCTGTCATATTGGTTACTCCCACCTCTGTATAGACATAACCGATGTCTTCTGCAAATCGGGGGTCTTTCAAAATGTCCATAATCAGGTCATATTGGGTCGTGTCTCTATAAGACCTCTCTCCTAAAATGATGACATCAACCTCTTTGAATTTTTCAAAGATATATTCTTTTGGGTCCTTTCCCTATTCTTGGATATATTCCACATATTCATCTACTGTTTGAACATTTATTATGAAGCTCAGAGAAAATGTCAATAAGAGTAGTATGGCTTTTTTCATATTTGTTTCTCCTGATTGAGTTGTTACCAAATTTCTATCCTCATTAGTAGAGTCCTACAGTTCATGCAGCAAAAATAGTTTAATCTTTTGAAGAAGCCAACAAAAGGCTTCTGGAAATTCAGTTATTCATTTGCCCCTCTGTTGAGTAAAAACACAAGTCTATGATAACAGCCCTGGCCGTGGACATGATCTTACGTTCCTACGGAAGTTTCCCAATAAACATGAAGTTCGTAAAGCGTGCTGTCAGAATATAGATAGTTATGTAAAAATCCGAAAAACCGGGAGCAAGAATATCCAAATTATTTCCTAATTTTGCAATAAAACGAGTTGCACAACAGGCATAATGGCGTAAACTATGATGATCAGAGTGTTTACAGTTCATAACTACATAATCCTTATGCAGTTTTAGTTAAACCAATAGCGGAATGATTTGAATAGACGCTCTGTTTTCTATTCTGCAAATAATTCTTTTACTATGATTGAAAAACAACTGACTATAAAACATTTTTTACTGATTTTACTTACCTTCTGGGGATGCACAACAACATCCGCATGGGCTGAAAAGAAAATATTTGTATCTCCTAAAGGCAACGACCGGGCAGAAGGAACTTTAACACATCCTTTAAGAAGTATTCAGGCCGCATTGGAAAAAGCTGAAGCGTTTGAAAATGAAGATGTACGGATTATCTTACGCCAGGGTTCCTACGAACAGTCAAAGACACTTGAAATTGGCAGTCAAGGGAAATATACCTCATTAACGATCTGTCCGTATCAAGATGAAAACGTAAGTATTTCAGGAGGAAGAGTAATTCCCCTTTCCGCAATGAAAAGAATATCCGACAAAAAATTAGTGGAAGGCTTCCCGAAAATGTACGTAAGCGGGTTCGTGAAATCGATTTTAAGCGGCTTAATATTCCTATTGCTGATTTACGCCCATCCGGCTTCGGACGCCCCAGCAGTCCTGCCTGGAGCGAACTTTTTGCCAATGATATTCCTCTCAATCTATCGCGTTGGCCCAACGATTCAACGGTGCTAATAGGAAAAGTGCTGGAGGCAGGAACAGGAGAAAACGTCCAGGATGCCCCATTGCCCGTATTCCAGTATTTTGAAGAACAGCCGTCGGCATGGAGCCAGGCAGGATCGTTCTGGATCGGCGGATATTTTGCACATGGTTATGCCAGCGATATGATACGTGTTGATCACCTGGATTCCAAGACTAAGACAATCTATACCGCACAGCAAACCGTGTATGGATTCATGACCGGAGCAGACTGGAGACGTTGGTACGCACTTAACCTACTCGAAGAGCTGGACCTTCCTGGCGAATATGTCATCGATAAGGAAAACGAAAAAATGTATGTCTATTTGCCGGCAGACACCCGGACACTGCATGTATCCGTGATGAACGACCCACTGATTGCTATTGAAAACTGCCAGAATGTCACACTCAGCAAACTAACATTCGAATATGGACGTTTCCATAGGAATTTATCTGGAAAACACACACCATGTACGCATTACCGGATGTACAGTCCGTAATGTAGGCGGTGTAGGTATTTCCATTGGCAGAGGTACAGAGACGCCAGATAAGCAAACACTAAAACCACACGCGGCAGAAGCAGGAGGAGATCCAAAGTCACGTGTTGTAGGTGACCTCATGGGAAGAGTATATCAGGATATTCTCTTCAACCGTAACGGCGGAACAGACAACGGCATCATAAACTGCTACATCTACAACACCGGAAGTGGAGGCATAAGTCTGGGAGGAGGTGACCGCGCCACATTGACTCCTGCCGGAAACTTTGTAGAGAACTGCCGTATACATGATTTCAATCGCGTAGAAAAATCATATAGGCCAGGAATCTGGATTGATGGTGTAGGCAACCGGGTAAGCAAATGCGATATTTACAACGCTCCCAGCATGGCCATTCTTTTTCATGGAAACAATCACACAATTGAATTCTGTAAAATAACAAATGTATGCAGTGAAGTTGATGACCAGGGAGCAATCTATTACGGGCGAGACCCGTCGGAATTGGGCAACGTAATCTGTTACTGTTACTTTCACAAACTCAGTCCGCGCCATCGCGTTACAGCAACCTATCATGATGACGGAGCCTGCGGAGGTGAAGTTTACGGAAACATCTATCACAATGCCGGCTCACTTCCCGTACTGATTGGAGGCGGTCATTATAATCACTATCATCACAACATTTTTATTGACTCACCTGTCGCTATTCATTTCGATAACCGCATGCAGAACTGGGGAAAAGGAATGGTGGCTCCCAATGGTATCATTGACCAGCGCCTGAAAGCAGTAAAGTTTCAGGAGCCTCCTTATAGTACCACCTACCCGTTCCTGGCTCATTATTGGACAGAAAATCCTGCTTACCCTCATGGCAACGTCATAGGAGGAAATTTGTTCTATCGTATCAAAAACATCGTAAACGGACAAACCCCATGGGGAGAATTCTGGAACAACTGGTCTACAAACAACGATCCTGGATTCATAGACCCTGAAAATCCTCTGAAAGGGTTCAAAAAAGATGCTCCGGTCTATAAACACATCCAGGGGTTCCCGCAATTGCCTTTTGACCAAATCGGATGTACGCTGAAAGAGCAAGGTGACAATTGAAATAAAAGAAATTTAGTATGACCATTCAAGCAACTGCCCGCAACATATAAGAGACTAGGATTTGTCCTCCGCTATTCAAAAGGAATGGATTACAAAAAAAGAACACCGCTGAATTCATCAACAATCCCAGTGAAAGGAGAGATGATTAGAGGTCAATCACTTCAAAAAAATGACAGAAAGATTTTACGACTTCTTTCCTATAAACAAACGATATGCCTTAAAAGCGAAACA
>OGYL01002148.1_pt1 | contig 14234 bp, 10 predicted proteins | sample 1576541 | NCBI WGS metagenome assembly OGYL01 (sample SAMEA3541551, study PRJEB24748) | human gut metagenome | biome: human gut; feature: human-associated habitat; material: faeces | place: China | collected 2012 | reverse complement strand
ATCTGCAAGTCGATGCTGGCATGGCTGAAATGGGGCAACGGCGAGACACCCGAGACAAGCGGCAAGAAGGGCGACCACCTCATAGGCGACTACTACGTGGCCTTCGACAAGCACTACCGTGAGGAGGTGGCTGAGCTCAAGGCAAAATACACAGCCGAGGGCATGGGCGAAGAGGAAGCCGAGAAGAAAGCCAAGGACGAGGCTCCGCTGATAAAGGAAGCCCACGAGATGCTCGTGAAATGGGAGCAGGGCGACAAGGACGTGCGTGCCCTGTGGCAGAAGATGAACTCATGGGTATATGCAGGCTTCGACGAGACCTACAAGGCGCTCGGTGTGAGCTTCGACAAGATATACTACGAATCAGATACTTACCTCGAGGGAAAGGCAAAGGTGGAAGAGGGACTCGCAAAGGGTCTTTTCTTCAGAAAGGACGACAACAGCGTATGGGCAGACCTCACTAATGACGGACTGGACCAGAAACTGTTGTTGCGTTCTGACGGTACCAGCGTGTACATGACGCAGGACATCGGTACGGCCGAGATGCGTTTCCGCGACTTCCCCATCGACAAGATGATATACGTCGTAGGCAACGAGCAGAACTATCATTTCCAGGTGCTCTCAATACTGCTCGACCGCCTCGGATTCAAGTGGGGCAAGGAACTTGTGCACTTCTCCTACGGCATGGTGGAACTGCCCAACGGCAAGATGAAGAGCCGCGAGGGAACAGTGGTGGACGCCGACGACCTCATAGCAGAGATGATAGAGGATGCACGCAAGACAAGTGACGAGCTCGGCAAGTTCAAGGACATGACCGAAGAGGAGCGCAACGAGATTGCACGCATCGTGGGTCTGGGCGCGCTGAAATACTTCATCCTGAAGGTTGACGCACGCAAGAACATGCTCTTCAATCCGGAAGAGAGCATCGACTTCAACGGCAACACGGGCCCGTTCATTCAATATACACACGCCCGCATACGCAGCATCCTGCGTAAGGCCGAGGCTGAAGGCATAAAGCTGCCGGAGAATCTCGACGCCGACATGCCGCTCAACCAGAAGGAGACGGAGCTGATACAGAAGATGAACGAGTATGGAGCCGTAGTGGAGCAGGCCGGAAAAGACTATTCGCCAAGCGGCATAGCAAACTACTGCTATGAGCTGACCAAGGAGTTCAACCAGTTCTATCACGACTACAGCATCCTGGGCGCCGACAACGACAAGGAGAAGACCGTGCGCCTCGTGCTTGCGGCCAACGTTGCAAAGACCATCAAAAACGGTATGGACCTGATCGGCATTGAAGTGCCGGAACGCATGTAAGGGTTCTGCCGGACACATAAACAAGGTGCGCAACTCTTCATCATGCCTCAGGCATGCCGACGGGTTGCGCACTTTTCAATAATAAGAAGCAATGAACAACCAACCGCTTAATCCCCCCGACTACCGTCACGACACCGTACTGCCTCTGCCACAGGAGGTCTCGGCGCAGGCATGGGCAGTGGATGCCGCCTGCTCGGGCAATCCCGGACCGATGGAATATCGCTGCGTCGATCTTGCTACGGGTGCCGAGGTGTTCCACTTCGGACCGGTGCACGGCACGAACAACATAGGTGAGTTCCTCGCCATCGTGCACGCGCTGGCTCTCATGGAGCGCGACGGAATAAAGGGAAAGATAATATACTCGGACAGCCGCAACGCCATGCTGTGGGTGAAGAAGAAGCAGTGTAAGACCAAATTGGCACGCACGCCACGCACCGAACAACTATACCAGATAATAGCACGGGCTGAAAACTGGCTGCGCACACACCAGATCAACACACCCATACTGAAATGGGAGACGCAGAAATGGGGCGAGGTGCCGGCTGACTTCGGCCGTAAATGACACGCGCTTAACGGGAATGACCATACCTATATCACATATATAAAGCAACCAATGACAAAACCTGAGAATATGACAACAAAAGCATTCATAACCATCTGCGCTGCCGCCATGCTCGCGGCATGCTCGGGTCATTGCGACAGACACCACGGATGTGACGGACAGTGTGCGCCGGCAGACTCAATGAACATAGTGCTCGATCTTCACCGCCACGTAAAACCGCAATATGTGGCAGCCTTCAAGGCTGCGTTCATCGAATGTAAGCAACAGACGCTGAAGGAGCCGGGATGTCTGGACTACGGCGTGTATCAGGCCGCTGATGACAGCACTCACCTCTTCATACACGAGGAATGGAAGAACCAGGCCGAGCTGGACAAGCACGGACAGACCGCTCATCTGAAGAAATTCGTGGCAACGACGAAAGACATGTGCGCAAGCAAGAAGGACCGCCGCATAACGGTATGTCCGAGAGTGCAGGCAAAATAGCGGCGGCAAACGGCGCAAAACACGCCGACATGCGCCGACATCATAGGCACATCCACACGCCTACCACTACGCCTCAACACCATAACGACACGCAAACAGGACGTGTTTTGTTTTTTTAACGGGCATGGCGCACGTTCCGTCCATGCTCGTTTGTTATTATATTATAAGCGACGTCGCATAAACGACGCCCCACCACGAAAGACCTGACAAGTATTCATAAATAAAAACAAATACCTATTATGACAAGAAAAAGCCTTTTCATCGCACTGCTCATGGTGCTGAGCGTTGTGTCGGCATCGGCGCAACAGAAGTCGCTGCACCAGCTGCAGCAGGACTTTGTCGACCTGCGTTTCGGCATGTTCATCCACTTCAACATTCCTACTTTCGCGCCCGACGACTGGCCCGACCCTGACCTGCCGGCATCGGTATTCAACCCAAAGAAGCTCGACTGCACGCAGTGGGCAAAGGCAGCTAAGTCGGCCAACATGTCGTACGGATGCCTCACGACCAAGCACCACAGCGGTTTCTGCATCTGGGACACAAAGACCACCGACTACAACGTGATGAACTCGCCGCTCAAACGCGATGTGGTGCGCGAGTATGTCGATGCTTTCCGCAAGGCAGGACTGAAGGTAATGCTCTACTACTCTATCCTCGACACGCATCACCGAATCCGTCCGCACATGATAACACGCGAGAAGATTGACATGATAAAGGCTCAGCTGAAGGAGCTGCTGACCAACTACGGTCCCATCACGGCACTCATCATCGACGGATGGGACGCCCCATGGTCGCGCATAAGCTACGATGACGTGCCCTTCCCGGAGATTTACAACTACATAAAGTCGCTGCAGCCGGAGTGTCTGGTGATGGACCTCAACGCAGCGAAATATCCGCGCGAGGCTCTGTTCTACACCGACATAAAATCATACGAGCAGGGAGCGGGACAGAAGATCTCTACATCTGAGAACCAGCTGCCGGCACTGGCATGCCTGCCCTTGCAGAAAAACTGGTTCTGGAAGGAATCGTTCCCGACAGACAAGATGAAACCGGCGGAGGAGATGATAAACGACAACGTAATACCATACAACAAGGCTTACTGCAACTTCATACTCAACGTGGCACCCAACCGCGACGGTCTGATGGACTACAACGCGCTGGAGGAGCTGCGCAAGATGGGCAAGATGTGGAAGAACGACGGCCGTGTGGCTGAGCTGCCGGAATGTGACGCGCCGATAACGGAGCAGAACATAGCCAAGAACAAACCGTCTGAATCGTCGTGGAGCTACGACTACGGCATCATGGACTTCGCCAACGACGACGACTTCGTGAGTGCATGGACATCGAATCCGAGAGTTGAGACACCGTGGTGGAGCGTTGAACTGGGCGACGGAAAGACCATCGACATGGTGACGATAACCGAGGAAGAGGGCGGCGTGATGAAGGAATACACGCTGGAATACCGCTCAGGCGGCACTTGGAAGACGCTTTTCAGCGGCGAGGCAAAGACGCAGAGCCGTGTCAAGATACACCGTTTCGCACCGGTGAAGGCCGATGCCGTGAGAGTGACAGTCACACGCCACGACGGCACTGTGAAGATAGCTGAGCTGGGAGTCTATACTCCTTACACGAAATAAAGCTCAATGAAAGTCCGGTGACACGCGACAGCACCGTCGCCGGCATCAGTGGAAAAGACAGCACAGAAACAAAAAAGCAACTCCCGAAAGTCTATCACAAGACCTTCGGGAGTTTCGGTTTAGAACGCAATCTAATCTTTAATAAAATACGGCAGAAGCAATATTATAAATTTAAATACAGAATATGCCAACATCGCTTCTGCCAGAACATTTTAAGCATCAATATAAATAATCATTTATTCTTAATCCCATATACTTGAATGGTAATACCTGAAGTTATTCTCTATGTAGTAACTGTTGTCAGGATTCGACTCGTCCGTAAGCTCAAGTCCTACAGGATTCATGCTCGATCCTTCCCTGAAAGTGATCTTGTATGTAGTCCATGTGTCGGTCTTCGCAAACGCATCGACAATGTATTTGAGTCCTGAGTCATAGAAACTGTAGTCGCGTCCGGAGGATTCTCCGCCCGTACGGCGTACAGCTATCTCGTCGTCTGAAATCTTCTTCAGTTCCATCGGATAGTGAACTTCGTCAATACCATACCATTTATTTATCACAAGATCCATCGTTCCGTCACCATACGGCTCGAAGTTTATGTACACAAGACTGCTTGAAGAGAACTTGCCGCTGGCATCGACAGCGGTTCTTGCCTTGTCCCATTCCTGCTTGGTGTAGGAACCGAGTCCGCTGTATCCGAAGAACATATTGTCGTAGTTGTCATCTACTATGAAGTAGTCGGTAAGTGCACGTCCTTGTATCTTGGCACCGGTACGCGGGTCGCTGAATGTTCCTTTATCCCTGTCGAGCGCCATCTCTACAACAGTCGTACCCTTATACTTTATGTTCTCGATAAGATAGATGCCGTTGACAAGGTTGCCATACGAGTACATGTGTTCCACAGGCTCGCCGCCTTCCTCGTCAGGAAAGTACAGGAGCAGATTCTTGTAACCGGAAAGGAACGATGCCTGAAGGGTGTCGCCCTCGATTATCATGACGCAATTAGTGGCGACATAACTATCGATCTCGTCTGACAGTTTCTGATATTCCTGCGGAGTGGTCTTCATCTTCACCATCATGAACGGCAGCTGTTTGGTCTTTCCGCGGCCGAAGATGGTGTCCTCGTTCTCGGAATAACGGTCGAGACAAAACTCGAAATCCGCCTGCAAATCCTGTGAGAAATACTCCGACTGGTCGGCATAATAATGGAAGAAATCGTTGTATGTATCGAACGACAGCACGATGCCGTTGTCCATCTTCAGCGAATATGTGCTCTGAACACTGTCTTTCAGGGCTGCGCTTGGGATGCGCGACGTAGCTGAAGATCTGTAGAACGTACACATCTCCTGGTCGAACTTCACTGCAAATGTGGCAATGCTCGGGTGACGTCCGTATGTAGGCTGCGAGGTGTAAAGCGCCCATCCGTATTCATTGTTGTTGAAAACTCTCCGGTAGTCTGCCATCCAGTTGTCCTGACGTGTGGCAGGGTCGATGTCGAAAAAATCGTCTTCCTTCAGCTGACACGACGTCATGAACGAAGCAAAAATACATGCCGCAGCGACTATATAGAATATCTTTCTCATAATTTACATCAATTTAAAACATCAAAATTCACGTTATCAAGATTTGCCTCACGCTTCTGTACGGTGTCGCGCAGAGCATCTATGTCAAGATTCCAGTTCTCAGCGAAGTATGTCTTAACAAGAGAGAGCTTGGACTCTATGGCGTTCTTGCCCTTGGTTCCTGCCTTATCGAGAATGGCCTGGAACTCTTCCTTGGTGGAGCAGACGTATGTAGAGAAGATTTCGGCAAAGTCTTCATCGGCACTGTAAGAAGAATATGCTGTCACGAATCCCAGCGCGTAAATCTGCGGATCGGTCTCGCTGAGGAACGTTGAGCTCCACATACCGCCGAGATATTCAGTACCTGTAATCTGGTTGAACTCGGTTGTGTAAGGTATCTTCTGATGGAACACGTGACCGAACTCATGGATTATGGTGTGGAAATAAACCTTGTTCAGCTCAGTCCTATCCCTTATCACACTGTCTGTCGGCATATAGTTCTCATCGTAGAGCACGTCGCTCAGATGATTGACATACCACAGATTAATCTTATATCCGCCCTCTGACGAACCCAAGGTGTAGCTTCCCTGCGACATCCATCCGCCGTTGGAGTTCCAGCCAGGGTTACCTACAAGATCAACCTGCTTTGGAAAATAGGAGCGTATGAACTCGCTGCTGCCGGTAACCTCGTCAAAAGAATCGAAGCAGATGTATTTAAGGATGCGGGCCATCCTCTTTGCGTTCTCATACTTTGGCGGAACAAGGATGTAGTCCATACTTGTCTCGTTGTCTTCCCAACGGTATCTCTGTTCTATATTATACGGTATAACATAGTTTTCCATCAGCCATTCGTCCAATTCGTTCATTGGAGTCTGAGAATCTTTTATGACACTATAGCTTGTATCGACATCATCATCCGAGCAAGCCGCAAAAATAAGACTCAGACCTGCAAACAATAATATTGCGAATCTTCTTAATATAACCATAGCTTTTATCTTAATTTGAATGTTAAGTGTTTACCTGTATTCTCCCACATGCTATACGATGCGTTGCCATCGTCTTCAGGGCGTGGATTGGGCTGCAATCCGGCAGAAGTGACTTCGTAAGGGAGCTGTATTGCCTGACGCGGATCGCGATATTCCATGCTGTCAACCAGCTCGATGGTGTTCAGGGCTGTTATTATCTTACGGCGATAGAGCTTTATGCCATATCGCTTGATGTCGAACCATCTCATTCCTTCGTGCAGAAATTCCAGACGACGTATCAACAGCAGACACTGTATGAGGTTCTCCTGGTCGCTGCCTTCGGTAAGAGATATCCATTCAGGATGCAGATGTTTTCTTGGACGCGGCGTGTCGGGAGTGTAATAACCGTACTTATTCACCCATTCGCGTATGCGGTCCAGAGTCAGCTTCTTGTTGATAGGCTCGGTTGCATAAATGTAGTTCCAGTTCTCATCATACTGATACGTATTATACGAAACGCTGTCTGCAACGAAGTTGTCGGTCCATACGTTGATGTCCTTCAGAGCCAGATCATACTGATTTGTGAGTACATAAGCCTCAGCTCTGTTCAGCAATGCCTCCTCGGCCTTTAATGCGACTACCTGTGTTCTCTGATAACCAACGTGCGTATTCTCGTTTACTTCCTCGAAATAAGCAGGCTGCTTAGGGAACATACACTTGTTATAAGTCGCTGTATAGAACCAATAGAACTTGAAGATTGCCTGCGACTGCTGTGCGCTCTCGTTCTCAGGAGCCCACGGAGTGAGGAAAAACTCCTCGGCCTGTGCTATATAACTGTTGTTGTTGAAGCGTGAGCCAGTCGATGTACCTGAGAAATAATACTGGTCTGTAGAATAAACCGGCAGCAGGAGGAAGTTAGCCTTCTCCGATGACGAGGTGTATTGTATTGAGCGAGGCTGCATGTCGTCGGTAGGCATTGAGGCCATAGCATCGTAGTCGCGCATGCTGCTCTCCGGATTATCACCCAAAGCCAGAGTGGCATACTTGATGGTTTCCTCAGGCTTCTGATAGAAAAGATAGAAACGTGAAGCGAAAGTATATGCCGCCTTTGTGTTGAAGTGATAACGTGGAACGGTGTATATGGCGTCGTTCATGAGCGAGAGTCCCTGCAGAAGGTCCTTCTCTATTTTCTCATAATCCTCAGCCACTGTTCCACGATCATACTTCGGATCGAGAGTCGTCTCCGGCTCGGTGACATACGGAACGCCGAGATCCGTGGAGCTATGTGTCTTTGAATAATTCTGGCAGAATATGTTCACGAGCATGAAATGAGCATAAGCACGACATAACAGAGCCTCACCCATGATGGCTTTTCTCGTGTCGTCTGTGGCGCCGCCCATCTCTTCAAGCGATTTCAGGGTCTGGTTGGCAGCGCCGATGGCTGCATAATAATCCTGCCATATCATAACCGGACTCTCATTATCGCTCTCTGTCACTTCCTTCCAGTAAAAGCACTGCTCGGAGAAACGGTCATAATAACCGTTGGCTTCTCCATTCAAGTCGTCGGCATTGTCGGATGCCAGCTCTGTCACTCTGACAAAAGAACACTGTGGATAAGCAGAGTTCATCAATGCCTTCAATTCGCTTTCCGTGTCAACCGTGATTCTGTTGTCGGGCATTTCGTCGAGAAAGTCGTTGCATGACGAGAATGACACGAGTGCGCATATAATCAACAAACTATTCAACTTATTCATACTATCAATCGGATTTTTAATTTTTGTTTTCAGAAACTTAATCTTACAGTAAACGTATATTGTTTTGGCATTGGCGAAGCAATACCTCCTGAATTGAAGAACTCCGGATCCATACCATTGAGTTTCTTATCCGCGTATATCAGGAAGAGATTGGTTGCCTGCAGCTTGAGATTCACGTTCTCAAGTTTCAGAGGTCTGAGCCATGACTTCGGCAAAGTATAATCCAAAGAAATCTCTTTCATTCGTATGAAATCACCCTTAGCTATTCGCTCTGTGCTGTAATTATAAGCATTGTAAGCAATCTCGAGGTTCGGATTGAGGAAGTTCTGACGTACCGACGGTATCACCGGTATCGTAGTTATGTTTTCCTCGCCAGACGAAGACCAGCGGCTGTTGAACTCGCGCGGCGTAGCGTCAAGGTCGGTATAAGTGTTTGAGAACACCGGATCGAGACGTACGACGTTTCCGAACGAATAAACGATGAACACGCTGAGTCTGAGTCCCTTGTACTTGAACGTGTTTTCAAGTGATCCATAATCAGTAGGATCGCTCGAGCCCTCGTATTTCAACCAGCTTAAGTCTGAATATTCCTGGAAGTTGATGTCGTCTGTAGTAATCTCACCGTTTGCAACCTTGAACGTAGGCAGTCCTTCGTTGGTAAGTTTGTTGAACGGAATCGAGAATATTGAACGCACAGGATAACCTTCCAAAGCAAATCCATTACCTCTTACCAGGTCAATCACGCGTGCATTGTTCTTCAGATTGGTAACTTCCGTGTACTGATGTGAATAAAGGAAAGTGGTATTCCACTCGAAATCCTTTGTCTTTATGTTCTTCGTGTTGAGTGAAAGCTCGAAACCTCCCGACTTCATGTCAGCCACATTACCGAACTTATCCACTTCTCCACCTACACCCTGAACGGTGATGGGACCTATCAGGTCGAAGTTACGTCTGTCATACCAGCTCACTTCCATGTTGACACGGTTGTTGAAGAATCCCATGTCGGCGGTAAGACTGAGCTCGTGTTTCTTCTCATAAGTCAGTTCCGAGTTTCCGAGCTCGGTTATCTGTAAAGTCGTCTCCTGGTCGCTTCCCACCGGTCTCCATCCTACAAGACTGTTGATTATGGCCACGGAGTTGCTTATGTCGTACGGGCCACGGTCTGCGGTCAGCGAGTAAGAACCTTTAAGGGTGAAGTGAGAGAACGTAGGCATCAGTTTCTTGAACCAGTTCTCCTCGTGAGCGTTCCATGCACCCGAGATGTTCCATGTAGGCAGCCAGCGGCTCTTACGGTTATTGCCAAGAGTGTTGGTTCCTTCATATCTCAGAGTCGCGTTGCCGATGTAACGGCCCTTATAAGAATATGTCGCGTTGCCGAAGAAAGCCGTCGTACGCTCAAGCGTTCCGCTCAGTGTGTAATAGTCGGCACCCTCGTTCTTCAGCTTGTCGAACATATCCGGATCATAATTGCCTATATCTCCGAAGTTATAAATTACTCCCCAAGCGCGCATCCACGAACTGTTGCGCTCCACCGAGTTTGCCTCAAGTCCACCGAAGAGGTTGATTATGTGAGTATTCTTTATCACTTTATTGTATGTGGCCGTCGTACGGAAGTCCCATGAGTTCATGCGATAGTCATTGCGGTCGTAAATACCGCCATACGGCAGCACGCTCACCGGAACGGCATACGGGTCGTTCGGGTCTGTCCACAGATACGGGTTTGAGTCGCGTATTATCGTGTTGCCCATTGCCCTGTAGGCATTTGCCTGGTTAGAGTCTTCCGTTACGTTGTGCTCAGAAGATGACTGCGCGCTTTATCGCTCCCATCATGTTCAGCTCGAGTCCGGCAATCGGCTTGTAAGAGATCATACCCTGTATCCTGAACTCGTTTGTATTGAGCTCTATGTAGTTGTTGTCCAGCTCATGGAAGATGTTGAACGGATTGTAGTTTCTGGTATAGAACTCGTTCGGATCAAGCACGCGCGATGTGTTCAGCGAGTAAGAATAAGGGTTTATATCAAACTCTCTCGACACCTCACCGTTGATAAGGTTCACCTCCGAGCTCAGTGTTCCGGGCGCATACTGCTCACGGGTAGACGCGTTACCTATAAGCTGAACCTTCAACTTATCAGAGAACAAAAACGTGGAGTTGATGTTTGCCGTATATCTTTTCACACGGCTCTGCCTGTACCATCCCGGATCGTCCATCAAGCTGAGCGAGGCATAATGCTGGCTCTTGTCCGTACCGGTGCTTATGCTCACCGAGTGGTTCTGCATGATGTTTGAATTGAAGAGCAGGTCAAACCAGTCAGTATTTCTGTATTCCTGCTGACGCAGCCACTCGTTGCGACCGGCATCCGTGTTGGTCACCACGCCCTCGTTTATCAGCTCGGCCAGCTTGCCATACACACCGCTCTGGCTTGCGTTCACCACGTCGGCAGGATTCAGATATCCCTTCTTCTGCAATTCCTGATAGACGGACATCTGCTCCTGTGAGTTCATTATGTTGAAGTTGTTGTAGCTCGGTTTCAGACGTGAAGTGAATTCACCTGTATAATTGATATTTGTCTTTCCCGAACGGCCGCGCTTCGTGTTGATTACTATCACACCCGCCATGGCGCGAGCTCCGTATATTGAAGTGGCCGAACCGTCTCTAAGAATCTGGAAGCTCTCTATGTCGTCGGCGTTCAGTCCGGCTATCGCGCTCGAGAGCAATGTCTCGGCATTACCAGACGACAGCTCGTCGGCGTCGACTTCTATCACGTTTTCCTGTATAACGCCATCGACAACCCACAGCGGCTGACTGTTTCCGTAAATTGAGGTAGCACCTCTGACCTGTATTCGCGGCGCCGTACCGAACGTACCCGTGACGTTCTGCACGCTCACGCCGGCGGCACGTCCTTCGAGCGAACGGCTTATATCGGGCACACCGTCGAGCTTCGCCTCCGACGCGTCGATGGTCGTGGTTGAACCGGTGAACAGTCGCTTGTCCATGTTCTGCATACCTGTCACCACCACATCGCCCAGGCTGTGCACATCGTCTTCCAATATGATGTTGGCGCGTTTAGTTCCCGCCTTCCTCTTATAAGTCCTCATGCCGATATATTTATATTCGAGCACGTCCGACGGTTTGACACCGCTTATGGAGTAGTATCCGTCTGCGTCGGTCACATCCTTCTTGCTGCTGCCCACCACAGACACGACCGCTCCCACCACAGGCTCGCCGTTGCTGTCCATCACGCGACCCTTGGCCACGTGCGTGTCAGGTCCGTCTTCCTGTGTCTTCTCTATCCGTATGGTCTTTCCATTAACGGTTGATGAATAAGGCAGATTCTTCAACAAAACGTTCACCGCATTGGGAGCGCTGCTGCTTTTAATTTCCGCCGTCACCTTGTACTTGCCAAGTTCGTCGCGATCGAACACAATCTGATAATAACCGCTCTGACGCTCCACATCCCTTAAATCCACCGGCAACGGTGTTTCATTACACGCAAGAGATACGCTTTGCCCTTGTGCCCTTACTTTTGCCGTACAAATCAAAAATAAGAAAATCAGGCAAAAACAGTTAAAGTTGATTTTCATACTATTCATATTTTTAACCAATTAATAGAAATTATAACGATATGACCATGAAAATCAAATTTGAGTACCGATTTATTATAATTTTTTCAATAAAAATTTCTAATTATAATAAAACCACATCTATTATAATAGAAAGACTTAATGAAAATATCATTATAAAAAGAAAAACGTCATGACACCGCCACATCCGTACGATGAGAAAGAGACTTGAGGATACAGGATGAAGCTCATGACCATCAACCCCGCGGCAGAAAACGACGGGTTATGACATACGACAGATGTCATGAACGTAAAAAACGAAAAACGTAGGAAAAAACGTGACGGTCGACAAACCGTCACACACGATACGGATGTGACATTAACTGACACTGAACGGAAGCGCGCGACAATCACACCGGCGCGCTTCCTTCACCGGCATACCTGCGGTGTCTGCGGCAGAAAGATGACTCACCGGACGGCAAACAGCGACAAGCGGACAGACTCTCTTGCCTCAGATTCAGGCAGAAACAGCCATGTTCACCTTTACACGCAATATGGACATCCCCTTGACAATGTGCTTCTTCACACCGCTGGTGGTTATTCCGAGCATCTACGCGACCTCTTTGTAGGTGAAGTGTTCGACATAGCATTTCTGCAAGACAAACTGTGTGCGCGGCGACAATGTCTTCATTATCTGCTCAACCTGGTTATAACGTCTTTCGCGTTCTTCCCATTTGTTCTCGCCGTCTTCCACAAACAGCCTGTTTACGCATTTCTCTATGTCAGTACAATGCCTTGACTTTGATATGTATTTTATGCTCTTGTTTCTTGCGCAAGCAAACAGATAGGCCGGTATCCTTATCTTTTCCATCTGCTTTCTGTTTCTCCATACGTCACCAAAACATTCGCTCACTATATCCCGTGACACTTCATTATCTTGAACAATATGCAACACATAATAGTACAGTCTCTCATGAAATCCTGAAAAGATATTCTCAAACTCCGTTTCTATCAGTTTGTTATCCATATCCCATATTTTTGTGCACAAAAGTAAATAAAATTCAAAATATCACAAAATAATTGTCATAATTTTTTGATTAAATGTAACTTACAATCATCCGGCCACACATTAATTAATATGGGTTCAGGACAAAAAATGATATCATTATACTCAAAACCGGATAAAAGGAAATTTATAGGAGATTGGTTTAATCCTTGAAGCACCATAGAATGACGGAAAATTTGCTGACGACAAAGGATGAAATCAAACGCGACAGCGCGGCTGATTGTTTAATGATAAATCCGCGTTGCCGCAAACGATAAATCATTTCTGCAAATGCGGTGCATGATTTCTGTGAGCCGGATAAATATTTTCCGTGCCCCTTCTGACGTCATGTATAAATGTTTTCATGGAAAACTCAGACCGTAAACTTACAATTTTTCTTGACTCGATTTTGACAAAATATTTTCTCAAAAGAGGTGTAAAGGAATGTTAAATCAGACATATCGAAGGCCGTTTCTGTGTATATCGACTCTTCATATACCCTATACCGTAGTCCGAAAAGACTGGTTCCGCTTTCCGATATTGCCTATTTCAGACTGCGATAAAGCCCATTTTAGGGTGCGATATGGCCTATTTTAGCTCATGAAATGGCCCATTTCGCAAGCCGGAATGGTGCTTTTCGCAATGCGAGGAAATGCCCTCTAAATATAAGTTATTGATAATCAACATTATATGATAACCTCTCATAATCCGCGTATTTGCGTCCGAAGACGACTCAGCCCGCAAATACGCGCTTATTTTTCGGGGTATATCAGAAAACTCTGAGGGGAAAAACGAAATCCGGTTACAATCTATAAGTGACCGCATCGGTTTCTTTCCGGCATAAAGAAAAGATACTTCTTCGTGACTGAAGCAGCATCTTCTTATTGAAACCCATGCGCAATGGATTCTTATTTTACCTTAAAATCCACGTCAGCGCCATGTTCATACTATTATGTCATTGCCCGTCAGATAACGCTAAACGGCATTACTCCGGACCGGCCGGCATTCTTCACGCTCCCACAAAGCGCGAGGGGAGCAGCGAGAAAAGGAACGACAGCGACATGTGATGCTCCGGAACCATGGTGGCGGCATGCTCTATGTGCGACATCATGCGCACGCTGCAACAGCTCACCCAGTGGCGGAACTCAGGGTCGGGAGCATACTTCGACGAGAAATCGAGCAGACGGCCCAGGTCAAAATCGTGACAAACGATGCCCGCTCCGCAGCGGCTCGCGTCATAGGCGTTGCAGTCCTGCTCAATGTGTGCCGGCACCATGAGTATCGGCTTGCCCAGATACACACATTTTTATGAATGTTAAATGTTAAATGTTGAATGTTGAATGAGGCTCGCGCC
>OGYL01002146.1_pt1 | contig 14239 bp, 10 predicted proteins | sample 1576541 | NCBI WGS metagenome assembly OGYL01 (sample SAMEA3541551, study PRJEB24748) | human gut metagenome | biome: human gut; feature: human-associated habitat; material: faeces | place: China | collected 2012 | reverse complement strand
GGCGGCGGCGTGAGCGCGAAGGACGCCGCGAAGCTCCTGCCCTCGCGCGAGCAGTTCGTGCGCGTCTGGCGTGCGCTCGAGCGCGAGGTGGACGGAACGCTCACCTCTCCGGAGCTGCCCTTCCTGCGGCGGCTCTCCGCCGAGGCCCTCGGCGCGGAGAGCTTTCCGCGCACGGTCATGTGCCTCGCGGTTTTTGCCGAGCGCGGGCTCGTGACCGTCGAGCGCCACGACAAATACATCACGCTCCGTCTCACCGGCGGCAAGCGTGTGGATCTTGATGCCAGCCCCTATCTCTGCGCCCTGCGCGAGGGACTGGACGGAACGAAAGGAGGCAGCAGCGTATGAGCGACGTAAAAACGATCGAGCAGGCTCCCATTGAGCAGACCCCCCAGCCCATCCCCGAGGTGGTGCAGAAGCAGTACGATCATCTGGTCGAGACCATCCGCGCCTACAACCCCGGCGCAGACTTCGCCCAGATCGACGCCGCCTTCCGCTACGCCGCCGCACACCACGGCACCCAGAAGCGCAAGGACGGCTCGCCCTTCGTCACCCACCCCATCGCTGTCGCGCAGATCGTAGCCGAGGAGCTGCATCTTGACAGCGAATCCATCATCGCCGCCCTCCTGCACGACTGCATCGAGGACACCGACGCGACCTACGACGACATCGCCAAGCGCTTCTCCCCCACCGTCGCCGATCTGGTCGAGGGCGTCTCCAAGCTCACGCGCGTCCACTACACGAGCAAGGAAGAGGAGCAGATGGAAAATCTGCGCAAGATGCTCATGGCAATGGCAAAGGACATCCGCGTCATTCTCATAAAGATCGCCGACCGTCTGCACAATATGCGAACCATGGCATATCAGACAGAGGAAAAGCAGCGTCAGAAGTCGCTTGAAACGATGGAGATATACGCCCCCATCGCGCACCGCCTCGGTATGCAGAGAGCCAAGTGGGAGCTTGAGGATCTGGCACTTATGTACCTCGACCCGGCCGGCTATAAGGAGATAACCGACACGCTCAACTATCGCATGGATACGCTCAAAACCTTCATGTCAAACGTTGAGACAAAGATAAAAAAGCGCCTTGCCGACGAGGGACTTCAGGTCACGGTTTACAGCCGTATAAAGCACATTTACAGCATCTATCGCAAAATGTACGCGCAAAAGCTCGATATCAATGGTATATTTGACCTGTGCGCGTTCCGTGTTATAGTCGATACGATACCCGACTGCTATAATGTGCTGGGCATAATCCACGATATGTTCAAGCCCGTCCCGGGCAGATTCAAGGATTATATCTCGACCCCGAAGCCGAACATGTATCAGAGCGTTCACACTACTGTCATCGGCTCCGAGGGCATCCCCTTTGAGGTACAGATACGCACTTGGGAAATGCACCGCACCGCAGAATACGGCATCGCCGCGCATTGGAAGTATAAGATAGGCTCAGCCGCCGAGACTGTTGTCAAGGAAGGCGACGAGGAGAAATTCGCGTGGGTAAGGCGACTGCTGGAAAGTCAGCAGGAATCCGACGCAACGGACTTCTTCCACAATCTGAAGATCGACATGTTCGCCGACGAGGTGTTCGTGTTCTCACCAAAGGGCGACGTTATAAATCTCCCGGCCGGCGCAACGCCTATAGACTTTGCCTACAGCATCCATTCCGCCGTCGGCAACAGCATGATCGGAGCGTCCGTAAACGGCAGGATCGTAAACTTCGACTATGTGCTGCAAAACGGCGATATCGTTGAGGTCAGGACCTCAAAGAACGCCGCCGGGCCGAGCCGCGACTGGCTCAATATCGCAAAAAGCGGCTCTGCACGCACGAAGATAAAGCAATGGTTCAAAAAAGAGCGCCGCGAGGAGAACATCGAGCGCGGCCGCGCAATGTTCGAGTCGGAGCTTAAAAACAAGGGCCTGCGCATGGACGATATCATCGACGAGGAGGTCCTGCCGCAGCTGCTGAAAAAGGTCTCGTACACGAGCCTTGACGAGATGTACGCCGCCATAGGCTACGGTGGTATGGCCGCAACGAGAGCCGTAAACCGCATGAAGGACGAGCTTGCGCGCCTGCACCACGCAAGCGGCAGAAAGACCGTTCTCGAGAAGGTCACCGAGGCCGCCGAGCGCCGCGAGCAGCAGGCGCAGAAAAAGGTCAAGCCCGTGCACGGCGTTCTGGTCGAGGGACTGGATAACTGCCTGATAAAATTCTCGCGCTGCTGCACTCCGATACCCGGCGACGATATAGTCGGCTATATAACGCGCGGCCAGGGCGTTTCCATCCACCGCACCGACTGCGCAAACTATGCCCGGCGCGAATTTAAGCCCGAGGATATCGGCCGCTGGATAAACGTCAGCTGGGCCGACGAGATAAGAGAAAGCTACGCAACGGCGATAACCGTCGTCTCGCGCGAGCGCAACGGACTTATCATGGATATCGCCAGCATATTCAATACGCTCAACACCAAGGTGCGCACGATAAATGCGCGCGATACGGGCGATAAGTCCATAGTCAATATAACGCTTGAAACCTCCGGCATCGACGAGCTGCGCGCGGTAGTCAACCGCATAAGCGCGCTGCCCGGTGTCGTTGAGGTCAAAAGAAACGGAGGTAAACGATGAGAGCCGTAGTAACGAGGGTGGACAGTGCGTCCGTTGCGATAGGCGGAAAGGTCAAAAGCAGCATCGGCAAGGGCTTTCTTATCCTGCTGGGCGTTCACGAGGACGACGAGGAAAAGGAAGCGCTGAAGATCGCCGACAAGATCTGCGGCCTTAGAATATTCGAGGACGAGGCAGGGAAGATGAACGTAAATCCCGCCGACGCAGGCGCTCAGCTGCTTATAATCAGTCAGTTCACGCTTTTTGCCGACTGCAAATCGCGCCGCCCCGGCTTTTCCAAGGCAGCGCGCCCCGAAAAAGCCATACCGCTTTACGAAAAGGTCATCGCCGAATGCCGCAGTCGCGGCTTCGAGGTCGGAACAGGCGAGTTCGGCGCGGAAATGAAGGTCGAATCGATAAACGACGGACCTGTTACCATTATTCTTGACACAAGGGAGCTTTGAAAATGAATATTAAAACTCTGCCCGTAGGCCAGCTTGAAACAAACTGCTATGTCGTCATAAACGAGGATACCCTCGAGTGCGTCGTGATAGACCCGGGCGATGAGAGCAACACCATCATGGACTATATAGAGTCGAATAATTTAAAATGCAAGGCGATCATGCTCACTCACGGCCATTTTGACCATGTCGGAGCCGTCAACGCCGTCGCCGAGCAGACAGGCTGCCCGGTGTATATAAATAAGCGCGACGAGGGCTATAAGGTCGGCATGAGCGGCATGATGTTCAAGCTCCCCGAGGGCGGCAAATACTATGACGACGGCGACGTTATCACCGAGGCCGGCCTTGAGTTTAAGGTCATCGCAACTCCGGGACACACCCCGGGCGGCGTGAGCCTTATCTGCGAAAACGCGCTTTTCACGGGCGATACGCTGTTCCGCGGAAGCTGCGGCAGAACGGATCTGCCCGGCGGCGATACCGAAATGGAGCTGAGATCGGTCAAAAAGCTCTGCATGCTTCCCGGCGACTACGAGGTGTATCCCGGCCATATGGACAGCTCTACGCTCGAGCGTGAGCGCCGCTTTAATCACTACTGCCGCGAGGCGATGGCAAATTTCTGAGCTTATAATCGGAGAACCTAATGCTTGAAGACATACTCAAAACGCTCGTTACGGCGATGCTGCCCATACTTGAAATTCGCGGCGCCATACCCGTCGGCGTTGCGGCCGGCATGGACCCGTGGACGGCGTTTGCCATAGGCTTTGTGGGCAATATGCTGCCCGTGCCGTTTCTCATCCTGCTTGCCCGAAAAGTGATAGAATGGATGAAAAAGCACCATATTCTCGATAAGCTGACGACCTTTGTCGAGCACAAGGGCAAGGAGAAGGCCAAAACCGTTCAGGCGTACAGCTTCTGGGGACTTTTCATACTCGTTGCGATACCCCTGCCCGGAACCGGTGCGTGGACGGGCGCGCTCGTCGCCTCGCTGCTGGATATGCGCCTTAAAAGGGCGCTGCCTGCCATCGGTATGGGCGTTGCCGTTGCGGGACTTATAGTCCTGGTGCTCACATACGGCGTTATCCACATCGGAACACTGGTGTAATAAGTATTCACTTGCGTGCGTAATAACTGCATAAGAATAATTATTCAAAATCCCTGCAAGATTCGTGAATTTTGCAGGGATTTATGCATATTTGCCGCCGATTGTTCGATTTATACAAGCGAGGGCAGCTGAGAAACGATAATTTGTTCAAAATAACGAGTAAATTTTTATTCAAAACTATTGCATAATTGTGAATAAAAATGTATAATAGCCAGTGTCAATGAATAAAAAACCTAACAGAAAGGCGACAAGGTGGAAAACATGCATAAGGCAAAGACAAACAACAATTTCACGAAATTCATTTCCATGCTGCTTGTTGTGCTGATGCTCGTGTCGATCGTTCCGATCACGGCCTCGGCAGACCCGGCAAGCGCAAGCTTTGAAAATGTGTCCGGTGAAGGCAAAGATATAATATCTCTTGCGGAAGGACGCGAATACAAAGCAAGTATCCCGATCAGCGCAGACGTTGACCCGTCCGCGATAACCTGGACGATGGTCAAGGACAGCTCCAAGAGCTATGTCAGCAAGGAGCTCTTCCCGAACCAGACCGAAGGCGGCGCGCTGAGCACCTGGATCTGCGACGACGGCAAGACCCCGTTCTTCAATGAGGTCAAGACCAGCGTTTCGGATTCAAACGGCCAGAAGACACTCGTTGCCGAGTTCAGCACCAACGACTTCTTCTACGGCTACGACTGGTATACCGGCGAGAGCTACCCCGACAACAGCGCTCCCCACGATGAAGGCGGCGCTTACCTCGATTCCTGCGGCTACTTCAATCTCACCGCGACCGACGCACAGGGCAACGTTATCGGCTCTGTTCCCGTGAAGATCGCTCCCTACGACAGCTTCCACACGATGGACGAGATCTACACCGAGCTTGATGAGATGGTAGCGGCTGCAAAGGACTCCGGTGTCTTTGTGCAGAAGTATTCCATGGGCAAGTCCTCGGGCGATATCTATGACGCGCTCGACATGCCCTACCTCATTGTCGCAAAAGATCAGGCAACCGTGACCAAGTGGCTCGAGTTCACCGAAAAGGCGGAAACTCAGCCCGATCAGGTGCTTGCGGATATAAAGGCCGGCAAATACGACGATATTAAGGTTCCCGTGATGTTCTCCAACATCCACGCGAACGAAGTCGCGGCGACCGACGGCATCATGGAATTTGCATGGATGCTCGTTAAAGCCGCAGCCGGCGACGGCAAGCTCAGCTACAATAACCTCACCGGCTTCACTGCCGACGGTCAGACCGAATTTAACAGCGAGAAGGCCGCAAACAAAATGGCCGTTCCCGAGCTTGTTAAGGACAGCGCAACCTACCTCGGCTGGCTGACTGCCGAAAATAACGGACAGTCCGGCGTAGTCGATCTCGATAAGTACTACACTCAGGAGACCGTCAACACCACTATCGACGAGCTGCTCGACGGCGTGTTCTTCATCCTCGTTCCCGAAGAGAACGTCGAAGGCCGCACCTACATCACCCGTGAAGCTTCCAACGGCTACGACCTCAACCGCGATAACTCCTTCCAGACCACTGAGGAAACTCAGAACATGCAGAAGCTTATCGCAACCTTTAACCCCGTATCCCTCACCGAGTTCCACGGCCGCGTTTCCGCGTTCCAGTGCGAGCCCTGCGATCCCCCTCACGAGCCTAACTTTGAGTACGACCTGCTGGCAGATCACCTGATCGCAGGCGGCGAGGCTCTCGGCATAGCGGCCGTTGCAAACAACGATACCTACAACAGCTTTGTTATCCCTCAGCGTGACTATCTCACCGATAACGGCGACGGCACCACCTACTGGGCCGATCCCTGGGACGATATGTCCACATCCTACACTCCGCAGTTTGCAATGCTTCAGGGCACCGTTGCTTACACCGTTGAGCTTCCCGGCTACAACGACGCAGGCGCTCAGCTCGTCCAGTACGGCTGCCTCGGCCAGGCAAACTACATAGCAGGCGAAAAGCTCGGTTACCTCACATCCCAGACCAAGATATTCAGCCGCGGCGTCGGCAACAAAAACTCCGATGCATACGACCTCGTCGGCCAGTGGCTGTGCGACCAGAACGATGTCGAAGGCGCCGAATCCGATCTGTTCCGTCCCGAGTATGACGGCGAAGGCGAAAACGGCAACTTCTACCCCGAGTGCTACATCATTCCTCTCGACGGCGTTAACCAGACCAACCTCCAGGCGGCCGGCGACATGATGGAGTGGCTCTCCCGCAACGACGTTAAGGTCCTTGTTACCGATAAGGAATTCACCTACGACGGCGTCACCTATCCTGCCGGAACGATGATCGTTTCGATGTATCAGGCAAAGCGCTCCGTTGCAAACGGCGTGCTGTACGACGGCACCCTCATCACGAGCTGGACCGTTCTCTACTCCGAAGGCATCACCTCGTTTAACGAGACCCGTGGCTTTGACATGGTAACCGTCACCGAGCCCAATGCATACAAGACCATCAAGGCAGCATGCGGCGACTGGATGGATCACGACGCTTGCCTCAGCTACATTGCAAATAAGCTCGGCTCCTACTTCACCGGCAAAGCAGACGAATACGTTGTCATCTCCAACGCATCCGAGGACTCCACCGCAGCGGTCAACGCACTGCTCAAGGCAGGCAAATCCGTCGGCATGGTGACCGACAGTGAAAGCGATTTCTACGGCGACTTCGTTTGCAGCTATGCAGATTGGCAGACCGTTTCCGCAAAGTATGTCCTCAGCGGCACCGGCCTTGCAAAGGCTGATGTTCCTGCGGCAAAGACCATCACCAAGGCTCCCAAGGTGTACATCACCGGCGAGGTCGGCGCAGACGACGCAGGCTTCAAGTGGGCAAGCCGCATCAACTGGAGCCACGGCAACTGGAACTACGACCGCGTAGCTCTCGAGCTTATGGGCTTTGATACCACCAGCGATCCTGCACAGGCAGACCTCATCATGGGCGCAAGCGCACTCAATGATACCGCAAAGGCACAGGTCCTTGCAGGCACTCCCTACATCGGCTACGGCTCCTCGGCAACACGCAAGAACATCTTCGGCTCCGATCTTACCCGCAGCGCGGCTGACGGCATGGACTGCCTCGGCTATGTAACTTACCCGAATACCACTCTCGTCAACGCATCCTACGTCATGGATAACGACGATGTTCTCTACGGCTACGGCGTAGGCTACTTCTCCAAGATCCCCGAGGGCGCTCAGGTGCTCGTCAAGATGGACGGCAGCAAGACCCCGACCGAGGGCTTCGTCAAGATGATCGACGCGGACCAGACCGCAGCGGCAAAGGCCTACCTCGATGGCTCTGTTCAGGCAATTTCCTACCAGGGCAAGCTCACCGCAGACGCACAGAACGAGATAAACGTCGTTTACTTTGCAAACAGCCTCACCCACAAGGTACACCAGCGCGATGAGTACGCATTCATCAGCAACTTCGCATTCTCCAACCTCCTCGGAGATGACTTCATTTCCGCCGGCGACGACGGCAGCAAGCTTCCGTTCAAGGATGTTAAGGCCGGCGCATGGTACGAGGACAGCGTCAAGTACGTTTACGAGAACAAGCTGATGCTCGGCACCACCGACAATACCTTCACTCCCGACGGCACCATGACCCGTGCAATGTTCGCAACCGTTCTCTACCGCATGGCAGGCAGCCCCTCCGTCGAGGGTCTGAGCGTAAGCTTCAAGGACGTTCCGGAAGACTACTGGGCATACGATGCAATAGCATGGGCGCTCGATAAGGGCGTAGTCAACGGCTTCAGCGCCGACGAGTTCAAGCCCAAGCAGGCAATAACCCGTGAGCAGCTTGTTGCAATGCTCTATCGCTACTCCGGCAATACCGAGGTCAGCGGCGAGCTGAGCTTCACCGACGCGGCAGCGCGCTATGTGGGCAACCCGAACTCGAACCATCCCGCAGGACTCGCGGCAAAAGCCGCGATCGACGAAGCGACCGCCCGGATCGCCGCCGCTCTCGGCGTGCAGCCCCATCCTCTGGGCATGCCAGAACAAGATAGTCCAGGGCTACACCGACGGCAGCTTTGCTCCGGATAAGACGGCAAACCGTGCCGAGATGGCAGCAATAATCCAGCGCTTCTGCGCTATCTGATAAACCTCAAACCTCTCAAAATAATCTCAAAAAGCAAACGGCAAGGTCAATTGACCTTGCCGCTTGTTTTATAAAGATTGATTATTTAAATCGCTGCTTTGCGGAAAATTCGCGGACGACGATCTTTTCAACGCTCGTTGCGCTGACCACCGCCTCGGGGCAGCCCATCTCGTCAAAACCGCAGTGGCGGCACAAAAGCGTCAGCGCCTTTACGGCTTCCTCACCTGTCACGGTGCTTATCTCGCCGTAGCCTATGAAGCTTTTATAGTCTGCCGTCTGCGAGCCCTGCTCAAGCTCGACAAAGCCCGAGCACACATCGGCCTCGACGCAAACGCGGCTGCTTTTTGCCGCAAGAGTGTGCCGCCTGCCGGCCTTCGCGCCGTGAACATAGAATGTGAATTCGCCGTTTTCGGTCTCGAAGCCGAAGGAGAGCGGCACGATGTAGGCCTTATCGCCGTCAACAAAACCGAGGCGGATCGTATCGCAGCTGTCAATAAGCGCCTTTATCTCGTCAAAATCCGTTATCGCGCGGTTTGCTTTTCTCATCAAAACAGATACACCCTCATTTCATACGGCCTTGTTGTAAAGCCGTTTGATATAACAAAATTGTTGTCGTAGTTTCCAAAAACCTGCTTTGTTTCGTCAAGGGTTATGCCCTCGGGCGCGTCAAAGCGCACGCATTTTTCGGAATATGAGCAGATGACAAGCAGCTTCTTGCCGGCAAGGTTGCGCTCGTAGACGTAAAGCTCCCTGCTCTTGGGCATGTGCTCAACATAGTCGCCGTATATGACAACGGGGTTATCGCGCCTGAATTGCAGCGCGTCGCGGTAGAAGTTTAATATGCTGCCGGGATCGTCAAGCTGGCTTTCAACGTTTATATCCTTGTAGTTGGAATTTACGACGAACCAGGGCTTGCCGTTTGTAAATCCTGCGTTGGGAGCGCCGGACCACTGCATGCAGGTCCTCGCGTTATCGCGCGATGCCTTCTGAGCAAGCCTGAGCACCGTTTCCTTTGAAAGACCGAGCGAGCGCGCTATGCGCGCGTTATTCTTGACCATGATATCCTTGTAATCATCAAGGCTCGGGAGAGGCGTGTTTATCATGCCGATCTCCTGCCCCTGATATACAAAGGGTGTGCCGCGCTGGAAAAGGTAGCTTGCGGCAATGCTCTTGCCGCTTTCGACGCGGTATTTTTCGCTGCCGTAGCGGCTTATGATGCGCGGATGGTCGTGGTTTTCCATGTAAAGCGCGTTCCAGCCCTTGCCGTACATCTTCGTTTGCCATTTGGTGAAGGCCTTTTTGAGCTTCACAAGGTCAAACGGACGCTGGAGAAAGTCGGTGATGAAGCAGTCAGCCTCCATGTGGGCAAAGTTTATCATCATATCGAGCACCTTGTCCTTGCCCTCGCGCACATAGCTCAGCGCGACCTCCGGCTCCATGCGCGGCCCTTCGCCGACGGTGAAGCAGTCGTAGAAATCAAGCACGTCGCGCTTGAACTCGGCAAGATAGTCGTGGACCTTCGGCAGATTGGTGTAATACTGCATGCCCGTTGCCGCCGGGAGCTTTACCTTTGCGCTCGGCAGACCGTCGGCCTTGGCGATGTAGGTTATAACGTCCTCGCGGAAGCCGTCCACGCCCATGTCGAGCCAGAAGCGCATTATATCCTTGACCTCTTCGCGCACCTTGGGGTTTGACATGTTAAGATCCGGCTGCTTTTTGGAGAATATGTGCATATACCACTCGTCAGTTGCCTTGTCATACTCCCACGCTCTGCCCTCGAACAGGCTGTCCCAGTTGTTCGGGGGGCGCTTTTTGCCCTTGCCGGGGCGCCAGTAGTAATAGTCGCGGTAGGGATTATCCTTGCTCTTGCGGCTTTCCTTGAACCACTCGTGCTCGTCGGAGGAGTGGTTGACGACAAGATCCATGAAAACGCGCATGCCGCGCTTGTGCGCACCGTCTAACACCTGCTTGAATACCTCAAGGTTGCCGAAATCGGGGTGGATGTTTTTGTAGTCGGATATATCGTAGCCGTAGTCTGCGTTCGGCGAGGGGTACAGGGGCGAAAACCATATGCCGTCAACGTTCAGCGAGGCAATGTAGTCGAGCTTTGACAGGACGCCCCACAGGTCGCCTATGCCGTCGCCGTTGCCGTCGCAGAAGCTGCGGCACCATATCTGATACACCGCCATTTCCTTATACCAGCATTTCTTTTCCATTTCATTTCTCCAAATCAAAATATATTTGAAATAATTTTATCACATGATATTTGCCGTTGCAATCGAATATTTTTTCGCGCCGTTCGGGAGAGAATAATTGATAGCATATTGACAATGCGGCGCACATATTGTACTATTTACGCGAAATACCGGCGGATAAGACCGGTATAAACTTAAAGCGCCGCACCCGACAGGATCGGGGCGACAGCAGGAGGTATAAAAATGAATAATGGCAAACAAAAGGGCAATACCCGGCGCATGACGGGGCTTGCGATCTTCACCGCGATCATCGTGGTGCTTCAGGTACTGTGCACGTTCGTGCGTTTCGGCCCGTTTTCGATAACGCTGGCACTTGCGCCGATAATCATCGCAACGGCGATCTACGGCAAGGGTGCAGGCGCGTATCTCGGCGGCGTATTCGGCCTTGTTGTTCTCATAACCGGCCTTTTAGGCTGGGACGGCGGCACGGTCATGCTGCTTATGAGCATAAACCCCGTTGCGTGCATACTCATCTGCATCGTCAAGGGCGCAGCGGCAGGCTTCCTCGCAGGCCTGTGCTATGAGGCGATAGCAAAGAAAAACGACAAGACTGCGGTCATCGTGTCCGGCATTGTTTGCCCCGTTGTGAATACCGGACTGTTCATCTTGGGCATGCTGGTATTTTTCTTTGACACGATAAGCGGCTGGGCCGGCGGACAGAATATGCTTTTGTATATAATCGTCGGACTGACGGGCGTTAACTTCCTCGTGGAGCTTGGCGTCAACGTTTTGCTTGCCGCCGGAATCGAGCGCATCATACGCGCCGGCAAAAAAATGCATTGAGGTATTGATCCATGATATTGACGATAGATGTCGGAAATACAAACGTTGTTCTCGGCTGTGTTGAGGACGGCGTTGTCGTCAGCCGCAGCCGCCTTGCGACCAACACGAGCGACCTGCCCAACGACTATGCGATGAAAATGCGCCAGAGCTTTGCGTTTGACAGCATAGATTACCACGAGTTCGAGGGGGCGATTCTGTCCTCGGTCGTTCCGCAGGTAAACCGCGCCATACGCTCGGCCGTGCGCAAGCTCACGGGGCTTGAGTGCATCATAGTCGGAGCCGGCATAAAAACCGGCGTCAACGTGAAGATCGACGATCCGGGAACGCTCGCAGGCGACCTGATAACCGGCACGGTCGGCGCATTGTCGATGTATAAGCCCCCGATCATCATCGTCGATATGGGAACGGCAACGACCATCGTTGCCGTGGATAAGGACGGCGCGTATATAGGCGGCGCGATCGTTCCGGGCGTGAACCTCTCGTTCGAGGCGCTCTCGCAGGGAACGAGCCTGCTGCCGAACATATCCATCGAGGCACCGAGAAAATGCATCGCCACGAACACCGTTGACAGCATGAAATCCGGCGCCGTGTTCGGAACGGCCGCCATGATAGACGGCATGATAGACCGCATGGAAGAAGAACTCGGCCAGTCTGCAACCGTTGTCGCTACCGGCGGACTTTCCGGCGGTATAATTCCGTACTGCAAGCACGAGATCAAGCACGAGCCGGATCTTCTGCTCAAGGGCCTTGCGATACTGTATCAGAAAAACGCAAAGCCGAAAAAACAGCACAAATAATAAAAAATCCTCCGATTTCGGAGGATTTTTTGCTATTCGTCGAGCATTATATCGAGGATCTCCTCGTCGGTCTCGCGCATGCCCTCGCGGGCGAGCTGGCCGACCGATTCGATGGTCCTTTCAACGTCGTTTTTGAGTATTCCGTCGCCGCCGTGCAGCGCCTTGCCCTTTTCGTACAGGTCAAAGCCCAGAAGCCCGGCCTCAACGGCGGAGGCGATCTTCGTTGCGCAAGATGGCTTAGCTCCGTCGCAAACCGTGCCGGATATCATGCCGAGGGTGTTTGTTATCGTTGCGGAAACTGCCTCGTATGTGCCCTCTAAAAGCCAGGCAACGCCGGCTGCCGCGCCGCAGCCTGCCGACACCGCACCGCAGAAGGCGCTGAGCCTGCCGATCGGCGTTTTCTGGTGGATCGTGATGAGATTTGAAACGCAAAGCGCGCGCAGAAGCTGCTCGTGGCTTGCGTGCATGTCGAGCGCATACACGATGACCGGCAGGGAAGCGGTCATGCCCTGATTTCCGCTGCCCGATACGATGACGACCGGCAGCTCGCAGCCGCTCATTCTGGCATCCGAGCCTGCCGCGGCCTGCGCGCGTGCGCGCACACGCACATCGTCGCCGCGCGTTTCAAGAAGCGTTTTGCCTATCGATGCGCCGTAGTTTCCGCGCAGCCCCTCCTCGCTTATGGCAAGGTTATAGTCTATCTGCCTCTCGAGCATATCCCGAACATCCTCAATGCGAACGGATTCGGCGAAATCGAGAATGTCGTGAACATTCAGCACGCTGCGGTCGGTCTCGCTGCCTGCCGCCGCGTTTTCGTCCCTTTTGAGCAGCACCTGCCCGTTTTTCTCGATGAGCACAATGTTCGTGTGATAGTCGCATATGCGAAGGCGCACACTGTCGGTGCCCTTGTACATGTGCAGATCAATGTCCAGCAGCTTTCCGCTTTCGGATTTCATGACGGTCATCTGACATTCGTCCATGAACTTGCCTATCTGCGGTATCTCCTCGGGCTTTACAAACGACAAGACCTCAAGCTGCTTGTCCGCATCGCCCACGACCGTTCCGGCTGCAACGGCGGCTGCAATGCCCTTCAGGCCGCCCGTATTCGGAACGACAACGCTTTTAACGTTTTTGATTATGTTGCCGCTTATGACGATGTCGATCTTATCCGGCATTGCGCCGAGGGTCTGCCTTGCTTTTGCCGCGGCGTAGGCCATTGCGATAGGTTCTGTGCAGCCCATTGCAGGCAGCAACTCTTCACGCAGGATTTGCAGATACTGCGAATATTTAACATCGCTGATTTCCATTTTTCTTCCCTCCGGGTGTAATTCTCTCCTTCACAAGTATACCATCAAAAATTTAAATTGCATAGCGTTTTCAATGGTTTGTGAACATCTTGTCGAAAAAAGCTTGAAATGGCATACAACCGTGTGGTATACTGGCCACACAGTTAAGTGGGTAAATTGGGGATGTTATTTTGATAGGTTATTATAATTACACGGTATGGCTGACTTTTGTCGGAATGCTGTCATCCGTTGTAGGTATGGGCTTTGCCGTGCAGGGCAAAATAATTGCCGCTGTCATATGCCTTATGTTCTCCGGCTTCTGTGATATGTTCGACGGTATAGTTGCAAGAACAAAGAAGGATCGCACGGATGAGGAAAAGCGCTTCGGCATCCAGCTCGATTCGCTCAGCGATATTGTCTGCTTCGGAGTTCTGCCGTTTGTCATCGGTGTGTGCAGCGGAGCAAGGGAGTGGTGGCAGATAGCCATAATGGCGCTGTTTGCGCTCGCGGGACTTATAAGGCTTGCGTATTATAATGTCACCGAGGAGACACGTCAGCAGCATACGGACGAAAAGCGCAAGCATTATCTCGGAGTTCCGATAACCTCATCGGCGCTGACTGTGCCGTTGCTGTTCTGCTTCCGAGGACTTTTGGCCGGTGCGTTTCCCATAGCGTATACTCTGCTCCTGCTTGTAAACGGAGCGCTGTTTGTCGTGCCTGTCCAGGTCAAAAAGCCCAGCAAGACAGGCCTTGCCGTTATGCTCGTTATAGGCATCGTCTGCACGGCTCTGATCCTCATATTTATGTCGTTAACGAGAACTGGGCTAACCACCTTCTTGACATCTGAAACCTCACCACC
>OGYL01002145.1_pt1 | contig 14246 bp, 8 predicted proteins | sample 1576541 | NCBI WGS metagenome assembly OGYL01 (sample SAMEA3541551, study PRJEB24748) | human gut metagenome | biome: human gut; feature: human-associated habitat; material: faeces | place: China | collected 2012 | reverse complement strand
CCTCAACAGCTAAGTGACCTGCGGGGCGCCCATCCGGCGGCTATTGAAAATTCTGTCCAGATATTAGTAAGCCTTACCCCAAATGATCATGTGCTTGGCGGGGCGGCCACAGCAGACGCAGGTGGCACCGAGGTCTTCCTGCTCCAGCGGCATGCAGCGGCTGGGAACGCCGATCTCATCCTTCATCTTGAGCTCGCAAGCCAGCTCCCCGCACCACATGGTCTTATAAAAGCCGTTGGTGCCATCAGCGACCTTGTGCATCTCGGCCATATCGTGGGCAACATAGGTGTTGGCTTCGCGGTTGGCGAGGGCTTTGGTATAGAGGCTGTCGTGGATCTCGGCCAGCAGGCGGGTGATCTCGGTTTCGAGATCCTCCAGCTTGACGAAGGTCTTTTCGCGGTTATCGCGACGGACCAGCACGCACTGGCCGGCTTCGATATCCTTGGGGCCGATCTCCAGGCGAAGGGGTACGCCCTTCATCTCATACTGGGCGAACTTCCAGCCGGGGCTGTTCTCGGAAAGATCTATGTCTGCACGGAAGTTCTTTTTGAGGCGCTCACACAGGGCGGAAGCGGTCTCGGCAACGCCCTCCTTATGCTGGGCGATGGGGACGACCATGACCTGGATGGGAGCGACAGCGGGGGGCAGCACCAGGCCGTTATTATCACCGTGGGTCATAATAATGGCGCCGATGATGCGGGTAGACATACCCCAGCTGGTCTGGTGAGGATACTGCAGGGTATTGTTGCGGTCGGTGAACTGGATATCAAAGGCACGGGCAAAGCCGTCGCCGAAGTAGTGGGAGGTACCGCTTTGCAGGCTCTTACCGTCGTGCATCATGGCCTCGATGGTGTAGGTTTCTTCGGCGCCCGCAAATTTTTCCTTATCGGTCTTGACGCCCTTAACAACGGGGATGGCAAGATATTTCTCACACATCTCTGCGTAGACATTCAGCATGCGCACGGTCTCAGCCTTGGCTTCCTCGGCGGTTTCGTGCATGGTGTGGCCCTCCTGCCACAGGAACTCGGCGCTGCGCAGGAAGGGGCGGGTGGTCTTTTCCCAGCGCATGACGCTGCACCACTGGTTATACAGCTTGGGCAGGTCACGGTAGCTGTGGATGATATGGGAATAGTGCTCGCAGAACAGCGTTTCGCTGGTGGGGCGCACGCACAGGCGCTCCTCCAGCTTTTCCTCGCCGCCCATGGTGACCCAGGCGACCTCCGGGGCGAAGCCTTCCACATGGTCCTTCTCTTTCTGCAGAAGGCTCTCCGGTATGAGCATAGGCATATAGACATTCTGGTGACCGGTCGCCTTGAACATGCCGTCAAGAATATGCTGGATATTTTCCCAAATGGCATAGCCATAGGGACGGATGATCATGCAGCCGCGGACGCTGCCGTAATCGACCAGCTCGGCCTTTTTAACGACATCGGTATACCACTGCGCAAAATCGTCCTCCATCGAGGTGATCTCGGCTACCATTTTCTTTTGATCTGCCATAGTATTTCTTTCTCCCTTTCAGTAGGATATATACCTTTATATTATACGGGTTTTTGCGGCATTTGCAAGGGATTGCGGGGATTTTGTGGGGAATTGGGAGGCGGGAGGCCAAAAGAAGCGGGCGGGGGGAGGTACGGCCCCGGACACGGCAGAAGCTTGCGGAGGATGCCGGCAAAAAACCGCCGCGGGCAGGGGCTTCAAAATTTATTTACAATATTTCACCTTTTCGTCACGGCATTTTTACCGACCTTAAAAAAACAGGTCAAGCATTGTTCACAATTTAACGGTATACTAGGAAGCAGTCAAGGGGCCAGGCACCCCACAGAAAGGCAGGTCAGTTCCATGACATATCCGAACGACAACTTTAATGACCGCAACTTTACCACCGGCAATACCGATCTTCCCACCGGGGAGTATCGCTATGATAAAGACAGCATCCATCAGGATGCCGCGTCCGGGCAGGCGCAGCAAACGGCTGCTTCGGGGTATCATCCCTCGGACGCAAACAAAAAATCCACAGGACGGGGCAAGAAAGGGACGGCGCTGCTGCTGGCAGGCTGCCTGGTGCTCTCGATGGTGGGCGGCGCAGGCGGCGCTGTGATCGCTGCCAAGAGCGGCCTGCTGGGCACCGGTTCCACCGTTCTGTATCAAGGGGTAGAGGTCCCTTCCACCAACGGTTCCACCGTCGGCGTCAGTTATTCCGGTGTGGTGCAGCAGGTGGAGGACAGCGTAGTGGCCATCACCACCGAAAGTGTGGCGACCAACTACTTCTTCCGGCAGTATGTCACCCAGGGCGCAGGCTCCGGCGTGGTGCTGACGGCGGATGGCTACATTGTGACCAACTACCATGTGATAAAAGGCGCACAGCAGATCACCGTGACTGCCAATGACGGCAGCACCTATGCCGCCACCCTGGTGGGTACCGATGAGGATAACGACATCGCGGTGCTGAAGGTGGACGCCAAAGACCTGACCCCGGCTATTCTGGGCGACAGTGACACCCTGAAGGTGGGCGACGCCGTGCTGGCCATCGGCAACCCGCTGGGTACCCTTTCCGGCACCGTCACCGATGGTATCGTCAGCGCGCTGGAGCGCCAGGTAACAATAGACGGTAACAACATGACCCTGCTGCAAACCAGCGCGGCGGTCAACCCCGGTAATTCCGGCGGCGGTCTCTTTAATGCCAGCGGAGAGCTGATCGGCATTGTCAATGCCAAATCCACCAGCGATTCCAGCGGCAATGCCGTGGATAACATCGGCTTTGCCATTCCTATCAACAGCGTCAAGACCATCATCGAGGATCTCATCAGCCACGGCTATGTGACTGGTCAGATCGTGCTGGGTGTCAGCCTGGTGGATATCACCGATGAGCGCACCGCCCGCTATTACGGGCTGGACAGCACCGGCGTGTATATTCAAAGCGTGGAGTCCGGCTCCATAGCGGATAAGGGCGGCCTGCAGGCCGGCGACCGGCTGCTGAGCTTTGGCGGGGTGGAGGTTTCCACCGCGGATGAGCTGAAAGCGGCACTGGCCGCTCACAGCGTAGGCGACCGGGTGGAGATCAAGGTCTCCCGCAATGGCCGGGAATACACCCACAGTGTGGTACTGACCGAATATGTACCCAGCAGCGCCACCAATTAACTTGCCAACTTCTCCATACTCCTTTTCAATATCACAGCGAGGCCTCCCCCGTGAAGAATGGGGGAGGCTTCGCTGGATTTTGTACTTTTCCTCGGCAAAAAAATATGTTAGAATAGAACCATAAGAAAGAGCTGCCGTGCGGCAGCGCAACGATAGGAGGAATCCCCCATGAGATTTTGCCCGAACTGCAACAGTGCCGTATATGATGACCGGGCGGAGCTTTGCCCAGAGTGCGGCAAGCCGATGAACCAAAATGTATGCCCCAGCTGCGGCCGGCGGCTACAGTCTGGCCAGAAATGTCCCCACTGCAGCGACTGCCGCGCCCACGGCGAACGCTATACCGTGCGAAACCAAAGTCCCGAACAGACTGTCAGCGGCGGACTGAGTATGTGGGCCTATATGGGGCTTATTCTGCTGGCGATGGTGCCGGTCATTGGGCTTATATTTATGATAGTGTGGGCGTGCGGCGTGAGCAGCAACCCCCAGCTGGCCCGCTTTGCCCGCGGCATGCTGCTGGCCAAGGCCGCGCTGTTCCTCATCGGGATCATCTTCTTTTCTGTGATGATGGCTGCCATGCAGCCGCTGCTGAATGAGCTGGAGGACTGGCTGAGCTACTACGGCGATGAATACGGCTACTATGATAACTTTGATGATTCCTACAATTACAATTTTGGCGATGACTATAATGCTGGTGATAACGGCGATCTCTTTGGCGATGACTGGCCCGATTTTTACGGGGAGGAGGCCCCGGCTGCCAATGCCGCGTAAATCATAAAGCAAAAGCCCCCTCCGGGTGTACCGGAGGGGGCTTTTTTATGTGGGATCACTTTTTGAGGGTCTCGCGGCTGCCCTTCCTGGCAGCGGCTGCTACCAGCCCGCCCAGTGCTACGATAGCCAGAAAGTTGGGAATAACCATCAGCTGGTTAAACATATCGGAAAGCTCCCAAGCTAGGTCATTGGATACGCAGGAGCCGAGGAAGATGAGCGCCACAGCGATGATGGAATAGACCGGGACGGCCTTTTTGCCAAAGAGGTATTCCACATTGATACGGCCGAAGAAGTTCCAGCCCAGGATGGTGGAGAAAGCGAAGAACATGAGGCAGATGGCCACGAACAGACTACCGGCGGTATTGCCCATGATGCTGGAGAAGGCGATCTGCGCCATGTTGGTCTTGCTGACACCTTCGGCTGCGCCGGAGGCAAGGATCCCGTTGCCGGCATACAGGGTGGAGATAACGACCAGAGCGGTCATGGTGAGGACGACAAAGGTATCAATGAAAACGCCGATCATGGCCACAACGCCCTGCTCGTGCGGGCAGCTTACCTTAGCCATAGCGTGGGCGTGGGGAGTGGAGCCCATACCGGCCTCATTGCTGAACAGACCGCGCTTGACGCCCTGGCTGACTGCCTGCTTGAGCGCAAAGCCGAAGCTGCCGCCGATAATGGCCTGCGGCTCGAACGCATAGCGGAAGATCATACCGAAGGTTTCGGGGACAAAGCGGATTCGGGCCAGCAGCACCACCAGACCGCCGATGAGGTACAAGCACGCCATCACGGGAACGATCTTTTCCGCCCATGCGGCGACACGGTGGCTGCCGCCCAAAAATACATAGGCGGAAAGCGCTGCAACAACGATTCCGATGACCCATGTAGGAACGCCGGTCGCATTGGAAAGGGATTCCCCGATGGAATTGGACTGCACCATGCTGCCGATAAAGCCCAGCGCAAGGATAATGGCTACGGCGAAGAAGCCGGCCAGGAACTTGCCGAAGCCACCCTTAAAGGCACGCTTGATGTAATAAACCGGGCCGCCGTGGACGCTGCCGTCCGCATTGACTACACGGGTCTCCTGCGCCAGCACCGCTTCCGCATAGATGGTAGCCATGCCGAAGAAAGCGATGATCCACATCCAGAAGATGGCGCCGGGCCCGCCGATGAGGATAGCGCCGCAGGCGCCGACGATATTACCGGTACCTACCTGCGCGGCAATGGCCGTGGCCAGTGCCTGGAAGGAGGAAAAGCCGCCCTGCTGCTTTCCGCCATGGAGATTGATGTTGCCGAATACCCGGCGCATCCCCTCGCCAAAGCAGCGCACCTGCACAAAGCGGGTACGGATAGAGAAATAAAGGCCCGCGCCCACCAGCAGGATGATGAGGATATAATCCGAGAGATAGCCGTTGATTTTTTGTACGATGCTGAGCAATGCTGCTTCCATTTGTTTCACTCCTGATTAAAATATTGCAGTGAAAAAAGGATAATAAAAAGGCTGCCCGTCTTTTTTAAGCGGCAGCCTCTGAAGAATAGCGAGCGATCAAACAAAAGATGCTTTGATGACCGCTCTGTCCTTTTGCCTGAGAGATTCGGCGGAAAAACCGCCTTGCACCTTCGGCACTCAACTCAATGAGATTCTCCAGAGCCCCCTCCATATTCAGTCTCTTACGATTCTGAATGTTTCTGCGGGGTCGCTATCGTTATTCACTTGATGTTATTCTACACCATTTTGCAGCTTTGTCAAGAGAAAAATGCAAAATGCGTTATTCTTCCGTGCGGATGCACCGCACCGTTACTCGGGCACGGCCATCGTAGGTGCAGGTAAACAGGGTAAGATCCCACTCCCCAGCCCGCATTTCCTCCACGGCGGTCTCCGGCAGGGTCTCCACCCGGTCCACCGTATAGCGGTAGGTCTGCCCGGCTGCATCGGTAAATAGGACGGCATCCCCGGGACGCAGGGTGTGCAGCGCGGCAAAGTGCCGCCGGTAATTGTGCGCCGCTATGATGATATCATCCCCGGCCAGGGTACCGGCATAGCGGCAGGGTGCCTGGCGCAGAAAATCCATCTCCCATTCGGCCCCCACCGGCAGCTCCAGCGCCAGGGTAGGTAGAGAAAGGATGCCCAGATACTCCTCCCCCTCCAAAGAGACCGTCAGCTCTCCGGCGGGCAGGGTAGGCATCGGCGCTGGAGACTGTCCGATGCTATGTGCCACGGCAGGCAAAATCCTTTGGGTGGCCGCCGCGGCACGGCGTTCCTCCCGCAGATTAAACCCCAATAGGAATGCGGCGGCCAAAATGCACAGGCCGCCCAAAATGATGCAGAACCGGCCGATACGCTCTCGTGTCATGTTGGTTTCCTCCGGCGGCGCAGGCGGCAGCCCACCGCCACCAGCAGCACCCCTATGGCAGCCAGCAGCGTGATAGGCCATTGCAGCAGGCCGGTCTGCGGCAGCTTATCCCCTGGGGTGGGGGCCGGGTTATCCGGTATGATGATGACCGGCGGTTCGGGGGTACCGGAGCGCTCCAGCTTGGGCTCTACCGTTGCAGCGTACTGCCACCCGCCGCCCGCCTGTTGGGCCGGCAGCTCCAGCAGCACCGGGGTGGTGGTATAGGTGCAGCCGCCCTTTTGGTAGGGAGCCGCGCACAACAGATACAACCCGGTGGGCAGCCCCTCTAATGCAGCTTTGCCATCAGCCGCGGTGGTAAGCTGCTTTTCTGGGGAAATGCTTTGCTGCTCCACCCATTGGTCCAGCAGCCCGGCCGCCTGCCGCCAGTCGGCGGCATCCCGCAGGTTCCCCAGCACAATACCGCTATCCTCATAGGCCGGCAGCAGGGTGTGCTCTCCCTGCGGAGAAAGCACCGCCACCCGGTACAGCGAAAAGCCCATGCCGCTTACTGGCTTATTCTCATAGTGACAGTCAATGGTCAACGCGCACAGCGCGTCAGGATCGGCTGTCTGTGCTATCGCGGGGAGACACAGCAGTATGATCAGGATCAGGGCCAGAACGGCTCTGAGACGCTTTTTCATCAGTTCTCCCCCTTTCTATCACATTGCCCTCTTCGGGCCCGGTTTTCTTTTTCTTGCGGCGCAGCAGCGCCAGGATGAGCAAAATAAGCAGGAACAGCAGCAGCGCGCCGATCAGCAGCTTGCCCTTCCAGCCCAAGCTGTGTACTACCTGCTGGGTCACGGTCACTTCCACCGTTTCCTCCACGGTCTCCAGCGGGATGCGGTGCCCGCGCACCAGCAGCCGGTGGGTATTTACGCCGTAGGGCGTACAGGTCACCAGGGTAACAAGGTCCTCCCCTTCCACCGGGTACAGGTCCTTTACCTCATCCGGCTCCACCACCAGGATCTGATCCACCTCATAGAGGAGCTGCTCCCCCAAAATGCGCAGGGAAAAATGGTCGCCCAGCTGCATTTGGTCCAGATCGGAGAAAAGCAGCGCCGAGGGCAGCCCCCGGTGGCCGGAAAACACCGCGTGGGTGCCCTCTCCGCCCACCGGCAGGGAGGTACCGCCTAGATGCCCGATGCCATGCTGGAGGACCTCCTCCGTGGTGCCGTGGTAGATGGGCAGCCGCACGCTGATGCGCGGGATCTCGATGTAGCCCATAATGCCGCTGCCATCGGGATCCAGCAGGCCCCAGTAGGGATCCCCCGCGGGCAGCTGCCGCCCGGTAAAGGCATCCCGGAAGGTGGGACTGAGGTTTTTATTGTATTCCTGCGCCGCTTCCCACAGCGCGGAGTGATCCTCCGGGGCAAGGGTCGTGGTGCTTTGGGTGTAGTGGGAGATCAGCTGGTTCTGCCGGTGCTGGTTCCACAGGTCGCTGGCCACCGGGTAAAATAGAATCCCCAGCCCCAGCAGAAAAATGAGGATGGCCAGCACGGTGCCCAGCCGGTTTTGTCTTTTTTGTTTGGCTTGTTTTGTCGTCACGAATGGTACTCCTTTGGCAGTAATGCAGCAGGGAAAAAACCGCAAACCGTTGCAGCGGGCTTGCGGCCTTTTCCTTGCCGCCCATCCCGCCGGGGAGAGAAAGAGGAAAAAACCCGGCGGGACGGCTAGAAAATGAGGAGGATGGCAAATTACAGGGTGGTCTTATTCTGCTCCTGCTCGTCCTCACGGCGACGGCGGGCAAACAGGAAGAACCACAGCGCCGCACCCATGCACAGCAGGCCGATCACCGTGAACATCACGGTGCCGACACCACCGGTGGTGGGCAGTACGGGGGTGGAGCTATTGAGAAGGTCGGCTTCAAAGCGATTCAGCCCCTTATTTACTTCGTCACGCTGAACAAGCGCACGGTCCGCATCTTTCAGAGCGCCGAACACGCCGCCTTTTGAAAGGGTCTTGACCAGACTCTCGCTGGAATCCCGCTCGGCGGTCAGCTCCAGCTTAAAGCCGCCCTTGGGGGCATAGTAACCGGAAGGGGTCTTGGTTTCCTTCACATAGTAGGAGCCAACATCCAGGCCGCGGATGGAAAGGGTATTATTATCATTGCCCATATTGGCATCCATTTCGGTCACAATGCCGGTACCGGCAGTAATCTCCGCAGCGGTAGCGGGACGATAGTAGGCATCGGTCGTGGTAGTAGCATCTACCTTAACCATGCTGACGGGGGTGTTCATCGCTTCATCGGCATACAGGGTGAAGCCCGCACCGGCCAGGGGCCGGTGGCCGGAACCCGCGTCATTGGGATTATTCAGCTCATTGGATTTCTTAAAGAGGGTAAAGTCATAATTATAAACCGCAGCGGTAGAGTCGGCGGTCGTTTTGGTATTGCCCGCCTCCATGGAGAATACATATTCCAGCCTGGCAGTTGCGGAAGCCTTAGATTCTGCAACTGCATCCGGGGCTACGGTGGCCTGGAAGTGGAGATAAATCAGCCCTCTGCCGGCGGCAGCATTGCGGATCTTGCTGTAATTCAGCTCAACGGTCAAATTACCATCAGTACCTACGGTAGTCCCTTTAATGGCACCCTCTACGGCATCGCTATCCGCTTTGGGCAGGGTGGTTGCTTTCATGCTGCCCTCCACATAGTTCAGCCCGGCCAGCTGGCACTTCGCAATCAGCGAACTAATGTCCACATCCTCGCTCTTGTAGGCCGGGATAGATACTTCCATATAGAAATCCATCGTTTCACCCACCCGGCCACCGGCAGTTTCTTTCCATTGGGTAGTAGCTTTGCTGTCATCGCTTACTCGTACATTGACAGCAGGGCCGTCCTCGTACTTAAATACAGCGGTCAGGTCATCGGCAAGCTCACTGCCGGCGGCATACACCTTTACATTCCCGTTCTTCACCTGCACAAATACGGTAACAGGCATATAGGTCCGGTTGTTCTGTTCGGTGGTGGAAACCAGCAGCAGATAATAGCCGGGCTCCAGAGTCATCTTAACCTCATTATTTGCATCGGCAGTCGCTTCCACCGGGTTTTGGGGGAAGGAAACCCCACCATGAGCAGAATCGGTCATGATTGCATAATTGATCATCAGTGCGGTCAAATGCTCTTTCGTACTTTCGGCAAGGTGCTCCTCCAGCGATTGTGTTTTAGAATCATAGAAATTGGCTGCAAAGGTCTTAAATCCATCGTGAAATATGTACTCGTTGTAGTTCGCATCGTACTTCATCAACTGGTACGCCTTCACGGTATCGCCCTTGGCCACCCCGGTAAAGGTGATGGTTTTGTCGTAGGGGGTGGCCGCCGCAGCGGGCACCGCCATGGCCAGCAGCATGGCCAGCGCCAGCAGCAGCGTCAGGCACTTTTTCATTGTCTTTTTCATGTTACTTTCACTCCTTTGGTATCATTGTTATCCACAGCGGCTTCCCCTTGGCAGGGGGCGCGCTTATTTCACTTTCTTTCGGCCTGGCAGCAGTACCGCTACGGCCATCAGGGCCGCGCCCGCCAGTGTAAAGGGCACCGTTCCGGCGCCGCCGGTGCTGGGCAGGATATGCAGCTCCTTCAGCTTCAGGGTCAGCAGATAGGTGTATTCCTCCCCCTCGCACTGTTCCAGCTGCCATGCGGTATTCGCTGTATCCAAATAGGTCAGTGTGCCGTATTCGGCCTTTAGGTTGGGGGCGCTGTCCTCCGGCACATAGCCCGTGGGGGTGCCCGCCAGCTGGATGATATAATCCCCGGCAGGCATCTGCTCCAGCAGGGCCGCGCCGGCTTCATTGGTTTTATACAGCATCGGGCTGCCATTATCCCGCATCACCCGCAGCACCGCCCCGGGGAGTTCCTCTCCCAGTGGGCCCAGCACTTTCAGCTTCAGCCGCAGCCGGGAGGTATTCTTCACCTCGGTAACGGTGGTGCCGCCCGGTGTAGAAATGGTCGCCTTCCCCGCCGCGATCTTCACCGTCCAGGTGAGCTCCGCCGCAGTGTAGCCCACAGGGGCGGTGGTCTCCCGCAGGTAATAGGTGCCGGCCGGCCACTTATCCTCAAACTGCACATCGCCGTTTTCATCGGAGGTGGCTGTTGCCAGCCGCTTGGTACATTCCGCATCAGCATACAGGGTAAATTCCGTGCCCTTTAATGGGTAGCCCTTTTCATCCACCTTTTCAAAGGCGATCTCGCCCCGGATGCCCTCATTATTGACCACCAGCAGAGCCTCCCGCGCAAAGCATTGCGTTCCATCGGCCTTCTGCCACCAGTGCTCCTCCCGGTATTCCTTATCCTCGGCCTGCCGGTACAGGGCCTTGGCATAGGTCACCAGGTAATCCGCGAAGCCATCCTCGGCCACACCGGGGTCACGGTAGGTGTCCCCTATTTCGATTTCCCGCAGCGTGTAATCAGCCACCGTGCCATCCGTAAAAAGCGGCAGATTTTCCCAGGTGTATTGCCATTCGTTTTCCTTGTTCAGCTCCACGGTATAGGCATCACCCGGCAGCGGCGCGCCATCGCGCCACAGCTCCACCGTCACAGGCAGCTTATCCCCCGTGGCGGGCCAACTGCTGCGGGCCGTCACACTGATGAGCATTCTGGGTACATTTAGGATGACCACATTGTCGGCATCGGCATTCTGCAGCCAGCTGCCGATCGAGGGTGTTATCCCTTCCGGCAGCGCTTTTGCCTCCGCATGGTAACTGATATTCCCTCCAGTATTTTGGGCGACCGTCACCTGCACGGTACCGGGGGCAAAGTACCCCGTCTGCAGTACTTCGGTCAGAGTGTAGGTCCCTTCCTCCAGCTGGATGGTAAAAAAACCGCTGGCATCGGCAATGATCTTGCAGTCGGTGATCTGCTCGGTATAGCCCTCCTCCTGCACCACGCTGTAAAGGGTGGTGTTCGGCTTGCGGTACAAGACCACTTCTGCGCCGCCCGGCCGGGACAACTTATACTCTACCTTTGCCAGCCCGTTGCCGGTAATGGAATCCTGCGTTTTTACCGTCAGGGTACCTATCCCCACATATATGTTCTGCAGAGCCACGGTCTGCACCGCCGTGTTCGGCACATCGTTGCCGTAGGCCACCGCCGTAATAGTAATGCCGCTTTCCTCCGGGTAGTCCTGATATCCCCCCGAAGGTCCCTGCGGGTGATTGCGGATGAGATAGCGGTTGTTCACCCGCCATTTGTCACCCTGCAGCGTATGGCCGGTTTCTTTTATCGTGTAGTCCCGCCGCTGCTGGGCCGGGACTTCCCAGGTGTAGGTATCGGCTTCGGCATCATAGCGGGTATAACCCAGCTTGCCCTGTTCCGTTACCGCCTTCGCAGGCTGCGGCACCAGGGTAAAATCGGTCACGCTGCTGCCGTTTTCGGTGTGGGAGACAGTAATGAGGAACTTATCCCGTACCTGTTTTATCGCCTCAGCATCCCCCGCAAAGGTCTTTGTCACAAAAAAGCGGGTGCGCTTGGCCACCAGCACACCATCAATATGCCAGCCATCGGAATGCTCAAACTTGACCATGTTCCAGCGGATCTGGAAGTAATCCGAATTGAGCATCTCCGCGGGGATCTCCACTCCGTCCACCTTCATGGTAATGGTATCGCTGTGGGCCCGCAGGTAGGCAAAGATCGTTTCCTCATTGGGGAGATCCTCCAGCCTACCGCCCTGCACCGGGTTATTCACCATGTTGCGGATCGTGTCATCCACCGCGTAGGCATTGTCGCCATTGGTTGCCCGCGCTACCAGCGGCTTTACCACACCCTCCGCATTTTTATTGGAGTACTCCGCCGGGATATTGTCCGCCCCCAGCATTCGGGTGGTATATAGGGCGGGCGTATAGTCCTTTTGGTCCTCCCATTGCACACCGTCATCCACCGAGCCCCTGATCTCTCCATTGAGATGCAGGAAAAAATGTGTGGTAATTGGGCGTTTCAGCTTATCCTCGCCGCTCCATTTTGCCCGCAGCGTCACTTCGCCATCGCTGCCGGTATAGTGCTGCAGGTCTGCGGCAGTCAGCTTTGTACCGGGCTGCAGCAGTACCTCTTCCGTTATATTGGCCACCCGCCAACCTAAAAAGGAATAGAACAGTGAGCGGTTATTGGCTTTTTCGCCGGTCAGCTTTACCTCTATCCGGTCAATATCCGGGGCCAGCAGCGTGTAGTCTCCGTCACCCGGTTCCACCAGCAGGGTTTTTTTGCCCTTTACCATCGCGCTTTGCTGGGGCGCCTGCACCGAAGGCTCAAACTGGCCAATCTTGTGCTGCCAGCCGTCCGGCTCGGCCTCATATTTTATTACCAGGGTATCGGTATGCGGGTAGAAAACCACCGGCTGGCTGATTTCCCCGATGGTATAGGTCACACTGGTTTCGGTCTGCTTGGTCGGCTCCAGCTCCAGATGCGTTCCGGTCAGGCCATCCATGGCGTCCCAGGCCATACTGGACACGGTATTTAGGGCAATGCTCACATTCTCCCCATGGAAAGCGATCTTCGGCGCGGGCGGCTCCTGGTACACCCTGTTCAGGTCGTCCTCCACCGTCACCGTGTAGAACATATTCTCCGCCAGCAGCGTTTCGTCGCTCAGTTCTTTATTATTAAGGAAATAGCTTTCGGCACCTTCTTCATTCGCGGGCAGGTAGTACAGCCGGATCTCGGTCCGGTGGCTCAGCGGAATCTGCCAGCCGCCGTCCTCACTCTTTATGGGAGCGGCATCTGCCCACATTTTGTTGGGGTCATAGCTATCGGTGTGCGGGAAGAACTGCTCCCCGTGATAATTCGCCGCCTTAAAGCCATAGACGCTATATACCTCCTCCAGCTCCGCCGCCGTTATATAGTAGCGGAGCTTTCCGCTGCCATCGGCATATTGCGCGGCGGTTTGCACCGTGGTCACCGGGTACCAGATGCCATCCCGTGCCGCATAGCATTCCACCGTGGCGGCCGCCGCACGGGCCTTGTCTTCAGCGGGCTGCGCTTCGGCCGGCTGCTCATCCGTCTCTTCCTCTTTTGTCATGGAGTCTTCCGGTTCGGGCAGGGCCTCCTCCGGAGCAGGAACCAAAGCCGGTTCTTCCTCCGCCGGGGCGGCATCCGCCACCATGTAAAGGCCCATTGGCAGCATGGTAAACAGCAGCGCCAGCACCACCAATAGCACCGAGACCCTGCGGGCCCGGTGCCGGCGATGTTCCTTTCCGCTGCTGATTTTGGTATGCATTATTTATCCTTTCTGTTCTAATTTTTGTAAATATAAAAGCTGACTGCGTTCTTTTACTCAAGAATGCAGTCAGCCGGTCATGCGGTTTCCCGTTTACACGCTTTACTTTGCGTCCCTGCCTTTCAGCAGGTTTGCCAAGGATCATTCAATTTATGGGAATCGTTCCTGTTTCCTTAGCGTTATCTTAACATCAACTCACAAAGAATTCAAGAGAATTTTTCATCAAAATCTCATTTTTCATTATTTTTGTTCAATTATTGCATTTTATTTGCTGGCGCTCATCTTACAATTGTGTGTTTTTCCTATATTCTCGCCTTTTTCTCCTTCAGATATTGTAAAAAGGAAATAATATCCTTGCAAAAAAAGCCCGCGCTCCCCACATCCTCCTCCACAGCAAAAAAGCCGCAAGCAAACCTTCCTCCCCGCAAGGAAGGGGTTGTGTGAAGGGGGAACCTTTGCGGGGTCCCCCTTCGCGTCAAATCAGGGCAGCGGCTCTCGCCTTTTAGAAAAGCCCGCGCTCCCCGCATCCTCCTCCACAGCAAAAAAGCCGTAAGCAAACCTTCCTCCCCGCAAGGAAGGGGTTGTGTGAAGGGGGAACCTTTGCGGGGTCCCCCTTCGCGTCAAATCAGGGCAGCGGCTCTCGCCTTTTAGAAAAGCCCGCGCTCCCCGCATCCTCCTCCACAGCAAAAAAGCCGTAAGCAAACCTTCCTCCCCGCAAGGAAGGGGTTGTGTGAAGGGGGAACCTTTGCGG
>OGYL01002144.1_pt1 | contig 14257 bp, 10 predicted proteins | sample 1576541 | NCBI WGS metagenome assembly OGYL01 (sample SAMEA3541551, study PRJEB24748) | human gut metagenome | biome: human gut; feature: human-associated habitat; material: faeces | place: China | collected 2012 | reverse complement strand
GAATATGCCTGCCGTCCACCGGCTCCGTCTTTAATATCCCGTAAACCTTATCGTAGACGCTCATATCCGGAAGCAGTTCCATATCCCGGATCAGATAAAAAAGATTCTCCGCGAGAATACTCTCCACCGGATATTCCAGATACGGAATCTGCTTTCCGCCTTCCATAAACGGCATAAAAGTCCGCTTGACCGGAACCAGTCCTTCCTCGGTCAGTTCCGTGACGCGGATATGGATCGGAACCGTCATCTCCTCGAACTCCCCCGCAATCTCCAGATCCACGCGGTGATCCCCCGCGCTCGCTCTTCCCTTCCAGGAAATGTCCGGCACCTTTTCCACTTTTAGGATGTACGCGAGCATGACATATCCCATCTTAAGAGACAGCTCCTGCCCCGGAACGATCCCCTCCCGCTTCATCGCGCGGGGATCTGTCACATAGGCAAAATCCAGCGTCAGCAGATTTTTCTTCCGGTACTGTTCCACTCCGAGTGCGCTGCTGTTTTTCAGCCAGAGAAACAGGGAAAACGGCGAATCCTCGATCAGATACATCAGTTCTTCCAGTACATAGCCTGCCAGCAGATTGGAAAACGGAATACCGGTCTCTTCACTTTTTGCTTTCAGTGCAGCTTTTTCTATGATCGTATGTTTCATCTACAGCCATACTCCTATCATCGTCTGTACTTTCTTTACCACTCTGCGTTCCCTTGCGTATTTCATCAGCTTTGCGACATCCTTCTTCGGATCGCGGATATACGCTAAAAGCCCTTCTTTGAAAAGCTCACGCTCCATCTTATCTTCATATTTCAGACACTCGCACATCAGGCGCTCCCGGTCAAAAATTTTCATCTTCGCGCCGCCGTAGTCAATCTCCGTCACACCGAGTGTCAGGGTCTCCGGCTCCGCATACAGCGGCACCACCGGCGGAAAATCCAGCTTAAACCGCGACTTGGATGTGTTCTTGTCCACCGACAATTTGTATCCGTAAGGCTTGCGGTCCAGATAGCCGTACGCGTACAATGCGGTCTCCAGGTTTAAGACGCAGTCCGGAAACAGCCGCGCAATCAGCTCCTCCTCCGAGAAATCACTCAGCCGCACCGCATAGTACCCGTTCTTGATCCGGATCAGATCTCCCTTTTCCACAAAATCCAGAATCCTCCGGTAATCGATTCCCAGTTCATTCAGCTGGCTCTTTTTCACCACGCCGCCATTCTGATAGATGAACTCTTTGACACGATCCAGAATGAGTTCCCGCTTTTCGTTAATCACATAAGATTCTGACATATCGTTCCCCGTACCTTTCCTGTTGAGCCATCCCCTCCTGCAGCGCATTTTGGGGAAAGTTCTGTATAACTTCTCCGCTCTATGTATATGTTTGTGGTATTTATTGCTTATTTTTACTATAAAGGATCCACTGCTGTTTGTCAATTTATCGTTTCTGTCGTTTTTCCAGCTGTTCACAGCCCCTGTTTTGTCCTATAATGTCATAAAAGACAATTTTTTTGTCGTTTACAGAAAGGAGTTCTCTATGGAAGCAAAATCACCCTCCCTGCGCAAGAATCCATCCCGGGAAACCTGCGAGGGAATCATCCGCCGGATCCTGATGACCGAGGTCTTAGAGAAGGGGAAAAACGAGCATTTCCGCACGGCTGCCGATTTCATGAAATACTTCGAGTCTCTTTACCCGGCGTCCGACGCTCTGACCAAACAGGTGCAGCGCGCCATCCGTTCTCTGAATATGCCGAAGGATGAACTTGGCTATTTCATTCCGAACAAGACTGCCGAACAATTAGAGCAGGAACAGGAGCTTACCTATATTTTCAAAAAAGCGAATGCCGACGTCTGCCGGATGGATGATTACCAGCCTCTGTTTTTAAAAGCGGACGATGCTGTCTCCTCCTACATGCTTTCCCGCATCACGGACTCCCCTCTGTTTCAGGGAAAATATCTGACCGCGCACACCGTGCCCGGCGGCATTCTCTTCTATACAAAGAACCCGAATCAGCTTGAAATCCTGCTGAAGAGCTTAATTGTCAGATAATTTATCATCATTTTTTTCATGTCCATAATGCAAAAAACGACAATATTCAACATGGAATATTGTCGTTTTTTATTTCTTTGTACTATCTTCTACGTCTTCTGCGGCGTCTTGGCTTGCTTTTCATCTGTCGGAACTGCTCTTTGCGGTTCCTGCGCACTTCCCGGTTGTGCCGGATAATATAATAGTTATCGTAGAACTTCTTTCCGGCGAAAATCAGCCCTGCTGCAACCAGGATTCCAGCTACGATAAGCAGGATTGTGAGCGGTCTGATCCGCACCGTGGAGACCGTCTTCTCCTCGGTGTCTGTCTCCTGCTCTACCTCGCTCTGGTTGTCAAAAATATATCCGTCCACAACCGCACCGGTTGTCACAATGTCCGCTTTTCCGACCTGACGCCCCGCATAGGTGTAGGCAAGCGTTCCCACCACGTTCTCGCTGACGTCATTATACGTGATCTCCGATGCCGCATCGTTAAAGTCTGTCGTCTTCGGAAGGACGATATTGGCACTCGCATCGATGTCCACAAACGCTTTGTTGTTGTTCAAAGCTCCAACTTCCACCGCCTCGGAATCCGTGTATCTGGTCTCATTATCCGCAATATTGAACAACTGGAAATTATCAAATGCATAATCAAAAAGATTCCGGCTGTCGGTCCACTGATTCGGCGATTCCGTATGCATCACGACGCATACGAGGCTCATGCCGTCCTTTTCGGCGTAGGTGACCAGCGTGCTGCGCGCGATATCCGTATATCCGGTCTTTCCGCCGGTACAATACTCATACCGGTACTTGAGCGTCTTGAACGGGTAGAGCATCTCATTGTGATTCTGCAGATCCGTCGGCTCATCATGCTTGTTCGTCGGCGGAATGGTGTAGCGTGCCGTCCCGGTAATAATCCGGAAGGTCTCGTTCTGGTATGCCGCTTTGGCAATCAGCGCCATATCGTGCGCCGTCGTGTAATGGTTCTCGTCAAACAGACCGTGCGGATTGGCAAAATGCGTGTTGGTACATCCCAGCTCCGCCGCTTTTTCGTTCATCATGTCCACAAAATGCTCCACCGTACCGCCGACATGCTCCGCCACTGCGTAGGCACATTCATTTGCCGAATTCAGCATAACCGCGTACAGGCACTGCTCCATCGTCATCTGCTCCCCGTAATCGCGGTAGATTCCGGAACCCTCAGTATTGTTGATCGCATCATCAGAAAATGTGACGACCTCATTCAGATCGGAATTCTCCAGCGCGAGAAGCGTCGTCATGATTTTCGTGATACTTGCCGGATAATTCCGCTCATCGCTATTTTTTTCGTACAGAACCGTCCCCGTCGACATCTCCATCAGTATCACGGACGGTGACTGTACTTCCGGTCCTTCCGGCCAGTAATCTGCCGCCTGCACCACCTGCGGCTTTATCTGTAAAAAGTATAGTAAACTTAAGGCGACACATGCCGCCTTTTTCCACACATTCGCTCTTCGCATTGCTTATAACTCCATTCTATCCAGAAATCCTGTCCATTTCTTCCATATATATCCGGAACATAACTAGTATCAGTATAATCGCAGAAAAAAATACATGCAACAATTTTTCTAGCAAAAGCTCTTTTTTTATCCACAGATTTATTGTAGAATATCTTGTATGTCCACAATTATAGGACTTCCCGACATTTATTAAGATTTTCTTATGAGAGGCAGGAACGATATGAGACTTAGAAATATACCGGGTGCAGACGCCGCCATCACAGAGAGCGTCTACTGCATCAAAAGCCCCGAGACGCACAAAGGCCATTGGCAGGAGATTTTTCCGTCACAGCAGCCGCTTCACATTGAGATCGGTATGGGAAAGGGCCGCTTCATGATGGATCTTGCCGCAGTGCATCCCGACATCAATTATCTGGGAATCGAGCGCTACTCCAGCGTCCTGCTGCGCGCCCTGCAGAAAATGGAAGAGAATCCGCTCCCGAACCTGTTTTTCATCTGCATGGACGCCGCCGATGTCGCTGAGGTATTCGATCACGGAGAGGTAGACCGGATCTACTTAAACTTTTCCGATCCGTGGCCGAAGGACAGACACGCCAAGCGCCGTCTCACCTCCCGTCAGTTCTTCGCGCGCTACGATGAGGTTCTCGCACCGGAGGGACGTCTGGAGTTCAAGACCGACAATCAGGATCTTTTTACCTTTTCCCTGGAGGAGATCCCGGAAGCCGGCTGGCATCTGGACGCCTCCACCAGAGATCTGCATCACGATCCGGTGCTCAATGAAGGCAATATCATGACGGAGTACGAGGAGAAGTTCTCCTCCCTCGGCAATCCGATCTGCAAGCTGATCGCTTCCAGATAAAAAACACCCGCAGTCCGGATTTTTCTCGATCCGCCTGCGGGTGTTTTTTGTGTTCTGTTTTCTTTTATTCTTTGATCCGGAACTGGTTGACATTGTCGCTTAAATTTTCTGCAATATCCACGAGGTTTTTCGTCTGCGCATTGCAGTCCGTGACGATGCCGCTTAACTCTGTCATGGAAGCCGAAGTCTCCTCGGTACTTGCCGCATTCTCCTGTGCAATCGCTGCCAGACTCTCCATGCTGCTCATAACATCATTCTTCGCCGTGTTAACTGTCTCGATCTCACGCCGGATATTGTCAATCGCAACTACCACATTGCCGACCTCCGTATTCAGTCCGTCGAATGCCTCTCTGGTGGTCGAAAGCTTCTCGTTCTGCTCATTGATCTCATCCAACACACCGTTCATCGTCTCGACGCTCCTGTTGGAGTTCTTAATCAGTTCTTCCACAATATCACCGATCTTCTTCGCGGAGTCGCTGGACTGATCCGCAAGCTGACGGATCTCATCCGCCACCACCGCAAATCCTTTTCCATGCTCTCCCGCGCGCGCAGCCTCGATGCTCGCATTTAAGGACAACAGATTGGTCTGGCTTGCAATATCCGTGATCATCTGGATCGCACTGCCGATCTCCATGACAGACTGGTTCGTCCTGTCTGTCTGACGGTTGACCTCATCCACCGATTCTCTGGTGCGGTCGCTGATCTCCACCAGGTCTTTGATCGTGCCGTCGAGCTTATGATTCTGCTCTTTCATCTCCTCCGTGCTGCCCATGAGATTTTCCACGTTCTTTGTCGTCTCGGCAATGGCTTCGTTCATGTCGCTGATCTGCTCATTGACCTTCTGCATCTCCCCCGCCTGATTCGTCGCTCCGTTCGCAATGTCCTCCATCGCTGTATTCACATTATGAATGGACTCATTGATCGTCGTAAAGCTGTTCTGGAACCTGGCGCTGAAATCATCCAGCGACTTTGCGGATGTCCGGATGTTTTTTACAATCATGGCCAGTCCGCCAATGAGTGAATACAGCGCACGCGCAATATTTCCGATCTCGTCCGAGCGGCTCGTCATGCGGTCGCTGATCCTGCTTTCCAGATTTCCCTCCGCAACAGCATCCAGATGATCGATCATCGACATCATTGCCTTCACAATCTTTATCATCACAATTGCCAGAAAGATACATGCAAAGATTGCAAGCACTACCATAAATATTATATTTTTTTTCAATCGGTCATTGTAGATTTCGTGAACGGAAGCAGACGCCATACCGGTAAACACCAGACCCGCCATGGAACCGTCACTGTTGTACAATCCCTCATAATATCCGTAATATTTCTGACCATCAATCACATTATCGGACACAAAATAACTACCCTTTTCTTTCACAGTCTGATACACATCTGCTGCTATCTCCGTCCCGGTCTCACGGCTGCCGTCCTGTCTCACAAGGCTAGTCGCCATCCGGGTCGTATTCCAGCTGAGCGTAACATCGAGTCCGGTATTCTCCTTAAAAGCATCCAGCACATCCTGATGTTCCGAGATATTGTAATCTCCCTTGTACAGCTGGTCTCCGTCCACATTCCAGTCGCCGCTGCTTATAACGGACAAGGTCTGATTGACTGCATAAATCGATGTCTTCAATTCATGCTGCATCAGTTTATCAGACACAGAAACGCCAACCGCCCGGATTGCCAGCCCTGCAAAAGTCACAAGAATCAGTAGCGGTATGATTGCCGTGATCAGAATCTTCATCATCAGATTCAGACCTTTTTTCCTTTGCACCTCAATATTCTTTTGTTCCATCTGACTCTCTCCCCTTCATATAGTATCTGCTTTTTATATCGTCAGGTTTTTCCTTCTGTTAAAGTAGGATACACTCTTTTTTTTAAATTTTAATAATATGCGTTGTAAGCACAAAAAAAGCACCAACCCCACAGTCAATGCTGTAAAATCGGTACCTTTCAATGCGCCACCAGGGGTTCGAACCCTGGACACCCTGATTAAGAGTCAGGTGCTCTGCCAGCTGAGCTAGTGGCGCTTATTTTGTATCTCGTGTTCTGTATCACCCGAGCACGAAAATTATTATATAACAGAAATTTTAGAAATGCAACATTTTTTTTAAAAAACTTCAATTTTTTTTTCAATTGTGTTATTTTATAGATAGAATGGCATAGATCAAGGAGGTTTCTTATGCAAGTTGAACAGCGATTATTGAAATATGTGTCCTATTGGACGACATCGGATGAGAATAACATGACAGACGGCAAGGTACAAATTCCGTCTACCGGGCGTCAGTTTGATCTCGGAAAGGTACTAGAGCAGGAATTACGGGATCTCGGCCTTAAAAATGTGGTTCTGACCGACCACTGCTATGTATACGGTCTGCTTCCGGCGACTGCAGGCTGTGAGGGACGCAAGGCCGTCGGTTTTATCTCACATATGGATACCGCACCGGACTACTCCGGCAAGGACGTCAAACCACAGATCATTCCGGATTATGACGGCGGTGACATCCGTTTAAACGGTACTGGGGCAATGTTAAAGATTTCTGATTTTCCAACGCTGAAGGATTTGAAGGGAAGAACCCTGATTACCACCGACGGCACGACACTGCTCGGCGCGGATGACAAGGCCGGTGTGGCAGAAATCATCACGGCATTAGAAGAGATCATTTCTTCCGGAATGCCTCACGGTGATATCTGGGTGGGATTTACCCCGGACGAGGAAATCGGCTGCGGTGCAGATTTATTTGACCTAGATTATTTTAAGGCTACTTTTGCCTACACGGTGGACGGCGATTACGAAGGCGAGGTCGCCTATGAGAATTTCAACGCCGCGAGCGCAAAATTTTCCATCAAAGGCGTCAATGTGCATCCGGGCGAGGCGAAGGATATTATGGTAAATGCCGCTCTTGTGGCGTGTGACATCCAGTCGCAGCTTCCGCCGGAGGAGACACCGGCGCACACCGAGGGCAGACAGGGCTTCTATCATCTGACCGACATGAAGGGTGATGTCGCTTTTGCAGAGCTTTCCTATATCGTGCGTGATCACGACAAGGCTTCTTTTGAATCACGCCTGAACAGACTCCGCACACTGGAAGTGGAGACCAACCAGAAATACGGCACCGGAACCGTCTCTCTTACCATCACGGATTCCTACTCCAATATGCTTGAGATCATCGAACAGCATCCTTATGTTGTGGATATCGCAAAAAAGGCAATCTCGATGACCGGTCTCACACCGCTCTCCCGCCCGGTCCGCGGCGGCACAGACGGCGCCAGATTAAGCTTTATGGGTCTTCCGTGCCCGAATCTTGGCACCGGCGGCTACGGCTTCCACGGTCCGTATGAACATATCAGCGTGGAGGGCATGCAGACAGCAGTCTCCGTCATCAAGAATATCGTGACGATCGTCGCGGAGTCTGATCTGTAAGATTACGGAAAGAATTGCCGCATAGATTCCCGTAATAGGAAATTCCGGGATATATAAATAAGTATTACCGTTTCAGATAGAAAATGAGCGTGGAAGAAATTCTCACATTTTACTTCAGAGAATCTTCCACGCTCATTTTTTTATTCTGAAACTGCTAATAACTTCATTTCTTATCCCGGAACCTGCTCTTACATTTTTGCAATCAATGCGGCAATTTCTTCCGGAGTCATAAGCTTGTGTGGATCGGAAAAATCCATCGGTGCAGCTTCCTCTGCCTTTGTCTGAGGCTCTTTCTGCGGTTTCGCCACCTTCGGCTCGTCCGGTATTTCGTTCTCCGGCGCGGCTACTGGCTCTGGCTTGTCCGGTGCTTCATTCTCCGGCGCGGCTTCCTCTTTCAGATCTGCTCCAAGATCGAGACTTTCTCCTCCGAGATCGGAGCCATCTGCTCCTAAATCTAAGCTATCCACTCCGAGATCAAGGTTCTCCGTTCCAAGGTCAAGGTTCTCTGCTCCAAGATCGAGACTATCTGCTCCTAAATCAAGGCTGTCTCCTCCGAGGTCTAAGCTGTCTGCCCCAAGATCAAGTCCTTCTGATCCAAGATCAAGTCCGCCTGCTCCGGCATCTAAGTTATCTGCTCCTAGGTCAAGGTTCTCTGTCCCGAGATCAAGACCGTCCACTCCAAGGTCTAAGCTGTCTCCTCCGAAATCGAGACCATCTGCTCCAAAATCGAAACTGTCTATCTCCCCGCTCTCTGCCTCAGCCTCATTCTGATCGTCTGTGGCAGCTGCCGCATCTTCCTCTTCCACAATCGCGTCGGAATCTACGATCGGTTCCTCATACTCTTCCATCACCGGGGTGTCATCCGTCACCGTCTCTGCATCTACAACCGGCAGTTCCTCCTCCGGTGTATCCGGCATGCTAAAATCCGCTTCCGGCTCCATGACCTCTTCCGGCTGTGGTTCCATGACCAGCTCCGGCTCCGCTTCCATATCCGGCTTCTGCGCTGCTGCAGCTGCCGTGCTTTCTGCAATTTTGCTCTCCAACGCCGCATTCTGGCTTACCAGTTCGTCCATCCGGCTCTCAATAGCGGCAAGCGTCTGTGCCTTTTCCTCGGCAACCGTCTCCTTCACTGCCTGAAGTCCCTCAGTAATCTCCTTAAGCCCTGCGGTAATCTCCTTTAATTTCTCAGCAAATTCCTGCTGCTTTAAGACGAGTTCCTTAACGGAATCATCCATCATGTTCTGCTGCTTTCCGGCAAACTGCTCGAATCCAGCATCCATGCTCTCCTTTAACTGTAAGAGATTGTCCACTACGCGGTCGTTGGAATTCATAAGTGCATCTGCATTTTCCTTGCTTCTGGTAATGGTCACCTTGGCGATCGCCTTCTGCGCTGTGATGATCTCTTCGCCCGGCTCCCTGGTATTGCGGTCAACCGCCTCCAGCTGCTCCGAGATTTTCTTGAGCATCAGATATGACGCCTTTTCCCCGCGAAGCATCCTCTCATATTCGTCTTTTACCTGCTCCCCGGTCTTATGTATCTCCTTTAATAAGGCAGCGATGAATACATAAGTACAGGCGAGAATTGCTGCTCCCAGAATGATCTGCACCAGATATAACCGGGGCAGATTGACGATAAAATACATTTCAATCAACAGCAGCACCGTTGCTCCCAGCAAAAAGACCGGCGCAAGCGGCATACCTTTTTTCTCGCGTGGCTGATTCTCTTTCTTATCCATAGTGTGTCCTCCGTGGCTTTCCTGTCCATCCCTGACAACAGGCATTGTATAGTGTTATATTATCACAGAACGCAAAAAACATAAACGGAATTTCTTGTTATTTTATGCTGCAGATTTTATAATATATTTCGGACTTATTTTCACATTTTTTATACCTTTACGACAAATATGGAGATTATAGCATGAACGAAACCTCTTCCAAGAACGAAATCACATCCGGTATCATCTGGAAACAGCTTCTTTTATTTTTCTTTCCTATTTTACTGGGTTCTTTTTTTCAACAGCTTTACAACACGATCGACGCCGTCATTGTGGGACGCTTTGTCGGGAAAAATGCACTTGCCGCGGTCGCCGGCTCCTCCGGAATGGTCATCAACCTGCTGGTCAACTTTTTTACCGGGCTGACTGCCGGTGCTTCCGTCATCGTCTCCCAGTTCTTCGGATCCGGGGACCGCAAAAAGGTGGACGACAGTATTCATACGATCTATGCCTTCTCTATCATCGGCAGCATTGTCATGACACTGATCGGCATCACTGCCGCACCGGCGCTTCTTCGACTGATGAATACGCCGGAAGAACTGATGAGTGATTCCATTCTCTATCTGCGCATTTATTTTGCCGGCATTTTCTTCGTGTTTATTTACAATACCGGAGCAGGGCTGCTCCGCGCACTGGGAGATTCCAGACGTCCCCTGTACTGTCTGATGATCTGCTGCGTCATCAATATTGTTCTCGACCTGCTCCTGATCGTCGGGCTGGGACTCGGTGTTGCCGGTGCGGCGGTCGCCACGCTTCTCTCGCAGGGGATCAGCGCCGCGATCGTCACCGTCTTTCTGATGCGCCAGAAAGATCTCTGCGATTTTTCCTTAAAAGACATCCGTATCCACCCGAAACTTCTCAAATCAGAGCTGCTTTTGGGACTGCCGGGAGGATTTCAGTATGCCATGTACAGCATTTCCAACATGATTATCCAGTCCGCGCTCAACAAATTCGGGACCGACACGGTTGCCGCATGGGCGGCTTACGGAAAACTGGACGCGATCGTCTGGATGGTCAGCGGTGCTTTCGGTATTGCCATCACAACTTTCGTCGGTCAGAACTACGGCGCCGGGAAGTATGACCGCGTCAGAAAAAGTATCCGCGTGTGCATCGGCATGGACTTTGCTGCCGCCATCCTTCTGATGCTGGTGCTCGTATGCTTCCGCATTCCGCTCTTCCACATTTTTGTTACAGATGAAAACGTCGTGGAGATCGGACTGAAAATGATGGCGACCATGGCTCCGTTTTACTGGCTGTTCGTCCTTACTGAGGTCTTTTCTGGTGCACTGCGCGGAATGGGCGACGTCATCGTTCCGATGCTCATCACAACCGGCGGTATCTGTCTGTTCCGTGTGGTATGGATTTTCGGAGTGGTCGCCCTCTTCCCGACACTCACCGTAACACTCCTCAATTATCCGGTGTCCTGGGTTTTGACGTCCGTTCTGTTTCTGTTTTACTATCATTTCCGGATGAAGAAGCTGACCACGCACTGATTGCTCCGGCATCTCTTACTTCTCTCTGCTTTTTGCGAAGCTGACCGGGCGGCATACCGTAGGCTTCCTTAAAGCTGCGCAGAAACACCTTGTAGTTGGTGATTCCGTTTTTATTCATTAAATAGGTAATACTCTCATCCGTCTGCAACAGATCACTGTGAAAATACTGCAGGCGGATTTGGTTTACATAAGTCAAAAATGTCTGACCGGTATACTTTTTAAACAAGCGGCAAAAATATTCCGGCGTGAGTGATAATTCATCTGCCGTCTCTTTTAATGTAACCGGATTGGTGTAATTCCTTTTCACATACTGCATGCTCCGCTCGATCCGCTCAAAATCCCTTCTGGAGCGGTGGCGCAGCACATGATCGACCGTAACCGCGTCCTGTGTATACAACAGATACAATAGCTTATAAAGCGCCGCCAGAAACAGCAGATGTGTGCCGTCCGTCCCCTGCTCCTGCAGGCACTTCATTTCTTCCAGATTTTCTGACATCCGGTAATTCACGGATGTTGTCTCCTCCGAATACGGAACATATTCCCCGAAATGCAGTCCCCGCCAATCCTCACTGACGCGCTTTAAATGTTCCGGCGGAATCTGCAACAGATAATAATGCCCGTCCCCGTGGACATGCGTGTAGTGAATGTCTCTCGGATTGACGACCAGAATATCTCCCCGCTGCAGTTCATACGACGTCTCATTGATGTACGCCGTCATTGCCCCGTGCCGCATACAGATCATTTCCAGATGCTCATGCCAATGTGCCGGCAGCAATTCATTGGACGCGTCGACCTGTGTAAAATAAAGCTGCATCAGTCCGTCATCGGATATAATCTCATGTTCCCCCTGCTGCACTCCCCATCCCCCTCTTTCCTGCTCTCTCCGCATTTTCACATGCACGGACTTCTCTTTCTCCCATCATACCTTCGGAAGGGAAAAATATCAATATCGACCTATATTTCTGCCAAAATTCGATCTATAACAAACAAAATTATCTGCTTATAATACGAACATAGACAATGTTCCATTCTGGGAAATATCAAAATAATATCAGGCGTATGCCGGAAAAGAGGTCAAAATGAGAAAATGGACCAGAGTGATGTATCAGCCAAACCGTCCGTTAAAAGAGGGCTGTTACGTGACTGCTTCCAAAGAACACATCGCACTTTCCAGGGAAGCTGCTGCAGAGGGTATGGTTCTCTTAAAGAACGAGCACAAACTGCTGCCGTTAAAAGCAGGCAGCCGGATTGCACTCTTTGGAAAAGGCAGTTTTGATTATGTCAAGGGAGGCGGCGGCAGCGGCGATGTGACCGTATCGTATGTGCACAATCTCTACGACGGCTTTCAGATGCTCCTCGATGCCGTCTCCCTCTACGAGCCGCTGTGCGATTTCTACCGCAATCATGTGAACGGACAGTATGAGCAGGGTTCTGTTCCCGGCATGACGACAGAGCCGGCGCTCTCCGCCGGGCTTCTCGCCGGCGCCAGCGCCTATACCGACACAGCTGTGATCGTGTTGAGCCGTTTTTCCGGAGAGGGCTGGGACCGCTCCAGCATCGAATACAACGGAGAATACAATCCATGGGAGACAGAGACCAGCATGCCAAAAATCTCTGGAGAGATCTTCCCGGACGGCGATTTTTATCTCACAAAGGAAGAATCCGCCATGATCGCGCAGGTAAAGCAGCATTTTTCCAAAATTGCAGTCGTCTTAAATATCGGCGGCATCATCGATACCTCCTGGATCAAAAATGACGATCAGATCTCCTCCGCACTTATCGCATGGCAGGGCGGCATGGAGGGCGGACTTGCCACGGCGGAACTGCTATGCGGAAAGATATCTCCGTCCGGCAAGCTTCCGGACACCTTCGCCGCTTCCGTGGACGACTATCCTTCCACCGCGGATTTCCACGAATCGGTTGACTATGTGGACTATACTGAGGATATCTATGTGGGCTACCGCTATTTTGAGACTTTTGGGGATGCGGCAAAACGCGTATGCTATCCGTTCGGATTCGGACTTTCCTACACACAGTTTTCCCTTACGGTGCAGAGTGTGACCGAAACCGCGCAGGCCATCCGCGCTTTTGTCCTTGTCACAAACACCGGAGATTACAGTGGAAAAGAAGTCGTGCAGATGTATTACAGTGCGCCGCAGGGACTTTTGCAGAAACCGGCGCGCGAACTTTCCGCTTTTTGCAAGACAAGAACACTTCTCCCGGGCGAAAGCCAGCTTCTGACGCTCGAGACAGCGAAGAATTCCATGGCTTCCTACGATGATCTGGGAAAAATTTTTAAATCCTCCTACATACTGGAAAAGGGCGACTACCATTTTTACATCGGAACTTCCGTCCGGGATGTCACAGCGCTGGATTATGTCATGACGCTTAACACCGACCTGCTGGTAGAGCAGCTCTCCTCCAAAGCCGCACCTACAAGCTTGAAGAAGCGCCTGCTCGCAGACGGAAGCTACGAAGAACTTCCGCAGAGAACTGCCAACGATCCAAATGCCTGTGTTTTTGAAAAAATGGTACCGGGCACCGAGGAGGCTCTCGCCCCGGCAACACGCGGACGCGCATCCTGCCTTCTGCTGAATTCCTATAAGGAAAACGCACATCCGCTGATCGATGTTTACGAGGGAAAGATTTCCCTGGATGAATTTACCGCCCAGCTGGACGACGATGATCTGATTCATCTGCTCGGCGGCCAGCCGAATACCTCTGTCGCGAATACCTACGGCTACGGCAATCTTCCGGAATACGGCGTTCCAAATATCATGACCGCCGACGGTCCTGCCGGTCTCCGCATCAACCCGCAGTTTACCTTTGCAAGATCTGAGTCTATACAGTCGAGCAGGCTGATACCGAGTGTGATTGTACGCACGTCAAGATTTTCCTTCTCCACCATGTCATTGGTCTCAATTACTTCACCAATATTTATCATTTTGCTGTTCTCCTTTAACTGTGTATGACATTTTTATGCTAAACTAGATTCGATGCATCATCTCAAAGATTTCTTCCTTCTGACACTTTATTGTTACACCAATTTCTTCTCCAAGTGCATCAAGCTGGTCAGAAATCTCTGCAAATGAAGCTGTAGCATTTGCCATATCCACAATCATCATCATGTTGAAATAACCTGAAACGATAGTCTGTGAGATATCAAGCACGTTTACACTGCCCTCTG
>OGYL01002143.1_pt1 | contig 14262 bp, 16 predicted proteins | sample 1576541 | NCBI WGS metagenome assembly OGYL01 (sample SAMEA3541551, study PRJEB24748) | human gut metagenome | biome: human gut; feature: human-associated habitat; material: faeces | place: China | collected 2012 | reverse complement strand
TCTTGCAGAGATACGCAAACACACGGTGCATATTCTTGTTGGCTGGTGGCAGAGCGAACGTTTTTGGCTCGGTAATCTTTTCCGAATGCATGGGATAAGCCACACCAAGCTCGCCCTCAAGCAGCGTGGACACAGCCTCGGCATAGCCGACACCGTAATACCGCTGTACGAAGCTGATCGCCGTGCCGCCTTTTTCCTCGGCATGATCGTACCACTCATTGCCGCATATGGTCACGCTGTGGTCGCTGGCAAGGCGCTTGTCCCTGCCGGATGAAATAAGCCTTTCTCCACGGCTGCGGAGAAAGGCTTCAAGGTCAACAGAGGCAGCTTTCTGCTTCTGTTCGTTTGTAAAATGTATGTAGGTTAAGTCAATCACCTCTTCAAGATATTATATGTCCTCGCCCCAGAGATACTTCTGCCGCAGGTAGTCGGCATGTTCAGGTGTTATTGCGCCGTCGTCTATCTGCGCAATGTTGATGCTGCCGTACAGCTCACCCCACAGACAATCCATGAGTGTCGAGCCATTTTCCAGCCCATCCTTGAATGCATCAAGGTCATGCTGGAGATACACCGGCAGGTCATGCTCATATAAGCGTTCACGATCTTCTCTGCTTAACTCCTCGTATGGCGGCAGTTGCTGAGCCTTCATTCGCATCACTCCCTCTTGAGCAACACATTATACCCAAACGCACTGAAATAGCAACTGGAACTAATACGCAGGCTTCGGATATCTCTCGCTCACAACATCCAACAACTCACAGATAAACTCTGAAATCCCGTTAAACGGCGGTTCGAGTCCGGTCAGTCGCTCAAAAACAGAGTTTGTCATCAATGGAAAAATAAAAAGCTTTCCGAGCTGAAAAAGCCCGGAAAGCCTTGATGACACTGCACTTGGAGCAGTGTCATCAAAATTGGCTGACCATGATGGCAACGCACAACAATTTTGATACGCTTTCAAAGCGTGTGCAAGGTGTGTGCAAAAAGGTTTGAAACCTGCACACACCTATTCTCTAAATTGCACACCCCTTATCATATTTCAAGGATTACCGGCATTATTGGCTGCCATTCAATTGCATCTGCAATATCTCCATCTTCATCGGGATAAAAATGCATGAAATCTTCTATGTCCTGATCCGGAAACTCACGCTGACGATAGAGTGCGATCTCATATGACGGAACAATGCCTATCAAATCGTCCTGACGGAGATATTTGATTATTGACTTTTTAGAGCCGCAAAATTTAACAGGCATTCCACTGCCTTTTAGCGCCATGTACATCTTAACCATTTCATATGCCATGAACACTTCATTCCCGCTGAATCCGAAGTAGAATCCCTCGTCAGTTAGATAGGGCCATAAGTATATTCGGGTTCTACTCGAACCTCGCACAAGTCCCCCATGGATGACCGCCCATGTGGTGCTTGTCATCGTAATAATATAGAAAACCTTCTGTAGTGTCAAGTGGTATGTTTTCAAAGATTCTTCCGCCGAAGTCCTCACCGTAACGGTTGAACTGCTCATATGGAGTCATCCCTTCGGTATCGTAGCCGGCAGCATTGAATGCTTTGGAGGCATAATCAAAGTACATATCGAAGGTTATGTCTTTGATTCTTCCCTTAGGGATATAGTTTTCTCCTTCTTCCTCAATCGTCTGAATAAATCTGTCAATTTCTTCATTGGTAAGGTCCTTAAGGATTGACACTTTGCAGGACGGTCTGCGCTCATATAGTTTTTTTCGACTTATAGTTCCGTATCTGAGATTGTACGGGAGTCCTTTTTCAACATTTTCAAGATATACTCCGCTTTTCACCTGCTTAAATACGTTGCTTAACACATTCATTACCCATTGCAGATACAAGGAACAGTCATGCTCGGGTTTGTCGATACACTCTGGCTTATCGGCATAAATGCAGATAGAGAAATTATTTAATCTGAGCGTTCTCCCATCATCGTTACACAAGGCTTCAAGCATAAACCAGTATTTTTCATCGGGATACCGTTCCAAAAAGGCTTTATTGAGGTCTTTTTCATTATCTATTTCAAAAAAATCTATTGCCTCTTCAAGAACGCTAAATCGCATATCAGCAACAGTGCCTCGTTCTTCTGACACCCATATCCTAACATAGTTGTTGCAGCTTCGCATAGGTTTTACTTTGCGGAGCATCTCCATTATTTCGTTGAACAGCCGCATGGAATTTAGTTCAAGGTTATAGGCCGTTTCATTCCACATCGATATGTTCTTAATACTCGGTGCTTTCATATGTATCATTTCCATTCTTATCGGTAGTCTGCGCTACAGACTGTCGTTGTGATTTTCCTAAATTATTTGCTTTTTCTAGAAGGAAATCCCTGCGGGCGACCAAGTCTTCTTTGAGACATTCCCACATGGCAGGATCATCAACCTCGTTCATTTCAATCGCCTTCGTGATATCCTCAATAGCAATATCAATGGTTTTTGTATCGAGGGTATTGATGTACTTACGGATAAAGTTTACAACAACGCCTGGCATATAGGTATGTCTGCTGATGGAATATCGAAGCGCGCTATTGATGATGCACCCAAAGTCATCGTCAAAGCAATAGTCCATCCAACGTGCAGGACATAATACCTGTCCATCCTTGCCTTCTTCGTCGAGGATGACAAATCCGATATCTTCCTTGTCAACACGCTCTAAAACTTCGTCAAAGTTGTCGCACAGGTACTGACGAGTGATCCGTTCCATAGTGTCAAGGGGGTCTAACTTTTTTAATTGATGCATTATGTTCTGTTTCTCCTTTAAAACGGTGAGATTGATGAATTGTTTTTATTTTCCCGGTCTATATTGACGGGGATTACTCACATGGGGTGCTTTTTCTATGCCGAGGATTTCTTTTACCTTCGGCAGATTATCCGGAACAATGCAGAATTTAAGAAATGCCACCGTCACTTCTTCAAGTGTTGTTCCGAGTTCAGCGCATACTTTTGATGCTTCTTCATACAGGTCTTCGTCAACGGTAAAAGTGATTTCTACAAGATTGTCTTGCTGTACTTCCATCTCAACATTCCTTTCTGCTCAACCATCACCGAAAATATCTTCAAGGATTCTTGAAAAGTCGGGATCCGGATTGTTTACAAAATTTACGCGATTTTTAAGCGTTTCTGCCTTGCTTTTAAATGATTTCTCCACCACATACAGTTGGTTGCGCAGGTTTCCCCGTTTTCCCTGAATTTGCCCGGGATAGCCCCAAATCATACCGCCAAGTGGCTCATAGCTCGCCTCATCTATCCCATATTGAAGGCTTGTAAACTTAGTTCGTATGCAGCGGCGATATGTTCCGTGACAGCATAACCACAGATGTGTACTTTCTGCCTTGTCGCACTTCATAAAATAGGGCCACCTCCAAGTGTTGAGATGTTCCCACTTGTAATCCGTAAGTACGGAGGTTTCCATTCCCAGTAGTGTTGAAAATACCGGTAGGCTTGCCGCTGCCGTCACCGGTGAGGAATGCCTCTTCTTCCTTATTGCCAATACGACGGGCAAACTCAGAGCGGAAGTAGGCTTCCAGATCAAAGGCAGCGTCGTTCAGAAGCGCTTCGGATACCTTGATCATGGTAGCGACCTTGTGCGCACCGATGAGCTGCTGACCGAATGCATCATCACCTTCGGGAATCGTGCCTTCCTCATCGACCCATGCTGCGGTGCCCTTGGTGGCAACGACGGGGATTTTGTGACTGCCGGATGCGGTGGTGATAACATGAGCCAGGCTTCGGACTACATTTTCCGCCTCAAGGGATGCTACCAGCGTCTGCTCAAATTCATCCGGAACAAGGTAGCCGCCCTCGGTATCCACGCCTTTCTGCAGGGCATTGCGAATCTCTGCGGTCAGCATTCCACCCTTGGTACGAGCCTGCGCCCAGAATGCCTTCTTATAGGCGTCAGAGGCTCGACCGGTTTTGGTATCTACCTTTGCCGTATCAGGCTTCTGGGTGATAGGGGTGTTGACCGGGGTGTTCAGTTCACGTTCAAAAGCGTCCAGACGCTCCTGGCGCTCGATCTCGTGACCGAGGTCGACAATTTCCTTCTCCATTTTCTCATAGGTTGCGGTGTCCTCCGCGGAGAGAACGCCCTTGTCATTTCTGTGGGAGTCAAGAAAAGCCTTGGTCTGCTCCCAGGTCTTTGCACGCTGTGCGCGCAGGTCGTTAATCTTACTCATTGGTTATATCCTCCTTAAGGTTTGATCAGTGCGAGCCTCTTTTCGAGCTCGGCGATAGGTGTTCCTGCTTTATTTACAGGCTCGGACGGGGTGCGATGGCTCTTGACTTTGGACATAAGCGAATTGGTGACGGCTCTGCGGCTGAATACAAAGCTGTCCTCGGCAGATACATTTTCACGATCCGCCTTGAACAGCAAATCATCGGCAAAGCCCAATTCAACTGCTTTGTTGGCGTTCATCCAGGTCTCGGCGTCCATAAGGTGACTGAGCTTGGCACGGGACAACCCGGTCTTGATTTCATAGGCATTGATAATGCTTTCTTTGACTTCGGAGAGCATATCGATTGCCTTTTGCATCTCCTCACTGTCACCGATGGCAACCGTCAGCGGATTATGGATCATCATCAGTGCCGTGGGAGACATGAGAACCTTGGTACCTGCCATGGCAATGACGGATGCGGCAGAAGCGGCAATGCCGTCGATTTTCACGGTCACATCGCCCTTGTAGTCCATGAGCATATTGTAGATTTGTGCTGCCGCTACACAGTCGCCGCCGGGCGAGTTGATCCAGACGGTGATATCCCCGGAGCCGGACATCAGTTCATCCTTGAAAAGCTGCGGTGTGACATCATCGTCAAACCAGCTTTCTTCGGCGATGGTCCCGTTCAGAAACAGCGTTCTCTCCGGAATCTGCTCCTGTGTCTCCTGATTTGTCACCGTTCGGTTCTTCCAATTCCAGAATTTCTTCATCGGATTTTTCCTCCTTTCCGTTATCGGTGTTGATATTTGCAAAAGCTCCGGCGTTTTGCAGCGGGAGCATATTGCCGTTGATGAGGTACAAATCGCCGCCGTCCTCCTCCGGGATACGGTCGAGGTTTTCCAGCTCTCGGATGTCATTGGCGGACATCCAGCCGTTCTGGCGGCCTATGGCGTACCCATTCATGCGGCTCTGGTAATCGCCGCGAAGCAAGCCTTCCAGATTGAACTTCACGAAATACATGGCTTTTTCGTCCTTGGACAGGAGTGACCGCTGAATGGACTGCTCCCAGCGGATGACCCAGGGGTCGAGGGTGTATTTCACGAACTCAAGGGATTGCTGCTCAATATTAGAAAAGCTCGACTTTTCCAGGTCGCCAACCATGTGGGGCGGGACTCGGAAGATTCGAGCAATTTCATTGATTTGGAATTTGCGTGTTTCCAGGAACTGCGCCTGTTCCGGCGAGATGCCGATGGGCGTGTATTTCATGCCTTCTTCCAGAACGGCGATTTTATTTGCGTTGCCGCTGCCGCCGAAGGTGGACTGCCAGCTTTCTCGCACACGCTGTGGGTCTTTAATGGTGCCGGGGTGTTCCAACACGCCGCCCGGAGCGGCACCGTTGGCGAAGAACTTTGCACCGTACTCTTCACAGGCAAGCGCCATGCCGATGGCGTTCTTTGCCATAGCGATGGGACTGTACCCGACCAGACCATCGAAGCCAAGTCCGGGGATATGCAAGACTTCTGACGGGTCGAGATACACAGTTGTCCCGTTGACTGTAGGCGCGTCATCGGATTGGGTGGAGTAGAGATAGTAGAGTTTTCCGTTCTTGTCCCGGTTGACCTCCATACGGTTGGGCATTAACGGATACAGCGACACCACTTCACCCTTACCGTTACGGATGATCTGGGCATATGCGTTGCCCCAAAGGAGCAGGTGCGTCATGAGCGTTTCCCGAAACACAAAGGAACTCATTTCCAGGTTTGGCTCATCGTGAAGCAGATGATAGAGCGGATGGTCGAGTGCCATCGCCTTGCCGCCGCTGTCAGTGTATTTGTAAAGGTGGAGCGGCAGTCCCGCAACCGCCTCAGATAGAATACGGACGCAGGAATATACTGCCGTCATCTGCATGGCAGAGCGTTCCGTCACCGTTTTACCGGAGGTCGTGCCGCCCATGAAAAAGGCGTAGTTGCTGCCCGATGTGCGGTCTTGAGGCTTATCTCTGGATTTGAAAAGGCCTGAAAAGATACCCATGTGCATCACTCTCCTTCAAAATGGGCATAAGAAAAGCACCTGCCCGTAGACAGATGCTTGAAATACGCAGTTTTTGCGTGTTATTTTGTTTAAAAATGCGCAACTTTCAAAAGTTTCTGCAATTTAGTGCAAAAACTTTTAATTCCGATTCAAAAATGCATCACTTACTCGCTCAGCAGCCAGTCAATCAGACCTTCTGACTTGATTCCATCATATGAAGTATCGAGCCCCGGATCAAGGGACAGCACGATTTTTTCATAGTTATCACGGATTTTCTGCAAGGGCGTGAGTTCTCTTTTGCGAACATCCTCACTTTGCATGGATTCCGTAACCTGGATATACTTTTTGTCATCCGCAGATGTGGCAATGAAGTCTACCTCGGTATTATCGATTTTACCGATTGCCACATCGTAACCACGGCGCAGCAGTTCAAAGTATACGATGTTTTCAATTGCGTGTCCGCTGTCTCGATTTCGGAAACCGAGCAGATAATTCCGCAATCCGATGTCAACGATATAATACTTCCCAAGAGTACGAAGGTACTCCTTTCCCTTGATATCGAACCGCTTGATTTCATAGAAGAAATAGCTTTCCATCAGTGCGTTTACATACGCTTGAACCGTGTGTGCGCTCGGAGTGCCTTTCCGTTTACCATTCTCCAGCAGACCCTCATTCATCAGGGTATTGCCGATGGAGGAGATGGAAATGCTGCTTCCGATGTTGTCGGCAAGAAACAGAATGATCTTACGGAGCAGCACCGGGTCTGTGATCTGTCTTTGCCCGCGCCGCTTTTCACGCTCCAGAATATCCCGAACCACGACTGTGGAGTAGATTCCGTCAAGGAGCGTCAGTGCCTTTTCCTGGTCGAGACCTACATCGGCAATACCCGGCATTCCTCCGAAACGCATAAAAGCGTCAAAGACCTCCCGCATCTCGTATCGCTCACCGTTTTTATCAAATGCCTGTCGGCGAAGTCCTCCAAGTGCGCTCTGTGTTTCTCTGACTTCGAAATCATGAAAATACAGGAATTCTCTGAAAGACAGCGGGAGCATTTTTATTTCCACGCACCGCCCGGAGAGATATGTGGAGTATTCCGATGAAAGCAGGTAAGCGTTAGAGCCTGTAACATAGATATCGCAATCTAGATCCACACGAAAAGCGTTGATGGCGTCCTCCCACGCTTCTATTCTTTGTAACTCATCAAAAAAGAGATACATCCGTTTGCCAGGTACAGTGCGCTCTTTCACATACTCATATACGTCATCCGAGGTCATTTTTCTGAAATCGTGGGATTCGAAATTCATCTCAACAATTTGCTCCAGTGCAACGCCGCTTTCCTTGAGGTGAGCGACCATCAGCTTTAACAGGCTGGACTTTCCGCAGCGGCGAATGCCTGTAATTACCTTAACCGGTTCGGTATCCTGAAAACCGATCAGCTTTTCAAGATACCGATCCCGTTTTTTCAGTTCATGAGATTCTATCATGGTACATTCCTCCTGTCAGCATTAGTATAGCACAAACTTATAAAAATATCAAGTCTTTGCAATCGAGAGCAAAAACTTTTGCTTTTCGACAGGGAATGCACACAACTATATAAACAGCAGACCACGGCGGTCGTACACGCTCTCGCCTTTATCATTTCCACAGCGAATCGCACGGTCAAGCGCCATAATAGTAGCCACGGCGCCGTCGATCTTCTCCGTGGATTTTTCCTTGTCTGGCTTGATATTGCCCGCCGGGTCGGTGCGGATGAAGATGTTGTCCATCATCCAGCGGAGAACAGGATGCCCGCCGTGGGCAATGCGCTGCTCCAGCACCAGCTTCATGAGTTCTTTGGTCGGTGGGGACATATCTTTAAAGCCCTGCCCGAACGGAACGACCGTAAAGCCCATACCTTCCAGGTTCTGAACCATCTGCACAGCACCACAACGGTCAAAGGCAATTTCACGGATACCTTGAATCGGGGTGTTCAAAGCACAGCGTTCTGCAAAAGACCGCGTACCCCAATTATCACTGCGGATACCTGGCAGATAACGGCGTCTGCCGAGCCAGGTTTCGCTGTAGACCTTACGGAAAGCATCGGCTTTTGTTTCGGCCTGCCAAGAGGTCAATCCGATATAACCGGCTTTGAGGTTGTTGATGATATCGGCACATTCGCTTTCGGTCTTTTCGACTCCCGCTTTGAATTTCAACGTTTTCTGAAGTCCTCTGGGGAACAAACCGTAAAAGGTACCGAAGTTGACATTCTTGGCAATGGTGCGATGTTCCTTGTATTCAGGTCTATGTTTGTTCTGTGCCTCATCATAGGAACAGCCGAAAATAACTGAAGTTGTTGCTGCATGAATATCTCCGCCGCGGCAGTAAGTATCCATCATTACCGCATCACGGCAATAGAAAGCACCTACACGAAGTTCAATTTGTGAAAAGTCCAAGGAGAGGATAATCTCACCCTCCGGTGCTTTAATAAAACTGCGAACTCCGATTGGGTCATTGGTTTTGCAAGGCATATTCTGTGCATTGGGGTTACGGCAGTTCATTCTGCCCGTATCGGTCGAAAGAGAGAAAAAATCCGGGTGGATATTGCCGGTGGCATTATTGCGGTGACGAAGGTATCCGTCTATGTAGGTGGATTTGATTTTGCTCCACTTGCGAAATTCCTGCACTAACACGAACAATTGTGAAAGTTCCGGCTTGTTCTCATCGCACCATTCTCTGAGCATCACCATAGTCATATCATCTGCTGCCTCTTTGTCAGATGCGGTGGTTTTAAGAATCGGCAGACCTGCAGTTTTGAAAAGGTAATCCTTGAATGCCTTTGTGCTGCAGTTTTCACCGATATCCACATCACCGATAATGAAGCTGATTTCATTCTTGATACGAGTCATCTCGTTTTCCGCCTCTGCTTTACGAGAAAGCATCAGAGAATAATCAACGGGGACGCCGTTATATTTCATAATTCCGAGATACACTGCGGTCGGTGATTCAATTTCTTCAACAATCATGCGGTGCTTAGGAAGAAAGCGGTCAAACCAATCATTGAAAATGCGGTAGAGACGCAGTGCGTAATCAGAGTCGGCTGCACCGTATCGGATAGTTTCGGTGTCCTGTGGATCGAGTTCATCAAAATATCTGCCGGCTGTAACATCAGTGAAAGAAGGCAGTGGTTCTCCGCATAATTCTTCGGCAAGTTTCTTAAGTCCACTCTCACTTAACTTGCGAAACTCAAAGGGGCTTTTTAAGGTCAGCTGCGAAGCCGCAATGGTGTCATATACCGGCGGCATGATCACAATACCGATACCATAGGACATCTGCGATTCAAAAGCCAGGTTATGGGCAATCTTGATGATGCTTTTATCGGAAAGAAAATTGCGCAGGAATTTATCGAAAGCAGCAGCATCAATGTTTGTACCGGATTTATGCGAAACGGGAACATAGATTCCCGTACCTTCTTTTACGGAAAAGGAGCAGCCAACAATATGCGCCTTATGTGCATCAAGGGCCGCCTTGTCCTCGTTTCGATATTCAATGTTGGGAGCGGTTTCATAGTCAAAGGAAATGACCTTCGCTTCACCGAGATATTTTTCAATGCCGTCAACAGTAGTCACGCAAGTATAATTGTTGGTCATAATGATCTCCTTATAGGCATATCTGTGGGGAGAAGAGTTCTCCCCACAGACACACAGGTTTTATTTCAAGGGTTCAATAACTTCGCCCGTCGCAGGGTCAACTATGGGGCTTTCATCTGCGAACGCATCGGCGGAAGTGAGGTTCGCAGCATAGGATTTCATCTGCTCAACCATGGGGGCAAGCGAAGTGATCTCCTCGCTGGAAAGCTGACGGACAAATTTGAACGATGCCTGGGAGTAAGCGATGTTGCTCTCGGACATAGCCTTTTTGAGACTGATAGAGGTCACCACACGTCCAAGGGAGCAGCGCTTGGTGAGCAGGTGCTTGACGTAGTTCTTATAAGCGGCAGACGAACCGACCGGCAGATTGAGAATAACTGGAAACAACTCACCCTCGCGGAGAATGTAGAGCATACGGCGGTTTTTACAAGCCTTGCTCTTTCCGTCACCACTGCCGAATTTGTTGAACGGGCAGGTGTCGCAACTACCGCCAGGTGTTCCGGTACCGCATTTGCCGTCAAAGGAACTGCAGTCGGGAGGATTGCTGCCTCCGGTGTATTTGTCCTTGTAGTAGGCATTGGCGGGATGATTATAGAGAATAACTCCCGCGATTTCCTTGACCATCTGCGTGTCGTTCTCATCTGCACCGGGAATTTCAAAAGCGGTAGATCCTCCGGCAGGGATTTTAATGCGGTCAAGTTGAAGTTCAATACCCGCACAATCTTCGTTCATAGCCTCATTCAGCCATTCCATATCGGCGGATGTTGCAAAGCCACCCTGTGTGGCGAGTGAAGTGTTTTCGTTCTTTGTGATTTCAGTAGACATATTGAGTCCTCCTATAAAAGTAAGTTGGTGTTTTTTCGTTGCGTCAAAATATCAAAGCGGCGGTGAGAGTTGTGTCTGTATCAACCCTTGCGGATGCCGACCGATACTTTTTCAAAGGTGTTCACCACTTCGGTCAGCCACGCTGGGGTCACATCGCCATTAAGCGCAGTCTGCTCTTTGACGAAGGAAGCGAGGGTGTTTGCATTTACGGTTTCGGTGACAATATCGCCGTAGCCGTTGGCTTTGAGCGCCATGATCATTTCGCCTTTTCTGCCTGCCACAGGAGAGGCATAAAGGCGGCTGTTAAGGTAAAAGGTACTGCCGTTGCGAGAAAATCTCTCGCATTCCGCCTCGGCCATAGCGTCGGAAAGTTCAAGGTCAATGCGTTCAATTTCAGCGGTGATGGCTTTCGCCTGTGTATCAAGTTCTTTTTTCTGCACTTTGAGAGCCTTGAGGATATCTGCAAGTTCAAAAATGCGGTTATTTTCCATGTCACTATCTCCTTATTCGATAAATGGATTGATGCCTTTTCGGTAGTCATCAACGAGGGCTTTTGCAAGGTCAACTTTCTGCTGTAAAGCTCGAAGGACCTTGGTGTCCACGGTGCCTTTGGCAACCAGATAAATGTAAAGGCAGTTTTCGGTCTGAGAAACACGATGAATTCGTGCCTTTGCCTGTTCAAAATTGCTCATACTGTAATCAAGAGAGTAAAAAACCATAGTTGATGCAGCCGCCAGCGTAATACCGAGTCCGGCAGCAGCGATCTGCCCTACAAACGCACGACAGTCGGAGTCCTCTTGAAAACGGCGGATTTCTTCTCCGCGGTTCTTAACGCCGCCGCGAACAGACGCAAAGCCTATGCCTCTCTTTTTTAACAGAGCTTCAATGTCGTTCAGCTCCGGAACAAACCGTGCCATCACAACAATTTTCTTTTCCTCAGCCATAGCAGAATCGAGAATATCCGAAAGAGCATCCAGTTTTGCTGTGCTGACGGCATTGTTATCGCCTTCGTCATCGGTGAGGTGTCCACCCGTTACCTGAGATAATCGGAGTAGCTTTGTGAGAATGTTCACTGCCGAAACTTCCTTTTTACCGAGCTCGGTGTAGCTTTCCTTTTGCAGTTCCTTATAGATTTTCATTGCCTTTGGTTCAAGCTCGACGGTGCGGACTTCCTCGGTGATTCCTGGCAGATCCAGGCATTCCTCTTTGGTAACCCGGAATGCTATGGAGTGCATACGCTGAAGAAAATCATCGAGCATATAATTGCGGAAGCGAGGAATGTGATTTCCGTAGCCGACCATATCAAAATATCGGTTGCGGAAGACATAGAAGCTGTCCCCGAACACCTTGCGATTGAGGTAGCGGTATTGTGAAAACACATCAAGTTCTCGGTTTGTGATGACTGTACCCGTAAGCAACAGCTTATAACGGGCTTTATCACCGAAGTGGTGCATTGCCTTGGACTGCGAAGCCCTGGCTTCTTTCAGCTTGTGTGCTTCGTCAGCAATAATGAGATCGGCATCAAAGGCGAGAATGTCCTTTTCAATTCTCCAAGCACTCTCGCAATTGACCACCACGATTTGCAAGCCGTTTCTACCGATGCTACGGAGTGTTTCAGCCTTTTTACTGCTCGGACCTTTCAGCACCGTGAGCGTATAGGGATAGTCAGCAAATCTGCTGAATTCTTCTTCCCAGACACCGAGAATCGAAAGCGGTGCTACGACGAGGACCCTCTTGATTTTCCCAAACTGATACAAGGCGCCGGCAATGCCGATGCTTGTAATGGTTTTACCCGTACCCATCTCCATAAGGAGGGCCACACCGCTGCTGAACTCGCCCGGAAGGATGCCGAATTTAGTGCAGGCAAACTCGAATGCTTTGTACTGATGCGCGTAGGGCTTTGCTTTGACAGGCATTGGAATCGATGGATTTGGCATTATTCCTTTCCACCTCCGCCTGTCACCTCAGTGATGGATACGGTGTCTACAGAGTCGCCGGGAACGAAAATAGTCACCTTGTGGGGTGAGCCAAGCAGCAAGCAGAGAAGTTTTTCTCGAATTGTCACGCTTTGGCAGGCAACAATACCGTCCGTCCGGGGCTTCTTCGAAACACGGATTGAGAGATTGTGTTTCATATCGACCGTCCTTTCTGAAGAGCGGATTTTCATTGCCCTTCATAGGTAGGCCACGGGACCGATAAAATGTGATGGTCTATTTCAGAATTTTTTCGAGTTTTTTTAAAGCTCTCTCCACGGCGTGTGTTATCGCTGTCCAGTGGACGCCTTCTTCCAGGGCGAGCTCCGTTACTTTCCGCCCCTCTAAATAGATGGCTTTGATAAGTTTCTGCTGTCGGGAATTCAGCTGGCTAATAGCATCGTGCAATTTCGTGCTTTCCTCTTTTTTTATGAAGTCCCACTCTACATTTTCTTTCGATGGTATGAGATTCCCGTCGAGGTCAAATGCCTCAAGGGAACAATGACGGCGAGTTTCTCTGTGATTGGCGTTGTACTCCTGGCGATCGAGGTCAAGGACAACGGCACCGATTTCTTCTGAAACCTCGACTTCCGTTACATCTCCGTTTGCAAATGTGTACTTGATTTTCATAATGTGTCCTTTCCGCCTTGGTGGGGACGGCAGGACACAAAGAAAGCCGATACATCTGATGATGCACCGGCAGTAATACCTTGACGGCATGACAAAGCACGGTGGAACACCAGACGAAACAACAACCCTTTATCGGTTGGTGATATCGTTCTGTGTATCCCGCCGCCTTTAATGCGCATCTCAAGGCTTTGAGAAAATTTTGTATGTATCTATAACAGCCGACGCTGTGCCGACCGAAATAAATCTTATAGAAGCGTGTATTTTCTCACATTCAGGGAAAATAAAAAATCCGGCAAATAGCCCTACCTTGTCAGATAGGACTATTTGCCGGATTCTTGTCGATACAAAGTCGAATTCAATCCTTGCAAACTTTAAATGCTGATGCTCTTAACGGTTTCTTCCGAGTTCAGCATTCTGTCGCAGTATTAAATTTTATGCAGGGTTTATCTTGGTTTTGGGAGAGGGCGAGACAACATGAACAAGGACGGTATCGTTTTTTACCTCATAACTCAGCTTTGCCTTACACTTTTTGCAGTCCGCCTCCGTATTGGTGCCTTCCCCTGATTTACCCTGAGTAGCACCGCACACCGGGCATGTAACATATAGCTTTTCCATAATAGTACCTCCTGTCCTTTATACGCACGAAAAGATGCGGTTTTGCTTCTTTCCCGTTGATTTGAAATCCGTCAAAGATGCTGTTACCGTGTAGATTTGTTCTTTTGCAGCCAGAGCACATTACCTCACTTTGAAAAAGATGAACACTTGCGAACTTTTCGGAACTTCCTATTGACAAGTTCAAATTATCACGATATAATGACCACATAAGTTCTAAGAAGTGCGTGTTAATATATTAGCACTTTTAAGAACTTGCGTCAATATGTTTTTAGAACATCTTAGAACTTGCGCAAAAAAGGAGTACTGAATTATGAAGTCTTTTCCTGAAAAAGTAAAAGATGCGAGAACGGACCGGTAGGCATCCTTTGCATCCAGCGCACGCTCAACAA